>Ga0209125_1002447_pt1 | contig 14320 bp, 13 predicted proteins | sample BarGraIncub1131A_FD_184503 | JGI IMG/M metagenome (GOLD analysis project Ga0209125, IMG submission 184503) | Arctic peat soil microbial communities from Barrow, Alaska - Barrow Graham LP Incubations 11-31A (SPAdes) (version 2) | ecosystem: Environmental > Terrestrial > Soil > Wetlands > Peat... | reverse complement strand
GAGGATGGAACTGCCATCGGTCTGGGTTTGGCCAATGCCGTCTCCAGGCTCAAAGACAGTGAGGCCAAAAGCAAGGTAATCATTCTGCTGACAGACGGTGAGAACAACCGGGGAGAGATAGCGCCGATCACCGCTGCCGAAATTGCCAAGACGTTTGGCATCAGGGTCTATACCATCGGCATCGGAACCATAGGTACCGCGCCGTTTCCGGTCCAGACTCCGTTTGGCATCCAGATGCGGGATATCGAAGTGAAGATCGACGAAAAGACGCTTCAGGCTATCGCCACCATCACTGACGGAAAATATTTCAGGGCTACGAATAACTTGAAATTAGCCGAAATCTACAAGGAGATCGACCGGCTGGAGAAATCGAAGATCGACAGCAAGGAGCTGAATTCCAAGACCGAGGAGTACAAAAGATACGCTTTCCCAGCCTTGATCCTGGCCTTGCTGGCATTATTTCTTCAACTTACCTACTTTAGAAAATTACCATAACGCATTGATAATTAAACTGTATGGATTCGTTTAGATTCGCTCATCCCGAATATTTCTATATCTTTCTGGTTCTCCCTGCGTTGGCGTTCCTGTTCATTTACAACAGGATCATCCGTAACAAAAAATTGAAGAATTTTGGTCAACTGGATTTACTCGAGCAACTGATGCCGAGTATTTCTGCCGGGAGGCCTGTTATCAAATTTGGCGTCTGGCTGCTGGCTGTTACCTGCCTGATTACAGCCTTGGCACAGCCGCAGTTTGGTTCAAAACTGACCCTCACCAAGCGGAAAGGTATCGAACTGATCATCGCACTGGATGTTTCCAATAGCATGAAGGCGCAGGATATCAAACCCAACAGGCTGGAGAGAGCCAAAAGGGCCATCGCTAAATTGACCGACAGGCTCAAGAATGATAAGATCGGTCTGATCGTTTTTGCCGGTCAGGCCTACGTTCAGCTTCCAATCACTTCGGATTATTCATCCGCCAAACTCTTTCTGGAATCCATTAGCACGGATGTAGTGCCGGTTCAGGGTACTGCCATCGGCGCAGCCATCGATATGGGGACGAAGTCCTTTTCTCCTAAATTTCAGGGAAGCCGGGCGATTATCGTGATCACCGATGGTGAAAACCACGAGGACGATGCCGTTGGAGCCGCCAAAAACGCGAAGGAAAAGGGCATCGTCGTGCACACCATCGGCATGGGATTGCCCCAAGGTGCACCCATCCCGATAACGGAAGGAAGCAGCGACTTCATGAAAGACAAGTCCGGCAGTATCGTGGTAACGAAACTGGATGAGTCTATGCTGACGCAGATTGCCGAAGCGGGAGGAGGTTCTTATATCAGGGCCAGCTCTGCGGAAGTAGGGTTGAATAACCTCTTCAATGAAATCGAAAAAATGCAGAAGACCGAGATGGAAACCCGCGAATATACAGAGTACAACGATCAGTTCGGAGTCTTCCTGATGATGGCTTTCTGTCTGATTTTACTGGATTTCCTGATATTGGACCGAAAAAATAAATGGCTGAAAAATTTCAGGTTATTTGGAACAAACAAGCAGTTATCATGAAAAAATATCTACTTTTCATCATCGTGCTCTCGACGACCTTCCTTGCCCAGGCGCAGAAGGAGCGGAAGTTTATCAGGGAGGGCAATGATTATTATGCAACGGGACTGAAGGATACCACCAAACTTGACAGCATCAGCTTTGGAAAGGCCGAAGTAGCTTATCGGCGCGCACTGGAATTGAAACCAGAAGATCATCAGTGGCAATTTAATCTGGCGAATTCGCTTTACAAACAAAAGAAAGCCGAGGAGTCTGCTAAGGAGTTCGAAAATCTCGCTGAAAAGGCGACCATGCCCGCAGATAAGTCCAAAGCGCTGCACAACATGGGCAACTCCTTTCTGGTGCAAAAGAAGCTCGACGAGAGTATCGCGACCTACAAAAAAGCGCTGCGTATCACGCCCAACGATCCGGAAACCAAGTATAACCTGGCTTATGCCATGAAGATGAAGAAGGAAGAGGAGAAGAAGAAAGATAAAGATAAGGATAAGGATAAGGATAAAGACAAAGATAAGGATAAAGACAAAGACAAAAATAAGGATAAAAACAAAGACCAGAATAAAGACCAGAACAAGGATCAGCAGAAGCAAAATCAAGATCAAAACAAGGATCAGCAGAAAGACCAGCAACAGCAGCAGCAACAGAATAAAATTTCTAAGCAGAATGCTGAGCAGATGCTTCAGGCCTTAGAGAATGACGAAAAGCAGACCCAGGAAAAGGTCAAAAAAATGCAGGCCCTGAAGGCTCAAAAAAGAAATGTTGAGAAGAATTGGTAGTAGAAAGTCTTGAGGTATTTTAAGTATTTTAGTCACTTGATGAAAAAATAGAATATAACGATTTTATAATGATGATTTTCAGAAAGATACAATCATTACTCTTTATCCTGCTCATCGCCCTGCCGGGATGGGCGGCGGAGAAGGTTACCTTCACGATGGAGGCGCCACAGGTCGTGGAATTGGGAGAACAATTCAGGCTTGCCTTTTCTGTCAATGCCAAAGGGCAGAATCTCAAGCTTCCTGATCTGAAAGATTTTGATGTATTGATGGGGCCATCAACTTCTCAAAGCACCTCCTTTCAGCTCATCAACGGGGTCAGCTCCTCTCAAGTCTCCTTTTCTTATCTTTATGTGTTGCGTGCGAAAAAAGAGGGCCGGTACACTATTACCCCCGGGACCATCACGGTAGACGGTAAGGATTATACTTCCAATGGACAGACTATTGAAGTGGTGAAGGGATCAGCCAAGCCCTCGACTGGTGGGGTGGATACTCCGACAACAACTCCGGGTACCGTGCCAAAAAGTGATCTGTTTGTTAGGATGAATCTCGACAAAAGATCGGTGCACAAGGGCGAACATCTGACTGCTACCATTAAAATTTACTCGAAAGTCAACCTGAACGGTTTTGAGGATATTTCCATTCCAAATTACGAAGGATTCTGGGCACAGGATATTCCGCTTCCACAACAGATTTCCCTGCAACGGGAGACCTATAACGGCGAGATTTACAATGTTGGAACTTTGAAAAAGACCTTGCTTTTCCCGCAGCAGACAGGAAATATTACGATCGGAGCAGTAAAAATTGACTGTATCGTTCAGCAAAGGGTCAGAAAATCGCAGAGCATCTTCGATGATTTCTTCGATTCCTTCGCCAGCGTGAAGGCAACCATCACCAGCGATCCGGTATCGGTCAATGTGACACCACTACCTTCTCCCCCTTCCGGATTCTCGGGTGCGGTAGGAAAATTCGATATCCGCTCTTCGATTACGGCTAAAAACGTCAGGGAGAACGATGCCATCACCATCAAACTGGATGTAACCGGCAATGGGAATATTAAGCTGATCAATCCGCCGAAGATCGCTTTTCCGGCCGATTTCGAAGTTTATGATCCCAAGACAAACAGTAATTTCACCGCTTCTGACCAAGGCCTCAACGGGAATATCTCGTTCGAATATCTTTTCCTGCCCCGTTTTGCCGGATCCTATACCATCCCGGCGGTCAACTTCGTCTATTTTGATACAGACTCGAAAAAATATGTCACCAAGACCACTGATGAATACCAGATCAAAGTTGAAAAAGGAGATGGGACCCGCAGCAATCAGGTGATCAGCGCTGTTGCCAAAGAGGATCTGAAGCAGTTGGGCACCGATATCCGTTTCATCAAGACCGGACCCGTTATACTTCAGCCGAAGGGCTATACTTTCTTCGGCTCATTTGCCTTCTACCTGCTCTATTTGGGTGGCCTTCTTACCCTGCTTACCATTTATCTACTCAATCAGAAACGGATCAGGGAGAATGCCAATGTAGCCAGGATGAAGAACAAGAAGGCCAGCAAGGTGGCGCTGAAGAGGCTCAAGGAAGCCAGCGGACATCTGCAATCGGGCTCAGATGAGAAGTTCTACGAATCCGTTACCCGTGCCTTCTGGGGTTACCTCAGCGACAAACTGACCATCCCCGCATCTGAGCTTTCCCGCGAAAAAGCCTCTGATGAACTCACGAAACATTCCGTTTCTTCAACGATTGTGGAAAGGTTTGTACAGATTCTCGAAACCTGCGAGTATGCCCGTTTCGCACCCGACGGAGGCTCTGCCAAAATGCATGAGCTCTATGAAGAGGCCACAGATGTGATGTCAGTCATGGAGAAAGAGATTAAATGAGAACCATTATGAAAAATATCATTCAAAAATACCTGTTGATTCTGCTTCTTAGTGGCAGTCTTCAGGCAGTCAGCGCCCAACCGGTTGCCCTGCAGGATTCTCTGGCCAAAGGCAATCAACTTTACACTGCCGGGAAATACGCTGAAGCGGCAAAGACCTACGAAGCCATTACTTCCAAGGGATTTGAGTCATTTGAACTCTATTATAACCTGGCAAATGCGCTTTATAAATCCAACAATATCACCTACGCGATTCTGAATTACGAAAGGGCGCTCAAGCTCCAGCCGACCAATGAGGATGCGCGATTTAACCTTGAAATGACTAAGAGACAGGTCGTCGACAACATCGACCTTTTGCCTGAACCTGGCTTTCTGCGCTGGTGGCACGAACTGATCAACTCCAGACCTGCCGACAGCTGGGGTACGCATACCCTTGTCAGCTTTTTCCTGTTTCTGATATTTTTCGCACTGTTTTTGTTCTCCGCGACCATCAGAAACAAGCAGTTAACCTTCTGGCTTGCAGTGTTAGCCCTTAGTTACAGCTTTGTTACTTACTCTTTTGGTTCAACCCAGCGAAGCAAACTCGTTAACCATAACAGTGGCGTTATCACCGAAAGAAGTATCAGAATGAAGGGGTCGCCCAGCGAAAGCGGGACGGAACTTTTCATCCTCCACGAAGGACTGAGCGTCCAGATTACCGATAAATTAGGCGACTGGATCGAAATCAGACTTGCCGATGGAAACAAGGGCTGGGTGAAAGAGAGTTCGCTGGTTCGTATTTAATACTATGCTGTGATCCCTCGTTTGCAACGAGGGATCACATTGTTATCCCTCGTTGCAAACGAGGGATAGCGGCTCCTCTCCGGTCCCTGAGCCTGTCGAAGGGCTTAGCGGCCGGTAGGCCCTTCGACAGGCTCAGGGACCGGAAACATTTTAAACTTTTCAAACCATGTTCTCCTACATCGATCTCACACAACCCATCGCTGATGGAATGCCCTTTTATCCTGGCGATGTGCCGGTTTTGCTGAAGCAAGTTGCATCATTTCATGAAGAGGGTCACAACAATTTCCTTCTGTCGACCGGCATGCATTCCGGCACGCATCTCGACGGACCCATGCATTTAACAGCCAGTCTTACCAGGATGGCCGATCTCCCGGTGGACGCTTTCGCCGGACCAGGCTTGCTGATCAATGTGGTCGGACAGAAAATCATCGATGTTCCCGAATCGGCTTTCAACCATCTTCAGCCTGGATCCGTAGTGTTGTTCTATACCGGATTCGATCTCTATTTCGGCCAGAAAGCCTACTACCTTTCCTATCCGGCCATCAGTGAGAATACCGCTCATCTGATGGTAAAGAAAAAGGTGAAAATGGTCGGAGTTGATTTTCCATCCGTCGATTACGCACCTCACAGAATCCACGATATTCTGTTAAGCAACAATATCCTTATCATAGAAAACCTGACCAACCTGTCCTCCCTTCTTCCCTACCGGGATTTTGAACTCCTGGCATTTCCGTTAAAAATCAGGGCCGACAGCTCCCCTGTGCGCGTAGTGGCAAGAATCAATAATCCAACCAAATAACCAATTAATCTTTCAGATGAAAAAACTTAATTTATTCTTGTTAACGATAGCACTTTCTTTCAGCGCACTTGTTTTCGGCCAACCCTGGAAACCCGCGGGTGATCTCATCAAAACAACCTGGGCAGATCAGGTAAATCCACAGAATCCGCTTCCGGAGTACCCCCGTCCAATCTTGGTTAGAAGTGACTGGCAAAACCTAAACGGAATTTGGGATTACGCCATCCTGGCCAAAGGGAACGGCCTCCCTGGTAAGTTTGACGGAAAAATTCTGGTCCCGTTTGCCATCGAATCCAGCTTGTCCGGCGTGCAAAAAAAAGTCGGTCAGGACAATGAGCTTTGGTACCAGCGGAGTTTCCAGGTACCGGCTGCCTGGAAAAACAAGCGGGTTCTGCTCAACTTCGGCGCGGTCGACTGGAAAGCCGATGTATGGGTCAACGACATCAAAGTAGGTAGTCACAAAGGCGGTTATACTGCTTTCTCCTTCGATATTACTCCTTTCCTCACCAAAGATGCACAAAAACTGACGGTTCGTGTATGGGACCCGTCCGACAAGGGTTTCCAGCCGAGGGGCAAACAAGTTGAAAGGCCCGGTAGCATCTGGTACACTTCTGTAACCGGAATCTGGCAGACGGTATGGATCGAAGCCGTTAATGAAAGTTATATCACTGCGGTTAAATCCATCCCGGACATCGACCAGAAAACGCTGGCCGTAACAGCATCTTCGTTCGAAAAAAAATTAGGTGATGTGGTGGAAGTTAAGATACTGGAAAATGGGAAAATTGTCGCAACAGGAAAATCAGCCGCCGGAGAAGAAGCGCTTGTTACTTTGTCCGACCTGAAATTATGGAGCCCTGAAACTCCTTTCCTTTACGACCTCGAAATTTCATTAACCAGAAACGGCAAAGTGCTGGATCAGGTAAAAAGTTATGCCGGAATGCGCAAAATCTCTACCAAACGGGATGCCAACGGGATCGTCAGACTGCAGCTCAACAACCACGACTGTTTCCAGTTTGGTCCGCTCGATCAGGGCTGGTGGCCGGATGGTTTGTACACCGCCCCCACCGACGAAGCCTTGCTTTTCGATATCAAAAAGACCAAAGACTTCGGCTTCAACCTGATTCGCAAGCATGTGAAGGTGGAACCTGCGAGATGGTATTACCATTGTGATAAAGAGGGAATCCTGGTATGGCAGGATATGCCGAGTGGCGGTGAGAGTCCGCAATGGCAGCAGCGCAGCTACTTCAATGGCAAAGAGCTGGAACGCAGTCAGGAATCGGAAGATAACTACCGCGCCGAATGGAAAGCCATTATGGATCAGCATATTTCAAATCCTTGTGTTGTCACTTGGGTGCCTTTCAACGAGGCCTGGGGACAATTCAAAACACCGGAAATTGCTGCCTGGATCAAATTGTATGATCCTTCCAGACTGGTGAATTCTGCCAGCGGAGGTAACTTCTACCCTGTTGGCGATATGCTCGACATCCACAACTATCCTGCACCAGACCTGGCCATGTATGATGGCAGAAGATCTTGCGTTTTGGGCGAATATGGCGGCATCGGCCTGGCAGTAGAAAATCACCTCTGGGAGAAAGGCCGAAACTGGGGTTATGTTCAGTACAAAACATCCGAAGAGGCAACCAACGCTTATATTGAACTGGCTGAAAAGTTAAAAACATTGATTCCACGTGGTTTCTCCGCAGCTGTCTACACCCAGACCACCGATGTCGAAGTTGAAATCAACGGTCTGATGACGTACGACCGCAAGGTCATCAAGCTGGATGAAGCCCGAATCAGAAAAGTCAATAAAGAAATCTGCAATTCACTGAAATAATAGCACCCTTCTGGGATTGGGGCCTTGCACACAATTTGCACACAACTATTGGAATATTTGTTTGGAGACCTAGACTGTGATGATATCGGCCAAATGATGGGACATTCAAATTCTGTGGTCACGGAACATTATCCGGCAAGCATCGATACAGAAAGGACGTTTAAGATTAATCAGTCGTTGATGTGATCAGTGATTTTTCTTAAATGGCCATCTTTCAGCGAGATTTATACGATTATTCAAATAATTTGTATTAAAAGTTTAAAAGTAATTTTTATATTATTAACTTTGCTGTAATATAATACCTCAAGGTGTCATTTATGAATTTCAACAAGACAACTGATTACGCTTTCCGGATTTTAAGTTACATGGCTCAGGATGAAAGCAGATTATACAATGTGGATGAAATTTTTGAGAAGCTCCAGATTCCTTACCGCTATTTACGCAAGTTGATGACCAACCTGACAAGAAGTGGGTTTATTGTCAGTATCCAAGGTAAGAATGGTGGGTATAAAATCTCAAAAAAAACTGAAGATATCAAGCTGCTTGAAATTCTTAATGCGGTTGACCCGGATTATCTCTCAGGCAAATGTTTTTTCGGGTTCCATAATTGTGCTCTCCAAACCCCATGTATCATGCATGATCAGTGGACTGAAATTAGGACAAATATTAATACAATTCTTGTCAGAAACAGTCTGGCAGATATCAAACAAACGAACAAAGAGAATCTCATCTTAAACAATCCTATTCATTCATTCTAAACTTAAAATTATGGTTGATTCACAAGTAGTACTAAACGGTCAGACTTTTGCATATACTTTCTATGCAATTGCAATTATCCTAATGATGCTGTGGTTTGGATACAAGATTACAAAGTCCGGAAAAACCAACAAGGTTAGTTCGGCTCTTTTCTATTCTTTTGTGACACTGCTCATTGTGATGGGAGTTTCACTTCATATCGTGACATACAATACAATTCCATGGGCATCAATGGATTTAAACAGGAAAGAAATCAAGGCAGACAAAGTATTTGAGATCTCTGTCGAGAATCACAAATTTATTTTGCCTTCAGAAAAGCTTATCATTAACGTCAATGATAAGGCTATGTTCAATGTTAGATCCAAAGATCTGACATATGGATTTGGACTATTTAGAAGCGATAATTCTATGGTATTCCAAATGCAGGTAATACCGGGTCACCTGAACGATATTTTATGGAAGTTCGACAAGCCTGGAATCTATACCATTAGGTCAACAGAATATTCAGGGCCAAAAGGTGCTCAAATGATCCTGAAAGATGTTGTTGAAGTAGTAGCTAATTAGTTATTAACCAGATTAAAACTAAATATATGAATTTCAAAGAGACTTTTATGAATGGCGAGCAGGGTTTATTCAAGCCTGCAACGTTAACCCCCATGCAAAAATTGGTTTTACGCTTTGTGGTAATTGGTCTTATTTATTATGGATTTGCAGTGATTGAAGGTATGATCATGCGAATTTACGCTATCAGCCCAATAACCGCTATACCTGACAACCAATATTTTGCAATCTTAACAGCCCATCCTTTAGTTGGAATTTTTGGGTCAACCTATTCCATCGTATTTGGAGCTTTTCTTTTTCTTGTTCCATTTCTGATGAAGAAGCCTCTATGGAGCTACAAGTTAGCTAATTGGACTTGTATCCTTATTGGTGTTGGAACCATAACCTTTTGGTTAGCCGGTTTTTTCAGTCATTATGCTCCGCTCTATACGCTATACTGGCCACTTCCTGCTGACTTCAGCCAATTCAATCCACTTGGAGGTACCTTCTTCGTACTGGGGATTGCAATTGTCATGCTGGGTACCGTATTCTTTGTTATCAATATTTTTAAAACAATAGTGTATACTCCTGAAGGCTGGGAAAAGCAACCTTCAAAAGCCCTGTTTCTATCTGCAATGGGCCTTAGCGGAATGACAAATCTGTTTCGGAAAAAAGAAAATCAAAAGGAGCACCTGGTTTCATTGCCTGTTGCCGCTATTGCACGGGGAACTGTTGACACGGCACTTAATGCTGGTATCATTCTTTTCACCGGAGTTTTGATACTGGTTTATCTCGTTGCGCATTTACTTGGGTTCGACCTTAAAAATAGTGCTATTGATGCATTGCTTTATAAAAACTGGTTTTGGTGGGGATTGGATTTAATTGCTGACGGACTGGTACTGATTTTTGTAGCCGGAACCTGGTATTTATTGGCAATGCTTATCACCGGTAAAACTCTATTTATGCAAAATATTGCCAGAGCAGCCCTTTTACTGGAATTAGTCGTATCGTGGACAGTATGGTCACATCATTTAATGTCCGATCAGGCACAACCCGGATTCTTGAAAGTGGCATCCGGTGAAATGGTGACCGCTTTCGAATTGATTACGCAGGGACTTGCTTTCTTTATTACATTGGCTACTCTATGGAGTGCAAGACCTTTGAAAATGACCAATCCATTGAAGTTTTTGCTTGGAGGACTTTTGGGCTTTGCCTTAGCTGTTCCTGCCGGAATTATGCAGGCTGATTTAGGTTTGAACCGTATTTTGCACAATACCCAATGGATTATCGGCCCGCATGTTCACGTGGCAATATTGGTAGGACTCACTATGACTCTGTATTCAGCGATTTATATACTGTTCCCCATTGTTACCAACGGTGCAAAGCTTTACAGTCAGAAACTGGCTAATTTCCATTTCTGGGCACACCTGATTGGCGGAATCGGAATGGGAGCCTTTATGGGAATGGCAGGATTAAAGGGAATGTTGAGAAGAACCATTTATTTGAATGGGGAATTTAATCTTTATATGATTTTAGCTGGAATCTGCGGGAGTTTATTGCTTTTAGCCTTTCTGGCATTCTTCTACAATATTGTCATGAGTGTCGGTCTAAAGGGGGTAATTGGAATTTTTACTCCATCAAAACTAGATGAAAAAATATTAGTGCCTGAATCTGAAAAATAACATGGAAAAGATAAAATACGGCGAATTGTCTCTTGGAGAGATAGTTGCAAGTGATTTCAGGGCAGCGTCACTGTTCAGTAAGGCAGGTATTGACTTTTGTTGTGGGGGCAAAAAAACGCTGCTTCAGGCGTGTAATGAAAAGTCACTTAACTACGAAGGATTAGAGATAGAACTGAACGAACTTCATAATCAGCCCGTTTCTCCCTCGCAGGATTTTAACAACTGGAACATCGCTTTCCTGGCAGATTATATTGTCAATACCCATCATCAGTATGTAGTGAAAACTTTACCGGAGCTTGTTTTCTATACCCAAAAAATTGCCACTGTCCATGGTCCGCACCATCCCGAACTGATTGAAGTAGCCGCACTTTTTGCACAGGTGAACAATGAATTGTTGCAGCACCTGCAAAAAGAGGAGGAGGTACTATTTCCTGCTATTAAAGAGGCATTGAAAGGGGAGGCACCAAACGCGAAAGAGACAATTGCGTTCGAGATAAGTCGCATGAGCGGCGAACACGAATTTGCAGGGGGTGCCATTGACCATATTAGTGTGCTGACCAATAATTACAGCATACCTGAAGATGCCTGCAATACCTATCTCGTTACCTTGAAACTCTTGAAACAGTTTGAGGAGGATTTGCACATTCACGTACATCTCGAGAATAACATCCTCTATCCAAAATCACTGTTGTTATAGTCGGCTGAAAAATAATCAAAAACCTGGAGCAGATACTGCTTCCCGAAAATCCTGATAAGGAATTATTATCCAAAGAATTGGGAAAATTATTCTTCGTTGTACTACCTGTGATCTTCAGAGAAGAGAGGATCATCTTTCCTGTGGCAGAGAGGGCCATCCCTAAAGGAAACTGGGAAACCATGATGTCTCAAAGCTTCGAAACAGGCTGGTGTTTTATTGATCCGCCCAAAGCTGAAGATCAAAAATCAGTAGCAGGCACAAGTCATTATGGAAAAATTAACCTGGTAACTGGTTTTCTGTCTACGGATCAATTAATCTTAGTTTTTAACAACCTACCTGTTGATATCACTTTCGTGGATGAAAATGATGAAGTATGCTACTTTTCAGGCGTGATGCACCGCATATTTCCCCGATCAAAGGCAATCATTGGAAGAAAAATACAAAATTGTCATCCTCACGAGAGTGTACATATTGTCAATGAGATCATTGATGCTTTCCGAAGCGGAGAAAAGGATCATGCGGATTTCTGGATACAGATGAAGCAGCAATTCATTCACATTCGCTACTTTGCCGTGCGTGACGAAACGGGTGCATATAAAGGTACCATTGAAGTTAGCCAGGATGTTACTGAAATTCGCGATCTGAAAGGTGAACGCAGGCTATTGGATTGGTGATCAAACACAAGGCCAGGTACAAAATGTGAAAATAGTAGAAAGTAAATTCGGGTTATCGCACCGCAAAAACCAGCTGTCAAAATGCAGCAAAAAACTGTAATTTAACACATGTGAAATTCATCTTGTTAATAGCATCATTCAATGCATTCTTTTTTACGGTTTTACTACTCCAGAAAAGGCCGAGAGCTTTACATGATATTATTTTGATTCTGTGGTTATTATATTTGGGTCTATTTATTGGGGTCTATTCATTTTATTCACATGATTTGTTTACTCATTTCCAATTGCTCTCGGTCAGTTTTATTTCACTATTTATGCTGCATGGACTATTCTTGTATTATTACATATTATCCTTAGTTTCAGATAAAAAAGAGATCCAGAATAAAGACTTTCTCCACTTCATTCCATTTATTTTATTTAACCTTTATCTTCTGATTGCTTCTTTCCTCCCGGAGACAGCGGTAAAGCTAAACATTGAAAGGCTATCAATGGATTATGACCCCCCTTTATTATTCTTGTTTTTTTTAATCCTAACAGCATTGTCTGGTACTGTATATTTTCTATTTTCCATTAAACTCTTCAGGAAGCTCGATATAAATATTTTTAATAATTACTCCAATCCAAAGGACATTAACCTCTCCTGGCTTAGAAAATTGATTCTCATCTTTGGTATAATTTGGACTTCATTAATGACTGTTACAATCATCCATCACGTTTTCCATATGTTTTCGATGCTTTTTTGTACAGATGGATTATTCTTGTCCTTGTCTGTTTTCGTTATTCTAATTGGATACTTTGGATTAAAACAAAAGGTTATTTTTTACTCGGAATCTATAATAGTCTCAGGCAATAGTATAGAGATTCAGACAAAATACGCAGGCTCCAAGTTAAAAGATTCGGAAGCAAAACTATATGTTGAGAAACTAGATAAGCATATAGCTTCGTCAAAACCCTATTTAAATCCGGATTTGACTCTGCTGCAATTAGCTTCTGAGATAAACATTACCTCTCATTTGCTGTCGCAGATCATAAATGATCATTATAAACTTAATTTTTTCGATTACATAAATCAATACAGGGTGCAGGAATTTAAGGTTGCTGTTGCCGACCCGAAAAATAAGAATTATTCACTCCTCGGAATTGCTTTTGAATGTGGTTTCAATTCCAAATCGGCTTTTAACAGGATGTTTAAGAAATCTACGGGGCTTACTCCTTCTCAATTCAAAGAGTCCCATTTTATACTCCGGGGCTAATAAAGCCATTTAAACAAGTCCCACTTTATAAGTTAGAGCGATTGACCCTCTTACGTAAAGTAAATTTGTGCATTAATTCATTTGTATCAAAAACATTAAATAAAACCAAAAATCATGAAAACAAGAATTAAAATCAAATCAGAAGAAAATTCAATGAGTCAAAAGAAAATTAATAAAGTGCTCAGATTCAGTTTATTATCCCTGCTTTTATTCTCAGTTTTATTCGTCTCATCCACAGTAGCATTCGCTCATTGTGATACAATGGATGGACCTGTAATTGCAGATGCTAAAAAAGCAATCACAGAGAATAATGTAAACTATGTACTCAAATGGGTTCGCACTCAGGATGAAGCTGAGATAAAAGAAGCCTTTAACCTCAGTATGAAAGTTAGAGTACTTAGCCCTGAAGCAAAGGAACTTTCGGATAAATATTTTTTCGAGACACTGGTCCGGGTTCACCGCAATGGCGAGGGTGTTCCTTTTACTGGCGTGAAGCCTTCAGGAACACCAATAGATGAGAAAATACTTGCTGCTGATAAATCAATTGAGTTAAGAAATCTTTCTCCACTGAAAGATCTCATGCCGAAAGACAAAATGCCAGAATTGACAAAACGATTTAATAAAGTAATGTCACTCAGGAATTTTAATGTAAACAATGTTGAGGCTGGAAGAAAATATATTGAAGCTTATGTCCAATTTTTCCACTTTGCCGAAGGAGAAGAAGAAGGTCACGATGCCCATGCCCATTGAAGTGATGGGAATACTGCAGCCGGAGGTCAAGGATTTAAAGAGCCGAATAAGCGTCCCGTGGTCCATGTATAAACAAATATAGGAGATAGAATTATGAAAACCACAAGTTATAAAGATATTGAAACAGCAAAAAATCCACATGGTGTGGAAGCGACGAAACTTCATGACAATGAACATGTTCAAGTAGTCCATATTCTTTTGAAAGCGGGTGAAAGTTTGAAAAAGCATACAACCCCTGTTGATGTCTTCTTTTATGTGCTGGAAGGCGAAGGTATGGTTGAAATCGGTGATGAAAAGAAAAAAGTTTTTAAAGATATGTTGATTGACAGTCCCAAAGATATTCCTCA
>Ga0209125_1002445_pt1 | contig 14321 bp, 16 predicted proteins | sample BarGraIncub1131A_FD_184503 | JGI IMG/M metagenome (GOLD analysis project Ga0209125, IMG submission 184503) | Arctic peat soil microbial communities from Barrow, Alaska - Barrow Graham LP Incubations 11-31A (SPAdes) (version 2) | ecosystem: Environmental > Terrestrial > Soil > Wetlands > Peat... | reverse complement strand
GCGATGTACGGTTTTGAAATCTTTATCGCCTTCTTGCAAGCTTACGTTTTTACACTTTTGTCGATGCTCTTCATCGGCAGCGCCATTCATCAAGACCATTAAAGGAGTCATCCATGGAAAACATAGCCCAAAACGTTGGATCTATTCAGGCAGGCCTCGCTGCTGTAGGTGCAGGACTTGCTGCGATCGGCGCTGGTATCGGTATCGGCCTTATCGGAAATGCGGCATTGAATGCAATGGCCCGCCAGCCCGAAATGGCTGGACAAATCCGTACATTGATGTTCATCGCTGCCGCCCTTGTTGAAGGTGTAGCCCTGTTCGCCATCGTTCTCGCCATCGTCAAGGGATAGGCTGACCCATGGCCACAGGGACACAAGAAACCGTCGGGGTGCCAGAAGCACCTCACGCAAAACCCCCTCTCCTGCAGTTCGATCCGGGTATCGGAATCTGGACGCTGGTGGCTTTTGTGCTTCTCTTGGTTCTGCTGAAGCGGTTCGCCTGGAAACCAATCCTGGAATCCATCGATACCCGCGATCAAAAAATCAGACACGCTCTGGGCCGGGCAGAAGAAATTCATCTAGAAGCGGAACGGCAAATTGAAGAACAAAAGAAAGTTCTTGCTGCCGCCCACGAACATGCAGCCAAAATCTTGAGCGAGTCACGCCGAAATGCGGAAACAATCAAGGACCAGTTGCTGGAAGCTGCTCAAGCAGAAAAAGGCAAAATTGTTCGCTCTGCAACCGATGAAATCGAAGCCATGAAAGTGCAGATCAAGTCTGAGTTACGCACGTTTTCGGCAGACCTGGCAGTGGGCACCGCAGAAAAAATCTTGCGGGATCAACTCGACAAGGATAAAGCACGAAACCTCGCTTCACGTATGGTCAAGGAATTCCAGCCTTAAAGAAATCTTATGGAAAACCGCGAACTAGCAGTACGTTACGCAAAAGCACTCGTAAGAGCGGATGCTTCCGGGCAAGTTGATTCGGAAGCAAAACAGCTCTTGGCTTGTTTTCACCATTCCCACCATCTGCTTGTTCTTTTTCAGGACATCATGGTTCCGAGCCAGTCAAAGTTGACTGCAATTAGACGGGCATTCCAAGAACAGATTTCTGAGACCTTCCTAAGATTCCTCACCCTTGTATCCACCAAAAATCGCATGGATCATCTTCCTTTGATTCTTAAGGAATTTTTGGATTTGCGCGAACTTGGTCGTGGAACGGTCAAAGGAGTCCTGCGAATGGCGACCCAGTTGAGCCCTGAAGAAATTCAGAGCCTCGAAGGAACCCTTTCTAAAAAATTTGCCCGTCCCTGCACTTTGGATCCTATTCTGGATGAGCATATGATCGGTGGATTCACGATCCGCGTTGAAGATACACTTTTTGATTCTAGCGTTCGCACCCAACTGGATACCTTGCGTACCAGGTTCCTGAATTTGGTAGGTTAAACGATGAGCACCCAACTTCGCACAGACGAAATTTCTTCCATCCTGCTAAAGGAACTGGAATCCACCAAGATCACAATCGAAACCTACGAAATGGGCATTGTGCTCCAAGTAGGCGACGGTATTTGCCGTGCTTTTGGTCTTTCCAAAGCAATGTCAGGTGAACTTGTACGCTTTAAGGAACATCCGGGTCTTCAAGGCCTTGTGCTGAACCTGGAAAGTGACAATGTCGGTATTGCAATTCTTGGTGATGGTGCCGTGGTGCGCGAAGGCGACACTGTAGTCCGCACAGGAAAAATTGCCAGTATTCCTGTTGGCCCATCTACTGAAGGCCGAGTCCTGAATGCACTTGGAGAAGCCATTGATGGCGGCGCCGCCATCATTTCTGAGAAATTGCTGCCTATCGAAGTGAAAGCGCCAGGTATCATTGACCGTCAAAATGTTTGTGAACCAATGTACACTGGAATCAAGGCTATTGATGCCATGTTCCCCATTGGCAAAGGGCAGCGCGAACTGATCATCGGTGACCGCAAAACTGGAAAAACGGCTATTGCGCTTGATACCATTATCAATCAAAAAGGCAAAGGCGTCCATTGCGTTTACGTTGCGATTGGACAGAAGGCTTCCACCATTGTGGGCCTTGTGGAAAAATTGCGCGAACATGGCGCGCTTGAATACACAACTATTGTTGCTGCCAATGCATCCGATCCTGCTCCCATGCAGTACCTTGCTCCGTATGCGGGCGTAACAATCGGTGAGTATTACCGCGACAATGGCATGCATGCTTTGCTAGTCTATGATGATTTAACAAAACATGCACAGGCCTATCGCCAAATTTCTTTGCTGCTGCGTCGGCCACCTGGACGTGAAGCTTATCCTGGTGATGTTTTTTATCTGCATTCCCGCTTGCTGGAACGCGCTGCAAAAATGTCTGCTTCGCGTGGCTCGGGATCGCTAACCGCACTGCCGATTATTGAAACTCAGGCGGGTGATATCTCGGCATATATTCCAACGAATGTTATTTCCATCACCGATGGTCAGATTTTCCTGGAAACAAATCTTTTCAATGCAGGTATCCGTCCTGCTGTGAACGTCGGTCTGTCCGTATCCCGCGTTGGTGGCGATGCTCAGATCAAAGCGACAAAACAGGTTGCTGGACGTCTCAAACTGACTCTTGCACAGTATCGTGAAATGGCGGCCTTTGCCCAATTTGCCTCAGATCTCGACGATGCAACCCGTAAGCAGCTTGCCCTTGGTGAACGCTTAACTGAGCTTCTAAAACAGAAGCAACTCGCTCCCATGGATGTCGAGTACATGATCGTGGTACTGTATGCTGGTATCAATGGATACCTAGACAAGATCAACGTAAAGCAAGTTCTACGTTACGAAAAGGAACTGCTTGCCTGGATGAGAGATGCTCACCCTGCGATCTTCAAGACGATTATTACCGAACAAAAGATCACTCCGGCTACTGAGGCTGATCTACGTTCTGCACTCGATGAGTTCCGTGACATCTTCAAGGCTTGAGGTCTAAATGGCTTCCATCAAGGAGCTCCGACAAAAGATCGTGAGCCTTAAAAATACGAATAAGATCACCAGCGCCATGAAGCTGGTGGCTTCTTCCAAGCTTAAGAAAGCTCAAGATGCACTGCATCGTAATCAGCCCTATTTACGGAGCCTTGACGAAGTAGTAAAACGCGTGATGAGTTGCGCTGACGATATCGATGTGAACTTCATGAAGCCTGTGGAATCACCTAAAAATATTCGCATTATTCTTTTGTCTACAGACAAAGGTCTATGCGGATCTTTCAATGCAAATTTGATGAAGTTACTGCATGCTGAGCTCAAAGGTAAATGGATTAATACCAACGTAGAACTGATCGCTGTTGGTAAAAAAGGATCTGAATATTTCACACGGCGCTGTCCTGTGAAAAATCTCGAAAGCAAACCCGGCCTACCAGCAAAAATTCCTATTTCAGCTGCTCTAGAAATTGCTGATAAAGCAATAAGTGATTTTTCCTATCGAAATATTGACGCAGTGTATGTAGTGTACAATCACTTTTCTTCCATGATTTTGCAGACTCCTGTGATCGAGTCCATTCTTCCCATTAAAGTTCCCGAAGAGAAAGAAAAAGTTTCTCTCGACTATGAATTTGAGCCCAATGCAGAAGAAATGCTCAAAAGCATTGTTCCTCAATTGGTGCAGGCTACAATCTACCGTGCCATGCTGGAAAATGTTCTTGGCGAAAATGTCGCACGCATGAATGCCATGGAAAATGCCACCAAGAATTCAAAAGATCTCATCAGCCGCTATACGCTTACGATGAATCGAGCCCGTCAATCCGCCATTACCACTGAGCTTTCCGAAATTGTAGCCGGTGCAGAGTCTTTGAAGAATTAGGAGTTTTTATGTCAAGCATTCAAGAAGGTATCATTTCTCAGATTTTAGGTCCCGTTGTGGACGTGATTTTCGAGGAAGGGAAAATTCCAGAAATCCTAACGGCATTGAAGGTAACCAATCCTACCATCAATGGTCAGGAGTGGAATCTGGTACTCGAAGTATCCCAGCATCTTGGCGAAAATACCGTACGTGCCATTTCCATGGATACTACGGATGGCCTTGTGCGCGGAATGAAGGTTTTGAATACTACGAAGCCAATCATGGTTCCCGTCGGAAAAGGCACATTGGGTCGCATTATGAATGTGACCGGAGAACCCGTTGATCTACAAGGTGATATTCATACTGAAGTTCTGTGGCCCATTCATCGCGATCCTCCTAAATTCCGCGACTTCAATACGGCAAGCGAAATCCTGGTAACCGGAATTAAGGTCATTGATCTACTCGCACCATACGCAAAAGGCGGAAAGATCGGTCTCTTTGGTGGTGCTGGAGTGGGCAAAACAGTTCTCATCATGGAACTCATCAACAATGTTGCCAAACATCACGGTGGCTATTCCGTTTTTGCTGGCGTTGGAGAACGTACCCGTGAAGGTACTGCACTCTACGGTGAAATGAAGGAATCCAAGGTTATTGATAAAACGTCCCTAGTCTACGGTCAGATGAACGAGCCACCTGGAGCACGTGCCCGTGTTGCGCTAACAGCTTTGACTGTGGCGGAATACTTCCGCGATGTGGAAAAACGCGACGTTTTGCTCTTTGTGGATAATATGTTCCGCTTCACACAAGCTGGTTCAGAAGTGTCTGCGTTGCTTGGGCGTATCCCTTCTGCGGTAGGTTATCAGCCTACGCTCGCAACAGAAATGGGAGCACTGCAAGAAAGAATTGCATCTACAAAAGATGGCTCCGTTACCTCTATCCAGGCAATTTACGTACCAGCGGATGACTACACCGATCCAGCACCAGCGACAACATTCGCCCATTTGGATGCAACTACAAATCTGAACCGAGCGCTCACTGACCTTGGAATTTACCCTGCTGTGGATCCTCTGGAATCTACTTCAAGAATTCTTACCCCTGAAATCGTTGGTGAAGAGCACTATGATACCGCTCGATCTGTGCAGCAAATTCTACAACGCTATAAGGATCTTCAGGATATCATTGCCATTTTAGGCATGGATGAGCTTTCTGATGAAGACCGCACAACTGTCTACCGTGCCCGCAAGGTCCAGAAGTTCCTCTCACAGCCATTTAGCGTGGCTGAGACATTCACAAGTATGCCTGGAAAATATGTCGATCTGAAGGACACTGTACGCTCCTTCCGTGAAATCCTGGAAGGCAAGCATGACACCATCCCTGAACAGTTCTTCTACATGAAAGGCTCGATCGATGAAGTTGTCGAGGACCACACTAAATCACTGACACAGGCCAAAGCATGAAATTGACAATCCTCACACCGGAAAAGACCCTCTTTTCTGCAGATGCAGAGGAATTGATCTTGACTACCGTTGATGGCGAAATTGGTATTTTAGACCGCCACGCTCCTCTTCTCGCAGCCGTGAAGGCCGGAAAAATAAAAGTTAAGGTAAGTGGTGCATGGCAGGAGATCCCCTGTTCAAAGGGCCTTCTAGAGGTTCAGAATAGCAATGTAGTCGTCCTACTCGAAGAGTAACACACACTTTCAGTTGAAAAGAGGAAAGCTCCAACAGCTTTCTTCTTTTTTTTGTCATAAGACTTGTCAATACTCTATAAAAGGGATAAAGTGAAATAATGTTCATCACGTCTTCAATTCACGGATGAAACATTCAGTGTGACCTAGCTCACACTTCGTCTATCCCCAAGCAGCTTGTTCTTTTCATATTAATACCTTTTATATAAATAAGAGATACTGATATAGAAGGTGTGAATAAGGGCAAAAAGGGATGAGATCGGAGTGTATGTTATTGACAATAAACAAGATAAGAATTTAGATTCTGTTTGTACCTACATTGAAAAGGAGAGGGGTTCTCCACAGCAAGCAGATGTTAATAAGCGTTGAAACAGGTTTTCCATACCTATTCACAACGAAAGATCTGTTTTGGCATTGAAATCCTACTTTTCAACGTCTGTTCAGTTCACAGCTTGAAAACTTCTGTATCTCTTTGTTTTCTAACACTTTTCGTTTACTATTTACTCACGATGATAGAGAATCGCCTCAGGATTGCACAAATTTCTGATATTCACGTTGGACCGACGAATGATCTGGTGCAGAATATTGATGTGCGCTTGAACTTTCTGAAAGCACTTGATTCCATTCGCAACAAATCCATTGATCTAGTTGTTCTTTCGGGTGACATTGCGTATGACCGTGGAGAAGCTGGTGCCTATGAGTGGGTCGCCTCAATCATGAAAGAGTATCCCATCCCGTCTGTTGTGATGGGAGGCAATCACGATAAAGTATCTACAATGGAAAAATTCTTCGATATCGCAGACGATATGAAGAATGGGATGCTGTATTTCAAGCGTGTAATCAAAGGTCACCACCTATTCTTTTTAGATAGCTCGACAAATCAAGTTCAAACCGAGCAATTGGAATGGTTGAAACTCGAAGCAGCAAAGGTAGATGACGAGGTCATGCTATTCATGCATCATCCGCCTGCGATTTGCGATTGTCTGTTTATGGATACTAAATATTCATTACGAAACATTGAAGAAGTTCGTTCTGCTTTCAAAAAGATTCACAATCTGCACAATATTTTTGTGGGTCATTATCATACTGAAAAATTCATTGTGCAAGATGGCAAAAATATTCATCTGACTCCCTCCACCTTCATGCAAATTGATACCCGAACTCCAAATTTTCGCATGGAACATACAAGTCCTGGATGGCGAATTATAGATTGGAATGATGGAAGGCTTGAGACGGAAGTACATTATGGACTTGATACTCCGGCGATTCCTACCGGTCCTTCTATTTTTTGAGAATGAATGATATTTAGAATTTGGATTGTCGTAGCTTTGAGCGTTGTTTCGTCTTTCTGCCTAGATCATGTTTATATGGTGCGGGCAGGATTCGGAGGCGCGGGCTTTACCGGAACTGATGCACAGAGTCCAGTTCATCCAAAATTCAGCTATTCGCTCAATGCCCTGGGTGCACAATCTTTCTATGGTGGTGGCCCACTATGGGGCACAGAACTATCGCTAAGTTCTTCCCATATGCAGCAGGACACTGTTCTTTGGGACGCTGTAACAGGCAATTACAACGATTCAAGCACATATCAGCTTTCCTGGATCAAGCCAGGGCTGGGAATATTTTTGATGAAAAGTTGGGATTTTGGTCTCAATATCTCCGCGGGGCCGCAAATTGGCTACTTATTGAGTTGCACGCGAACAACCCATGGAGAAAATAGAAGTTGTGAGGATGACTATCAAAATATCCAGGTAGAAGTACAAGGTGACATTCAATACATCTATGGAGATTTGGTAGGTCTGGATTTCAAATGGGTACAGTCAGTACTTCCTGTTGAATCCAAGGGAGGGCGACAAATCTTCCAAAGCCTAGGATCTATCGGTGTTTCCTACTTGTTCTGATTTACTCAATTCAGGCACTCTCGATATCCGCGCAGCGTTGGTGAGCGTTGGCGAAGAAACCATTTTTGAATATTACTCACCAAAAGCAGATGCACAAACTCTTTTCCCTATCTATTCCATCACCAAAAGCATTGTTGCGCTGGGGTATGGATTACTAGTAGCAAAAAAAGGGTATGCTTTCCTTAAAGAGCCAGTCTTCCCATATTTGCAGGAGCATTGTTCAATCACTTGCGATTCGAGAATTCGAGCGCTTACCTTTGAACACCTACTCACACAGTCGTCTGGTATTAAATGGCGTGAAATGGGGGCAGCTTGGGGTCCTGGAAATCCTCTTTGGGATATGGAGCACCACCATGATTGGATTTCGTTTGTGCTCGCAAAAGAGTTTTCAACAAATCCTGGAAGACATTTCAACTACAATAGCGGAGCATCGCACCTTTTGCCGTATTTAATGGGAAAAGTTCTTGGTGTTGATGTCGGGGAACTGTTTTTGGAAGAGATATTCTTTCCGCTTGGGATCGATAGAATGCTTTGGGAAACGGATCCCCAGGAAAATCCTACTGGTGGAAAAGGAATCAGCTTGCGCGCCATGGATTTGCTGAGTATTGGTCAAATGGTGGTCAATCGAGGGCATTTCAGAGGAAAGCAAATCATTCAGGATACTTGGCTTGAAGCCTGTTGCTCGAAAAAAATGCATGTTTCAGGTTTTTACGGGGATTACGGGTATCAGTGGTGGATACGGCCTGAAGGTGTCATTGCGGCCATGGGTTTCGGTGGCCAATACCTGCTATTGGACAGGGCGCGGGAGCTCAGCGTGGCGGTTGTAGGAAACTTGGGTACCCAGCACTTTGCGGAGCCGCTGAAGCTATTTGAGCAGATACGCAGTGAAATAGAGGTGAAATAGAACGGAATTAACCGTGAAAAATGGCAAATACATCGGGTTTTGCTCATAACTCCCCCCTGAGGGCTCATATGTTGTATTTTATGCTGAGTTCTTTCATTGAAACTGTACAAAGGAGTCTTTATGAGCTGCTGTGGATCTGACAAAGAAGAAACAAAAGTAGAAGGTGTTGCTGGCGAGGGTTGTTGCAAGGATGAATCGTGCTGTGGCGATGAATGCTGCAATGAAAAGTGCGGCTTGTGCAAGCGTTTCCTTAAAAAGTTTAAAGAAAACAAGTCTTTCCGCCGTGTAACCATCGTTGTGGCAGCAATCCTGGGCATCCTGTTCCTTTCCAAGGTGCTTAAAAAGAAGAAGTAACAATGATCATTGACGGAAACGCTGTTTCAGTCTAATTTTGGTGGATCAATGGCGGTTTAGCTCAGTTGGTTAGAGCAACGGAATCATAATCCGTGTGTCCGGGGTTCAAGTCCCTGAACCGCTATACACTTTTAACGGTCGGGTCCATGAAGCAGGCAATCCTTCTTTTTACCCTAATGACGGCAATGCTATTCATGGCATGCCAGAATGCTGAGACCGGGAAATCTGAGTCCACCAAAGCAGTTGCGACAGCGACTTCCGAATTTGCCCCTCCTAGCGATGGGCTTTTGTCACCTGAAAAAGCTAAAATCTATTCTGACGCTTCCGTCGCAGTGTTGCTTCTCTCCCAGCAATGGATTGAACGCATGGATAAGTCTACGGATACCCAGGAAAAGATCCTGATCCTCAGTGGTTTTGAAAGTGCCCGCGAACAGGTCCTCCGCAAAGTTGGGCTGGCGGGCGTGAAAGAATTCAATTGGATTACCGAAAGCGCACTTGCCAACCCAGCGAATCGCGAAGTTGCCGAAAAAGCCGGAATTCAGTTTGCAGACAAATAAGGTAAATACGCAATGATGATGAAAGGTAAGAAGGGAATTATTTTCGGAGTTGCCAACCAGCGTTCCATCGCATGGGGCATCGCTCAGAAACTGATGGAAAATGGTGCTGAAGTAGCGTTTAGCTATTACGGTGACCGTATCAAGACTACTCTGGACAAGCTTCTTGCAGACAAGCCCGACACGAAATTCTATGACTGCGACTGTGGTGATGAAGCCCAGATTGAAAAAGTTGCAGAGCAGTTCAAGGCTGATTTCGGCTCCTGTGATTTTATTGTGCATTCCATTGCTTTTGCTGACAAGACCTATTTGGAAGGCGAGTTTTTGGCAACACCGAAGAGTGTTTTCTTGCAAGCTCTGGACATTTCTGCATATACTCTCGTTTCTATTACCCGCAGCTTCCGGCCTTTCCTGAATCCAGGCGCTTCTATCTTGGCGATGAGCTATCTGGGTGCCGAGAAGGTGGTGTACAATTATAATGTGATGGGTGTGGCGAAAGCTGGCCTTGAAGCATGCGTACGTTACTTGGCCAATGACCTAGGTCCTCATGGCATTCGCGTCAACGCAATTTCGGCAGGTCCTGTGAATACCCTTGCTGCACGCGGTATCAGCGACTTTTCGAATTTGCTCAAGATCCACCGCAAGGTTGCTCCATTGCGCGAAAATACCACTCCTGAACATGTGGGTGGAGCTGGTCTATTCTTGCTCTCCGACTTGTCTTTTGGGATCACGGGCGAGATCATGTATGTCGATGGTGGCTACAATGTGACCGCAGTGGGCGGCCTGGATGCTTACAACTTGTCGTCTGACAAAGAATAAGAGAAAAGGGAATTACTTTTTGGCTCCACCTCTAAGCAATAAGGGGCTGCAGCAGAACAAAGTGTACCCGACATTGCACCAACAACGTATTTTGGGTGGAGTTAACCGAGTAATTCCCTAAGAAAATAAGATAATTGAAAAGGAACCTTGCGCTGCGGGGTTCCTCTTTTTACAGGCTCATGAGGATTAGTCCCACAAGGATTCCAGCAACAGCAACGAATTTTCCTTTGCCACGGGATTCTTTGAGCACGAAAATGCCCAGCGCAAAAGAAATGGCTACACTGGCGCGACGCACCACAGATACCACGGAAATCAATGCATCAGGGTTGCTTACCGCCCTAAAGTAGAACTGGTCAGCGATCACCAGCAAAAGTCCCACGAGAAGAATGCTCCAGCGCCACTCAAAGGCGGGGCGAACTATCCTGGGCAACCAGAAAATACTCACCCACAAACCTTGGATCGCAAGCATGTACAGGCTAAACCACAGCTGTACAGTATTTGCGCCGAGATGCAGGGCTTGGAGAAGGTGTTTGTCATAGAGGCTCGAGCAGGCTCCAAAAAGGCTACCCAGCACCATCAGGCCAATCCACTTATCCTTGTGAAAGCGAAACCCATCTTTTTTGCCTGCGAGTGCGAATATCCAGTAGGAGGCGAGGGTGATGGCTATGCCGCCCCATTGCAGCGGGGATGGGCGTTCTCCAAAGGCTAGAATTGCAGCGCTAATGGTAAACAGTGGGGCGGAAGCGCGCACGGGTGCCGAAATGGAGACGGGTAGGTGTTTGATCGCCTGGTAGGTACAGGCCCAGCTCAGGGATACAATGGCTGCCTTGCAGAACAGGCGAAAATGGTCGGGCCATCCGAGGGGTTGTACCCAGAGTCCATGGGATTGCGCGAACTGAGGTGCAATGTGGCTGAACACCAGGGTAGGGAGGACTAAAATTGCGCCCGATATGGTGCAGAAAAATAGGACAGGCCAGACGGCATTGTGATCCAGGCTTTTCTTTTTAGCGAGATCGTATAGGCCCAGAAACAGGGCGCTTGAGATTGCAAACCAAATCCAAATCATGGGCGCAAAGGTAGATAAGTGGAGAGATGCTAGTGCAATGATGAAAGAGCAAAGTGTAAAGTGATAAGTGGTTTATACATCTCGGCCACAAGGCCTTGTCGAATTTGGGAAAATGTATAACGCGTTTAAGGGACAAATCGCGGGAACTTAGTAGTCCCGCTCAAGCGTATTTGGTTGCTGGAGCTTATACGTGTATTTCACTTTACACTTTGCGCTTTACGCTCGTCTTGTGCAACTTTACACTTTGCACTTTACGCTTGTATTGAGTATACTGTCTTTGAGGAGTTTTATATGAATGCAAATGTCCAGAAATTGCTTGGTAAGAAATATCGTTTGATCACGCGTAGCGACTTTGATGGTCTTGTCTGTGGTATGCTCCTTACGGAACTTGACTTGATTGATGAAATCAAATTTGTACATCCAAAAGACATGCAGGATGGCTTGATTGAAGTCACGGATCGCGACATCACCACCAATTTGCCGTATGTGAAAACGTGCGCAGTAGCCCTTGACCATCATGAATCCGAAATGCTACGCAACGCAGATGCGATGGCTGCGACAAATTATATCATCGACGGCAATGCTCCATCGGCGGCGCGCGTAGTGTATGACTGGCTTGGAGGCCTCGAAACATTTCCGAAAATCGACATTGGCATGATGCTCGCCGTGGACAAGGCGGACTCTGCGCAGTTTACCCGCGAAGATGTGCTCAATCCGAAAGGTTGGGAGTTGCTGTCCTTTTTAATGGATGCCCGCACGGGTCTTGGGCGTTTCCGAGATTTCCGCATCAGTAATTATCAATTGATGATGTTGTTAATCGACTATTGCAAGACGCACAATATCAGCGAGATTTTAGAGCAGCCCGATGTGAAAGAGCGTGTGGTTCTTTTTTGCGAGCATGAAGGATTTTTCAAAGATCAAATTAAGCGTTGCACAAAAGTCTACAAGAACCTGGTTGTGCTGGATCTGCGCAATGAAGAAACGATATACGCAGGCAATCGCTTTGTCATCTATGCCATGTATCCACAGACCAACATTAGCATCCATGTGCTGTGGGGGCTTAAGAAACAGAATGTTGTTTTTGCTACGGGTAAGTCGATTTTCGATCGTGGCTCCAAGACCGATATCGGTACACTAATGCTCTCGTATGGTGGTGGTGGCCATACTGCGGCCGGTACCTGCCAAGTGCCTGTCGATCAAGCTGACAAAGTCTTTGCTGAGCTTGTCGCTAAAATTAATGCGGACGGGTAGTCACTAGTTTAAACGCAAGTTATGTGACACTCCCTGTCATCTTATAATTGAAACGCTTTCACAAGAGCGGGGCGGGGATCGATGGATCTAGATGGCGAACAACAATATGTTGCGATTGATTTACTTCCCAGGTAATTCTACGGTAACTTTCGTTCCCTGCCCTTTGGTGCTTTGCACTGCGAGGGTTCCTCCGTTCCAATGAGCGCAACGCCAGGCAAGTGCGAGGCCAAGACGTAGGGTATTGGAATCATGCGTCTCCTGTTTGCGCAAAATAGGCTGGAACAAGTCGTTGTTTGTGCCTAGGTTGAATCCGGGTCCATTGTCCTGAATGAAAAGAACGGAGCGGTTCTTTCGGGCTGTTCCACTGACTTCAATGGCAAGCGGCAAATTGGGGTGATGGTGACGGAAGCAATTTTCAAGAATTTCGTGCAGAAGGATTTCCATCTGGTTGTGATCAGCATAAATAGGGGGCAAGTGGCTGACGCTTAGGGAACATTCAATAGAGGGATACTGATGGCGAAGCGAGGTTACCATGCGTTCCACAGCTCGTTCGCAAGGAATGAATATTGGGTGAGGATTGTCGCGTAGTGAGCGGTGCAAGCGGGTTAGGCTACGCAGAATGCCGTCGAGCTCTTTGGCGCCATTGCGGATTTGAGTCGAAGCGGTGCGAAGCTCCAAGTAGTCCGGTGTTTCATTGTGCATGAGCGTATCTGAAATTTCACTGGCGAACCCTTCAATGGTGACCAGAGGTTTGCGCATTTGATGAGAGGCTGCATATAGAAACTCATCGAGCTCAACCCGTCGTGCCTCAAGGCGCTCATGCAGGGCTTGGTGAGAATGCAGCCGCCGCAAAATAAGAAAGAATAACAGCAGGGATGTGACCACGACGAAGGCCCAGCCTTTGTACATGGAAATTCGGGAAAGGAGCTCTGGGTCCCGGGTAAGAACAATTAAAGCCTCATCCGAACCCCAGATCCAGAGGAGGCTAAAGAAGGTGTAGGGAAGAACAGTTCGCACTGCCTGTCCTAAAATGGAGTCGCGTAGTCTCACCTACGGATTCTAACTAAAATACGCCTAGCTTTCCAGGTATTCCCAACGGGCAAAGGCATTCACCAATTCCAGGTCGGCTTTTTCGAGCGCGGTTTGTAGTTCGATGAGCTTTTTGTGGTTAGTGAATACGTCGGGTTTGGCGAGAGCCTCGTGCAGGCGGGCTATTTCTGTTTCAAGCTTATCGATCGTTGCGGGCAGGGTATCGTATTCGCGCTGTTCTTTGAAGCTGAGCTTGCGCTTGCTTGCTGCGCCTGTGGAAGCTTCAGGACCTTTGCTGGCTGCCGATTTGGTATTCGCGGCGGCTTTGGCGGCCTGCGCTTCGCGCAGTAGCTCCAGTTCGCGTACTTTGCGGTATTCTTCGTAGCCACCGACAAATTCACGCACAGTCCCTGGGGATTCGAGCACAATTAAGGACGAGCAGATGCGATCGAGGAAGTCGCGATCATGGCTCACGCACAGAACAGTTCCGGAATAATCGGCAAGAAGTTCCTCGAGCAAGTCCAGGGTTTCAATGTCGAGATCATTGGTGGGCTCGTCGAGAACCAGCACATTGGAAGGCCGCGAGAACAAGCGCGCCAGCAACAAACGGTTGCGCTCGCCTCCGCTCAAGGCGCTGATAGGGCCACGGGCGCGATCGGCGGAAAACAGGAAGTCACTGAGGTAGCCCATGATATGCTTGCGGCCACCACCGATTTCCACGTATTCTTTGCCATCGCCGATGTTTTCGACCAGGGTCTGATCCTGGCGCAGTTGCCCGCGCATCTGGTCAAAGTAGGCGACTTGCAAATTGGTGCCAAGCACCACGTTTCCGTTCTGAGGCTCGAGTTCGCCGAGCAGCACGCGCAACAAGGTGGTCTTGCCCGAACCATTGGCGCCCACGATGCCCACACGGTCACCGCGCATAATGCGGCAGG
>Ga0209125_1002444_pt1 | contig 14329 bp, 13 predicted proteins | sample BarGraIncub1131A_FD_184503 | JGI IMG/M metagenome (GOLD analysis project Ga0209125, IMG submission 184503) | Arctic peat soil microbial communities from Barrow, Alaska - Barrow Graham LP Incubations 11-31A (SPAdes) (version 2) | ecosystem: Environmental > Terrestrial > Soil > Wetlands > Peat... | reverse complement strand
CGGGTCGCATCCGACAATCATCACTTTCTTGCCGGATTCGGCCAAAGCGGCGACCAGGTTTTGGGTGGTGGTAGACTTGCCGATGCCACCCTTTCCGTAGATGGCGGCTTGACGCAGTTTTGCCATGGTATTCGTCCTTCATGGTTAGGAAACAGGTAACCAATCTTCAGCAACGTCCATGCCATCTTCGTAAGACATTGATTGTAATCAATTACACGATCTTCTTGTTGCTTCGGACCCGATCGTCTGGTTCCTCGGCGAACGGGATGGAACGTTTTTGTTCGTTCCGGTGCGCCGCGCAGTCAATCGAGGTCGTCGATCGAAGTAATCAGTTGGTGAACCTGTGCGCGAAGGTGGTCGTCTTTGCCCAGCCAGCCTTCCTTGCCGTTCATGTCCAAGACGCCGGCTGAGTCCTTACGGGCCAGCGCGCGGTCCACCCACGATAGACCGCCGACACTGAGCGCCAGACTCACCTCGTTGAGCAGATCGACAATCTCGTGTCCGTTATTCACGATGATCGGCTGGATATCCGCCATCATCAGGCGCTTAATTGAGGAGGTGCCGACCGAGGCCGCGTAGACGGCGGCGCAGTCCTTGAGAAATTCGAGTTTGGCGACCACCTTGTCCTCGGGCGGCTTGTCGGTCGGATGCGGCGGATAGTCCGCGGCCAACGGAATCTCGATCTGCGAAACGCCCTGCTGGTCGCGCGGCAGCCCCTTGTCCTTGTTGGCCCCTTTCATTTCCACCGCGACGAAATGGCCGACGCCGACGAGTTCAGCCGTTCCCGGGGAAACGTCATAGATCATGAAGCACTCGGCGGCGCCAAAGTGCAGATTGACGTGGTTTTCGTCGTTGGAGGCGAAGGCGACTTTGATCATTGGCGGATTCCTTTGAGTCGGTTCAAACGATGCACTGCGCGGCCGCACCGGGGATTTCAGCAGCGCGTGCTGTGCCTTGCCAATAGATAGAGCGATAGGGCGCGATTTCCCGGTGACGGCTGAGCAACAGGTTGGCAATTTCGAACAGGGTCTGGCGACTCCCCTCGTAGCCCACCCAGGTCTGGGCGTGGCCGCCGACCGTGTCATAGAGGGGAAACCCGGCGCGCAAGAGCGGCACATCGAGTCGTGCGGCCGCCTCGGCGCCGTGCGAATTGGTCAGCAACAACCGGGCGTCGTGCCGACGGGCGAGCGTTTCCAAATCCTCGAGGTCGCCGACCAAGACCTCTTCGAGCGGCAGATCCACCAGTGATGGCGAGTTGCTCGACGCCACGGCGCCGACCACACGGGCACCCATGTCGAGGAGGAAGCGCCCGAGCATCCCAAGCAGATCGCCATCGGCCGCCACGGCGATCGGAATGGCGCCCAGATGAAAGTGACAATCGACCATTGCATCCTGTAGTTGGGCGCGCTGGCGCTCGATGTGTTCGGGCACCGGACGAGCGGAAATTTCACTGAGTGTCTGGATGAAGGCGTCGCAGTCGGCTAGGCCCATCAACCCGTCGAAGCGGTAATCGGGCACGCCGGTGCGGGCCTGCAGGAAATCGGCGGCGCGGCGCAGCGAGGGGCCGATGACCAGCGTGGCAGCCGACTCCCCGAGGCGGGCAATATCGGTCCGCGCCGTGCCACCGTAGGTGAGCGTCGAATAGCCGGCGCTGATCATGTGCCCATCGAGCGAGTCGCCGATGTCGGGGAGGACCAGCGGCGAGAGGCCGAAGGCAACGATCCACTCCTTGATTGCCTCAATGTCGGCCGGCGTCAGCATGGATGAAGCCAGCACCGTTACCTGCCGGGGACGGCGGCCGGCATGCCGCGTCTCGGGAACGAGATGAGTGATGATGGCCTGTACCGCCAGGGCGAAGCCGCTTTCCAGGCAGCCCAGGGTGTCGGTGGCATGGACCGGCACGACGGCCGTGCCCGCGTGCTCCGGGTAAGTGGCGCGGAAGCACTTGAGCGTACCGGCGATGTCCGTGCCCTGCGTCTCCGAAAGGCCGGTGGTGATCAAGCCAATGATTTCCGGCTGGTTCTTCAGAGCAACCGTATGCAGCGCTTCAATGACGTTGGAGTCAGCGCCGTTGACCGTCGCGACGTGGTCCATGGCGGTGGTCTGCAGGGGGATCGGCTCGCGAAAATGGCGCATGAAGAACAACTTGTTGAAGGAGGTGCAGCCGCGAGCCCCGTGCTCCAGGGGCATGGTGCGCGCCAGTCCGAGAAAGGCCAGTGAGGCCCCGACCGGCTGGCTCACTTTGAGCGGACTGACGGCTAGCGCTTTGGCGGAAACGATGATTTTGGCCATGAGTCTCTCCTTATGCCGCGACAATTCTCAGCGCGGTTGGCGGTGTCCAGGGCGGCGCCAGGCGCACTTGCGCCCAGATCGGACTCTCGATCGCGGCAGCGACCTGGTGGGCCAGTTCGATCATGCCGGTATAGCCGGCGTAGCCGGTGTCGCGTACGTGGTCGATATCGAGGAAGGGAATGCGCGACTTGAGCGTCGGGTAGATGTAGCGGTCACCGGCGATCAGGATGTCTGCCCGGCAGTCATGGAAGGTCTGCAGCAGCGCCGTCTGGTCGTTGTCGCCGATCATGCGGGCTGCCGGCCCCATGAGTTCGAGAATGCGCGCTTTGTCCTCCTCGGTCGATTTCTCGGTGCCGGTAGCGACGACCGTCATGCCCAGATCCTGCATTGCCGAGACGATGGACCAGGACTTGTAGCCACCGGTGAAGATGAGCGCGCGCCGTCCTTGCAGGCGCGCGCGCGCGGGCGCCAAAGCGGCTTCAACTCGGGCTTCCTCGCGGGCGATGAGGGCTTCGGTGCGGGCCGTGAGTTGCGGATCGGCGAGCAGGCGGGTGAAGCCGCGCAGCGCTTCGGAGGTATCGGCGACACCGTAGAAGCTGCCTTCGAAGAAGGGCGCCCCGTAGTTTTCCTGCAGTTTCCGGGCAACGTGCAGCATGGCCTTGGAGCAGACCACCAAATTGGCTTCGGCCCGATGCATGGTCTGAATTTCCCGAAAGCGCGAGTCGCCGGACAGGGTACATAGGATGCGCAAGCCAAGCTCGTCGAAGAGCGGTGCAACGTTCCAGAATTCCCCACCGACGTTCCATTCGCCAATTAGGTTGATGTCGTGCGTGCGGATGCCCAGCCGGATAGCCTGCGCTGGCACCGGATCGGGCTCGCGGGTACCGATGATGTGGCGGTAGACGACGTCGCCGGCGATGCGGTTGCCAAGATTCTTGTTGCCGTAGAAGCCCGCACTGTCCACCGGAATCACCGGCACACCCCAGCGCTTAGTGGCCGCCTTGGCCACTGCGCCGATGTCGTCGCCGTGCAGGGCCGGCACGCAGGTGCTGTAGACAAACACCGCAGCCGGCCGATAGGTGTCGATTGCCTGCTTGATGCCATGAAAAAGGCGCTTTTCGCCCCGGCCCATGATGACATCGACGTCGGAAAGGTCGGTAGTCATGCCGATGCGGTAGAGATTGGGGCCGCTCGAGCGGGTGCCGCGGGCATCCCACGAACTGCCGGCGCAGCCGATCGGGCCATGCACGATATGCGCCACGTCGGCAATCGGCAGGAGCGCGTTACGCGCCCCGTCAAAAGCGCAGCCGCCCTGGGTAGCGCCGGGCTGTGGCCTAGCGCAGCCGGACTTGCTTTTCTTGTTGTGGCTGCAGGCCGGTTCGTCCAGCATGGCTGCAATTTCGCTCTGCTTCATGGTTGGCTCCGGTGGGGTGGTACCGGGACTTCAGCAAGTCCTGTGCCAAATTCCGGATCCGCCGCCCGTTGGGCGAGGGCGCGCGCTGTGTCGAGCTCGTCCGGGCTAAGCAGTGAATCGCGGATTCGGTTGAAGAGTGGGTTCAGATAGCCATCGAGACGACTGAACAGCCAGGAGCGCTCCTTCAAGGCGTTCTTGCGAAAGCGCAAACACTTGAAACACATCGGTGAGCGCGCCAGGTGTCGGTCCGCTGGGATTCGGTAGGCGAGGGCGAAGAGGCGGATGCCGGTGGCCAGAATTTCACGCAAAGCGCGGAACCACCAGGCGCGCTGATAGCACAGTTGCTCAAGGCGGATGGTGCACATCCGGCAAGGGGAATGAGCGGCAACAGGTTCGGAAATGGGTGGCATGGTAAGCCTCGCGCTTGGGTTGATTGGCTGGCAGCCGTTCCGATTCGTACGCGCGGTGCATCAGCCGTACATTCCGGAACGGCCTACCGGTACTCCTTATAATTCATCTTGTACTTGCCCATGCGCAGGCCAAGGATGCGCCGGGTCAGGCCGAGCTGTGCGGCGGCCTGGGTCATGCTGCCGTGATTGAGCTTGAGTGCGTCGATGATCATTTCGTATTCCACGGCGGCTAGTTTGGCGTCCAGGCTGCCGACATCGGCCGAGTCGGAAATCACCGGTAGCTGGAGCGACGCAGGCAGGTTGTAGCCGTGGATGACGCCATCTTCGGCCAGCAGTAGGGCCCGCTCGATGACGTTTTCCAGCTCGCGCACGTTGCCCGGCCAGTGGTAACACAGCAGCATGTTGATGGCCGGCGTGGAAATGCGATCGACCGGGATCGCCATTTCCCGGGCAAACTTGGCTACGAAGTAATCGGCTAGAGCGATGATGTCATTGCCCCGCTCACGCAAGGCGGGGATGGTAATCGGGAAAACGTTGAGCCGGTAATAGAGATCCTCGCGAAAGGTGCCGCGTCCGACCATATCGGCCAGGTCGCGGTTGGTGGCGGCCAGGATGCGCAGGTCAACCTTGATCGGCGTGTTGCCGCCGACGCGCTCAAAGGTTCGCTCCTGCAACACGCGCAGCAGCTTGGCCTGCATCGATAAGGACATTTCGCCGAGTTCGTCGAGAAAAATGGTGCCGCCGTCGGCCTCCTCGAAACGGCCCCGGCGCATCGCCGTGGCGCCGGTGAAGGATCCTTTCTCGTGACCGAATAACTCGCTTTCAATAACGCTTTCCGGCAGGGAGGCGCAATTGAATTTGACGAAAGGACCGGCCGCGTTCGGGCTGTTGTAGTGCAGGGCGCTGGCGACGAGTTCCTTGCCGACGCCACTTTCACCGAGGATCAGCACCGTCGTTTTCGATTTGGTGACTTTCTCGATCAGCCGGTAGATATCGAGCATCGGCTTCGAATTGCCGATGATATTGGTCGGCCGGAAGCGTTCCTTCAGGGCGCTGCGCAAGCGCTGGTTTTCATCCGCCAAACGCGCCGCGTAGTGGTTCTCGACCAGATAAAGTTCGACCGCCTGAGCGGTGACGGCAGCGATGACGGAAAGAATCTCAACGTCGAGATTGAGAAGCCGCCGGTCGTCGTAGAGACGTTCCGCGCTGATCGTTCCCATGACCTTCTTGCCGCGCAGGATCGGCACGCAGATGAAGGATAGCTGCGCATCGGGATCCGGCCTGCGGCTGCCGGTGCGGTTGAGAAAGTTGGGTTCTTCGCCGATGCGCGGCACGACGATCGTCTTGCCGGTTTCGACCACTTTGCCGGTAATCCCCTCGCCCAAGTGATAGACGCCCTTGGCGGCCTCCTCTTCGCTTAGGCCGACACTCTCATGGACGAAGATCTTTCCCGTGCCGGGATCGTAGAGACTGACCATGCCACGAACCACGTTCATGTGCCGTTGCATGACGCGCAAGAGGACCGTGAGGATATGGGAGAGATCACCGTTTTCGCTGGTGATGCGGCTCATCTCAAAAAGTAATGGCAACAGATTGGTGCGACACTCGCCAAGGTTGATTTCGCACAGCTGGGGTACGGCTTTGACCAGAATATTATTCATTGTCTTCACCTTCTGGAAAGTTGGGCGGGAACTCGCCGGCCGGCTGGCGAAGCGGGCTGTCCGACCGGTGACTGGCGCGCCGGACCCTGCGCTGTGGCGCACAGCGGGAACTCGTTCGGGTGACCGGATCGTCCACCTGATTGGCCAGACGAGAAATGGCCCCCTCGTAGACTTCCTCGAGGGCCTGGTAAAGCGCGATGAGTTCGCGGCCATGCTCAGTCAGGCGACTTCCGCCGCCGCCGGCGCCGCCGACAGTACGGGTGACCAGAGGTCGCCCGGCTTGGGTTCCCATGACATTGAGGGCATCCCAGGCGGCCTTGTAGGACATCGGCAACTGTCTTGCTGCCTTGGCGATCGACCCAAGGTCGTCAATGGCTTCGAGAAGACGCACACGGTTACAGTCGAGAAACGGGACGCCTTCCGAATCGACGGAAAAACTTCCGTGCAGTCGGTGAGGATGGGTAACCATAGGTATTTTTCCTTGGCTCAGGCCACGGTCTTTGTGGCGTGATATATATACGTATATAGCGATAGCCGCGTCTTGACCACCGCCGGTCTTTGCTTCCTCGTATCTAGTCGGTTAGGGCCGGCAGGACGCGAAAATGCACGCCGAGTGTTGCGAGAATCTTTCGTCTAATCCCGCCCAGCGTCTGTCCGGCCAGCGCACAGTGGGTGCAGGCGCCGGTCAGACGGACCCGGACGATGCCTTCCTGGATGGCCACCAGTTCAATGTCGCCGCCGTCGGCCTGGATCCCTGGGCGGACCGACTGGATGACTTCGCTGACCGCGGCAAACTGATCGCCATCGGCCCCGGCGGCATGCCTCGGGAGACTGGCGTCAGGGGCCGCGCTGGGGACGTTCAATTCAGACATGACCACATTCTCCTGTGCGCGACACTGCGTGCTTGGGATCGACACCGATCCGGAGGGTATCCAACATGAATGTTGCAACGCAAAAACGGTGCCATCACCGGTGATCAGCATCACGGGCCTCGGTGAAACGGGGTGTGGCCGCACATGCTTCTGTTATCGAGGCTCCTTCCGACGTAGCTTCGGTAGCCCAATGTACTGAATGGTGCTTCTTGTTCGAAAAAAAGCACCTCCCGGTGCGAGACCGGAGGCGGCCGCGCCACCGTGCGCCTGTCCCGCCGCCGGAAAAGCCTCCTGTACACCCCGCAGGCGTAGGGCCTTTTTGTCCCCGTTCAACACTTCCCATCCGTAATGACATGCTCTGCCGGGCGCGATTAGGCGATCTTCTGGATTTGCACGTCCTTGAGCCAGCGCACGTGTCGCGCCCCGGTGTGCAAGTCCTTCGTGGAAATTAGGGAAATGCGCCCTTCATCATCGGGCAGGGGGTGTCCTTCCCTGGCGTAGAGCACCAGGACGCCTTCGCCGACCGACGTGTTGTATAACTCGTTCCAGGAAAACACCGCTTTATAGTCGTCACTGGCGCTGGCGACGATGATGGTCTTCTTCAGATCGTCGTGGTCCGCTGTCGCCAGGACCGCCTTATCCAATACGTCGGTCAGTTTGGCGCCGGTGTAGTTCTTCAGAACTCGTGTCGTCTCGCCCGTGCGTCCGATGATCGAGATATCGGGAGGCGCTTGAACCGGAAACGCTTTCAGTGCCTCCGATGAGAGGTCCAGACCGTGCAGTACGCGGCCCCCAACAGTCAATTTCTCCGTCACGAAGCGGGAAGCATCGCCGCTTACAGGATGGGCGAAAGCCACAATGGGGCCGGCAGCCAGCAAGCCCGAGAGGATGAGGCGACGCTGTGGGTTCATGGCTTAACTCCTTGGCGGATCAAATGGTCGGCGGGGCGAGGAAGCGTCAAGGCAAGAAGCGGCCGGCAACACACGGCGCATAGCATAAGCATGAAAGCGCCAGGCGGGCGGTCCGCCTGACTCAGGGTTTCTTGACGTCATCCTCGGGCGAACTCACGCAAGCCCCCGAACACGAAATATCCGCTGTCCGCAGGGGAATCACTTGTGCCAACGGTTCAGTCGTCTCTGGCGCTCGGTAACCGCTACAGCACCCATGCGCCATGGCAGCGCCGCGGCTAATCAGGGGCAACGGACTTGATTCCTGGTCTGCGGATTCACACATGCTTTTCTCCCTATCGGAACATCAAACAGACGAGAGAATGACGGCACGAGTTTGAACAGGAAGCCTGATCAAGCGCGATGATGATCACCGCCAAACTTGCTCTATATTAAAGTATATATAACGTAAATCAAACCAGTTGTGCTTCTACTGCGATCAGATTTGCAATGCGCAACGGGTCGGCAGTTCCCGAGATGATGGCGCCGGATGAAGGCGGCTATCAGCGTATCCAGTCGACCGATGAAGCGATTTCTAGTTCTGGTGCCGTCGGCCGATCGTCTTCCGTCGACCAAAGATGCGCTTGACCTGGCGACGCCACTACCGGTTGATTCGGTCACCCGCGGTGCACGTCGTCTTTCCGTCGAACCACGGCGACTTCCGGCCATTGATGCGGGCGATATGTGGACGAACGGCGCACGCGCAGACTGTCGAAAAATGTTTGACGTGAGAGCGGTGTTGGCGCGCTGACGAGGATCCCAGATGTCTTGCGTGCTATTCGATGACCAACTTCCGTCTCTGTGGCTGACCAGTCGCTCGGGGTCAAGTCCGTGCAACAGAAGGATGGCTTTGGCGATACCAGTACTCCTTTATTCTTGCAGGGTAATGCCTCATCCACGTCGGTGAAAACACCCCAGTGCCCGTCCGGCGAGCACGCCGACGATTAATGGGACGCACGGCAGCAACGGCGGCGGCAGCGTTATTGGCAGCACAAGGCCGATTACCATCGTGCACAGGATCACGATGCCCAGACTGGCGTACAGCGCGAACATTTCTGGGTCGTGTTGCAGGAATTCCTTGGCTTTGATGAGCCGCGCCAAGGCGCCGTCGACGAGGGCCGCCAAGACAAATACGGCCAGCCAGGGCAGCCATTCGAGCAGGGTAGAAAACCGATAGCTGGCGAGCAGGAACAGCGCATTGACGGCGCGGAAGTAGGCGTTATTGACGAGACGCTGGCTAACCGCGGACATCTCCCGATTCGCCGCGCCGTTCACGCCCTCTGGCGACGGCGCCTCCTGCGCAGCCGGAATTGGCGTAACCTGGACCGTCGCATTTTGCATGCTCATCGCCCGATCGAGCATGCGGTTGGCCGGTTCGGCGCCCCAGTAGGCAGTGGCCGCCTGATGCTCGGCGCGCAGCTGCGCGAGGAAGCGCTCGGGCGGATGGGCCGCCGGTAGGTACAGCACCAGGACCAGCAGGACGAGCAACGACAATACCGCGACAGCGCGGATCATGCGGCTACTTGACCGGCGGCGTGGGACGCATCCGCCTCCGGATCGAGAATTGGAAAGCGTCCCTTGATGATCCGACCGCCTGAGACCGAGGCGAAGTACTGAAGGTTGGGCAATTTGCCGAGCACCTCCGCCGGCACCATCTCCTCGAAACTTTCGGAAAGTTGGGTGGAATAGCTCGACGAGAAGTCTCCCAGATGGGCGTCCGAGCCGTGGCTGAGTCCGACGCGCAGCGTGTGGATCGCCGTCTTGCCGAAGGTCTCGACCACGAAGTCCTGGGTCGGCCGGTCCTTGGTGCGCAGCGCGATCAGGTTGTTGAGGTTGCCCAGCGCCATGCGCGCCGCATTCTCGCTGCCCAATCGCCTGGCGAGGTCGGCCAGGGTCTGCATCGCGCAGGTAGCAAAAATGCCGCCTTCGGCGCCCTTGTTGAGGATCTCGATCAGCGGCTGGTTGATGACATTGGCGACTTCGTCAACGAACAGCGCGATGCGTTGGTAGCCGCCCAGGTTGTAGCGCATGCCGGCGCGCGCCGCCTGATCGGCCAGTGCCAGGGCGCCGATCGCCGAGGCGACGGATGGATCAGGCAGGGAGTCCAGGCACATATAGAGCACATGGCCGGCCCGCTCAATCTTCTCGAAGTTCATGATCGGCCGGGTGTCGTCGGCGTCGAAGGGATCGGGCGACAGGCTGCGCCCGAGGTCGCCCGAGGTGAGCATCGACAGGACAGGCAGCAGGTTGGCGGTGATCTTCTGGTAGTGCTCACGGTTGTGCCGGAAGGTGCGCACCTGGGCGTCGATCACCTTGTTGCGCTGGTTCTGCGCGACGTGGTGTTCGTAGTAGGCAACGAAGGCTATCAGGTCCGTGCTGGCCGCCTCCGACGGCCGCTTCAGATTGCCGCGCTGCGCATCGTGCAACATCTTCTTCATGTCGGGCAGGTCGCGCCAGCCGGCGCCCAGGGTTTGGTCGTAGTAGCGACGCAGCGACCCTTCGAGCACCGGTTCGATGCCTCCCTCGATGTACTTGGTGAGTTTCATTAAGTTGGGCCTCTCCTCGATTTCGACCAGGCCCTGCACCACGACGTTGACGGCGTCCCAGCCAAAGGCCGAGAAGGCGCCGGCGGTGTCCGGCGGCATAAGGGACTGGATGCGCGACGCGATCTCGGTGGGCTTCTGCCAATTGAAGGTAAAATCCAGCCGCACCCCCCGTTCCGGGAAGGCCGGGTGGAACTCCAGGAAAGTGCCCGGCTCGCGGTAGTCAGCGCAGGCGCGCTCGACAACCCGCTTCAGGCGCCGACTGTTCTTCGGATCAATGACGATCACCACGTCGTCGCGCCGGATCGCCTGGGTGATCAGATTGGCCAGAGCCACCCCCTTGCCGGACTGCGTGGTGCCGACCAGCAGCGTGCCGCCCTCGAAATTCTGCAGCGGACGGTACAACGGGCCTTCGTTCGGCTCGACGCCGTGGATGTAGGGCAGACCGATCTCGGCATCCGGCTGTGGCTTTGTGTCGTAGCCCAAGAGTCGCAGCAGGCGCGGAGATACGGCGAACTGGCGGTAGTCGATCTTGGCCAGTTCGTAGAGACGCTGCGCATGCACCGGCCGCCATTCGAAACCGAAGCCCAGAAACACCAAGGCCGGATCCTCGCACCATCGAGCCAGATCGCTAGTACGAACGACCTCGATGCCCCGTCCACCGAGGGACGCGCGCAAGACCAGCATACGCAGGGCCTGGGCCACCCGCAATACGCCCATGACGAAGCAGACGAGCGCCAGTGGCAGGGCCAATGGGCGGGGGAGCGCGCCGGCTACGCCTAGCCCCGCGAAATAGACCAGCGCCAGCCACCAGGCGAGGCCCGCATAAACCTCGTAAGCCCGACGCCAGGGCATCTCGTAGCGGCGGACCAGCATCTTAGTTCCCCTCTGTCGGTGGCTGGGCAAAGCCCGCCAGATCGAGGCCACTCACGCAGCGCGGGGCGAGCACGATGCCCACGGTGGTTTTGCCCTTGAATTCGCGCGACAGCGTCGGCGGGCCGTTGCGGTTTGGTTTCGCCAGCATGTTCGCCTCGGTGAGGGCGCGCAGGGCGAGGGATGGTTGGACGCCGTGTCGCTCGAATTCCGCCAGCGGTATGAATACTCCCTGGGCGACGGTGCAGACAGTGGGCGGCCCCATGCCATCGTTGAGCGTGCGAACGGCCTCGGACAGGGCGTCGCGAACGACCGGGCTCAGACGCATCGGCGCTTGCAAGGCGAATGGCGCCGAAGGCGGTGTGGTCGCCGGTTCCGGCGAGGCTGGTCCTGGGGTTTCCTCGACTGGCGCCACGCGCACGTCACTCGCGGCGGGCGCATTGGGCGGCGGAATGAGCGACAGTTGGGTGCCGCTCTTCAGGGGAGTCGGCGGTGGCACGGGAGCAGACGCGTGTGCCGGCTTGAATTCCAGCACCAGGGGCAGGGCGAGTGGTGGCGGATCGATTCCGGCGAGGAGAATGGCCGGGGCCGAAAGTTTGACGGCGTCCAGCGGGATCTTGGCGCCGGACGGCTGGATCGACCAGGTGGCGTGGCCGGTCGCTGCCACTTGGAACACGCCGGCGGCCAGCAACAGTTCCAGCATGATCTCCGGCGCCTTGGGAATGCCGACCAATTGGTCCGCCTCGAGTAGTTGGAGGACATCCTCGGCGCCGCCGGGCCAGACCAGGAACAGGCCGTCCTGTCCGAACCACAGGCGCGACTTCTCGCGGTTGACCACCCAGGCCGAGTTGCCGCTGGCGAGCCGCCGCAGGGCGTCGACAAGGTAGCGTTCAAGGTGTGAGCCATACTGTGGCAAACCGTAGTGAGCGGCCCTGGCGGCGAGATCGCGCTCAATGACCAACGCGAGCGAGCGGCGCACGAGTTCGTCGAGGATGTTCTGCTCGCGGTAGACCGGGATGCCGCCGATGCTGGCCAGCAAGTGCGGCACGATCACCGTATTGTCCTCGGACAGGTCGGCCATCACCGCGGGCGGCACCACTAGGGGCAGGGCGAACAGGCCCAAACTGCGCGCCTCGGTTGCCAGCGGCCGCCAGCGCAGGAAATAGCGCCGGCGGTCCCGAGACGCCAGCCAGTCGCCCAACGGCTGCAGGAAGGCCGGCCACGCCTCGCCGGCGGCGTCGGTGACGACGATATGGCTCAGCAGTCGGTGTATTTCACAGCACAGGCCGGCGATGAAGGTTGCATGGCGCCAGCGTGGCTCGAGTTGGCGGCGCGCCGAGATGCTCATGCGCCCCGAAAAAATATGTGCATCGGTGCCTTGCAGGCTGAAGAAGGCGGTCTCCAGGCCGAGCCGCAGGAGTCCTCCCGGCTCGCTGAAATAGTTGTCGGCGGTCGCCGGCAGCACATGGACGAAAGCGGCGTAGCGGCGCAACAGGGGGCGTACGTCCGCCGCGAAGCGGTCCGAGCCGATGCCGTAGCAGAGCTTGATGCGCGCAATCATCTCCGCTTCGTCGGCCAGCAGATCGTCGACCGACACGGCGGCAAAGCCCGGATCGACGGCAGGGCAGGAACGGACAGGCGTTGGTGTGGCGTGCATGGCGGTACGGCGATGCCAAGAAAAATGCGCAGTAGCCATTCTTCGGTCGGCCATCTCGACTGTCGCCCCGAAACGGGACCTAATCTGGGGGGCTATCGCTTTCTGCCGTGCGGTTCGTCCGGTGAAAGAGGGCGAGCAAACATAGAGGGCTTTCGCTTGCGTCGATGGCGGGGCGAGCCGGGTAGGATGCCTGGATGCGGTGGTCCGCGTGAAAGCGTTCCAATATCTTGCAGAAGGGGCAGGGCTCGCCGCGATGCGAGACGGACCCCGCTGCGGCGAGAAAGTCGCTGCCGCAGCCCGGGCAAGTCAAGACCACCAGTGTCGGCGTGTGGACCAGCCAGATGCCATCGAGGTAGGAGACGAGGGTGAAGGCACGGTCGAGACTGATGCGGTAAGGCGGCAACGTCGCCGCCCGATAGGCACGGTAGGCGAGAACCAGGGCGGCGCCGGCAGTGAGTCCCTGAATTCGCAACTGGTGGTACTTGACGCCGATCAGGCAGGCGTCGGCACGCAGGATGAGGTTGGCGCCGTGGTACCACTCAGCCGAATCGGGGGCGCGTCCCCGTGGAATGCTGCGGGCATCGGGGAAGAAGAGGCTCTGTACCTGGCGTGGCGGGATGCCGGTGATCAGGTGAATCGTCTTCAACCGTGCGCCCAGCGCCGCCAACTGCTTCGCCAATTGCATGGCGCACAGGCGCCGGTCGCCGCGGGTTGGCATGGTACTAGCTCTGGTGGCCGGTTTTCATCGGTATCGGGGCATGAACCAGGGCCAGGGGGCCAGCCAGCGCCCGTGGAATTCTCAACAGGGTCAGCAAGTCCGCGCGCGGCGGAAATAGGGTCGTGTCGCCGACATGGATAACCAAGGACCATAGGTCGTTTAGGCTCAAATCATGGATGAAGTCCGCCTGTGCGGCGTCGATGGCGTACTTGCAGCAGGTCGCTGCAGCGTCGTGCTGAAGACCTGCGTGAATTGCCACGAGCACGTTCAGATTGATCCACTCGACATCGCTTAGTGTAACGTGCGTCATGATGTTGTCCTCCTGTTGTTTCTGTTGAAAAGGGTGCCGCAAGCACCAATCGCGAGGATCCACGTAAGACGGCGGCCATGCGGGTTCGCTCAGCGTTCGTTGTTTCAGAATATGCATATAAGATATGCGAAAGCAATTTATGTTTTCGGCAATTTCAAGGTCAAGCGTCCTTGCCATACGCAATCTCCGTCTCATGTCGTCGCTTGGGGAATAGGCGGCTAGCGGAGGCACAAACCGATGCAACTCCAACGAAGCGCGCACGGTTCAATCGCGGATGGCGGCCCCGACCAATTGACTGGACAACCCAGGTATTGGCGAAAGGCTTGAAGAGTTCTAGCCACTCGGGAAGTTAGACGTCGATTGGTGGGGCACTACGAGATGTGCTACTGCTTCAGGAAAGTCAATCGCAAGAAGCGCGGCTCACACCGCCGCAAGCGGGCGATTCGACGACTCGCAAAAGCACGAGCGCATCAAGCCAGGAAGCGGCTTGATTTTCTGCACAAAGAAACTTGCCAACTGGCCTGCGAAAACGCGCTGGTGGCAATGGAAGAATTGGCCATCAAGAACATGACCCGCAGTGCCAAAGGCACGGTCGACAAACCCGGTAAGAACGTCCCGCAGAAAACGGGCCT
>Ga0209125_1002442_pt1 | contig 14336 bp, 14 predicted proteins | sample BarGraIncub1131A_FD_184503 | JGI IMG/M metagenome (GOLD analysis project Ga0209125, IMG submission 184503) | Arctic peat soil microbial communities from Barrow, Alaska - Barrow Graham LP Incubations 11-31A (SPAdes) (version 2) | ecosystem: Environmental > Terrestrial > Soil > Wetlands > Peat... | reverse complement strand
TCGCCGCCCACCTCACGATGGGCCGACGCATCACTCGGGGTCACAGCTGGTCGCTAGCCATTACTATGTAGGGACTTTCACCCTTTACCCTTTGCCGGCTTTTACCGGCGCTTTCTGCCTGTCCCCCACGCCCCCCGTCCGTAAAGGTCTAGATGAAGATTAGTAAGAACCAATTGACAAACCTTAAAAAACAAGGTATTTTTCTACATATCCGAATAGATATACGATAATGCTCAACCATTCGCAAGAATGGGGCGGAATGCCTATAGGGTCTTACAGAGACAGCCGGGTTGCCGAAATATCACAGATATTTGATGCCCGGCTTTTTGTTGCCGAAGCCCGGCAAAGGAGCCTTTGACAGCAGGTGGGCTCTCCGTTAAAAGCACCGTATGGTGTCCGCCAGTGCCAGCGGCATTAAAACGGCTGGTGGTAAACGATAATACTAAACAACTCGCGAGAGTGTGGCGGAAAGCCTATTGGGTCTCTTTCGGTCCCGGTTTTTTTATGCCCGAACTCAAACCGAAGATAGCTCTAATGTCAGGGGACCCATTTGACGCCGAGTTTGCCAGATCGATGAATCGAACGAACCTGTCACCCATGTTGAATTGGCTCCGACTTACGGCGCTGTGCGCATTCATCCTCTCTCTCAACGGATGCGAAGTTTGGGCTTTTGATAGGGTTTTTGATGGGTCCCAGGATAGGGCTCAGGAGAATCCGTACCCTTATCCGAGCCATGATGAAAAGGATATCGAGCGAAATGAGTTTACCGTTGCAAGAGGAGATGACATCGTTGGTAGGCTGGCAGTCGTCCGGCTCGAAAAGGGGGATACGCTTCCTGACGTTGCAAGACACTTCGGCTTGGGGATAACTGCAATCAGTGCAGCCAACCCAGGGGTGGACGTATGGGTACCTGAGGTCGGAAAGCGTGTCATGTTACCTCTGAGTTTTATCTTGCCGGTCGCCCCCCATAGAGGAATAGTGATCAACGTGGCTGCCATGAGGCTATTTCGCTACAAGGGGGATGGCAACTCGCTGGCGGTATTGACCTTCCCATTGGGGATCGGAACCAAGGAGCGGCCCACGCCTACGGGGAAAATGAGTGTGGAGCGCAAGGAAATGCGGCCCACCTGGCACGTGCCTTCTTCAATCTTGAAGGCCCATCGCGAAAAAGGAGATCCCCTCCCTGCGGTCGTTCTGCCGGGCCCTCAAAACCCTCTGGGGGAGAGCGCACTTTATCTCAGCAAGTCCGGTTATCTGATTCACGGGACCAATAAGCCCGCCAGCATCGGACTTAAGGCAACGAACGGCTGCATGCGGCTCTATCCGGAAGACGTGAAGAGGCTTTACGACGATACGCCCGTCCATACCCCGGTAGTCATCGTCAACCAGCCGTATCTGATAGGCCAGCGGGATGGAGTGCTCTATATGGAAGCTCATAAGCCTGTGGAAGGAGCGGGCGACCGTGAGCGGAAAAGAATATTCGAAAGACTGAAGGGGTTCGAAAGGAAAACCGGGCAGCCGCTTGATTGGAAAGAAATAGAGGAGGTGACGGTCGAGGCCCGCGGGATTCCGGTCCCCATTTCTCGCCTGACGCCGGAGAGCACGAACGAGGCTCCGACAACCACCGAAGTGAGGCACCCTGAAAAGCTGTATGGCAAACCCGAAGTTCCGGAGCTCAAACTGGATGCCTGGAATGTTTTGGCCGCCAATGTTGCCGACGAGACCGAAGCCCGCAGGATTGCCGCTATGATCAACCACCAGGGCCCGCCGATCCCAGCACGGGTTTTAGTCGGTCGCGATCGCTACCGTGTCATGGCTGGCCCCTTCAAAGACGTCGGTGAGGCTGACGATGCGATCAAGCGCTTGAAGATCGACCTGGAGCTAAACGGTATCTTAGTGGAACCGGTGAGCGAGCCGGTACAGAAACTGGTACAGCAACCGCCACCGGGAGTATAGCCGATCCCATCCTGTCGGGATGGGTAAATCTTCACAGAAAGGAGGTGAAAAGAGATGAAACGAGTCATTTTCGGTATCTTCATTACGCTTCTCACGGGTATGGTGATGGGATGCGCAACATCCGGTGACCTCGCGAAAGTGCAGGAGCAGCAAAATCAGATCGCCGCGAAGGCTGATCAGGCATTGCAGGAAGCGCAATCTGCCAAGGCGACAGCCGATGCGGCCAAGCGGCAGGCCGATGCAGCCAATGCAGCCGCAACGCGGGCCGAAACCACCGCAAAGGCTGCAACAGCGGCAACCAATTCGGCAACAGGGGGACCAATCGAGGAAACCCCGGCGGGAAATTCGGCAACAGGGGGACAAACCCAGGAAACCCCGGCGGTTCAAACTCCACAAAGCTCAGACGTCTTCCAGAAATCAATGGAGAAGTAAGTCAATTTCCTCGGTACTGCAGGTGCCGTAGTGCGATGTGGCAGGGCCCTCGAGGCCCTGCTATTTCATTATCCACCCTCGAGTCAATTAGCCTTCATTTTCGACAGTTCACGAGTCCCGCACGTTTGGTGTGATTCGGCTTCGTAGATTGACCCGCTATCGGCGTCGAACCCTGACCCACCTCAATCTCTAACTCACTGATTTTACGATCCTGACACCATGAGATGGGTCAAAGTTCCACGCCGGTTCACAGGCGAAGAAGGGCGCACCGGCCAAGGCTGCAAAGCCGGCCAAGGCAGCGAAAGCCCCTAAGGCAAAAGCGGCACCTAAGGCCAAGAAATAGTTTTGATAACCGACATCTCAATAACGAATGGAAGAAATAAAAAGAGCACTCTTAGCGGGGTGCTCTTTTCGTTAGAAGGTCAAGAGTGGGGGGTGAGTGGAGAGCTGATCTACTCAACAGAGGATGTAACCTATTGGAATGGCATCCCAAAGTCAGCGAATTACAACCAGGAAGTTACTTTAGTTGACTATCTTTGCTACCTCTCCGATTGTAGGGTGTAACTGCCTTCAGCCTCTTTTCGAGTCCTGATTGACATCTAACACAATATCGAACTCCCGGCATTGCTTTGCGACGAGCTTCAGGAATAGCAACCTCGCACTCCTCACAATGAGTTAAGCTTTCGCCATCCGGTAATCGGCTTTTTGCTAATTGGACTCCGGATTCCACTGTGGCATCTATTTGTTCTTGCACCGCCCCATCTCGGGACCAACCAACTGCCATAACCTATTCCTTTTATTCCGTTATACTGCTCTTCCGGAGAAACCGGCCAGACTTTCTTGAATCCAGTATACTCTCTTGTTGTCCGATATACTTGGATTTAATTTCTTCCATAAGTTCTTTTTAGAACATCCATGGCAAAGGGAAAGCCCATTTTACAGGGCTTCAGGAGAGGCATATTTAGAGGGATGTATGGAACACTTGTATTTAAACTGTGGATCAGAATCGAAGTTAGACCCACCATAGGCGCCGAACGGTGACCCACCCGATTCTCTATGTCACTGTTACACCAGCATTTTATTTTTAGATGGGTCAACCTTGGACGCCGAAAGCGGGTCAGAATTGCAAGACGGTCTACAGTCACGCTAAGCAGGGAATAATCAGGGTCTATAATCAATTCAAATACGATGCGCAGAAGAAGGCATCCCTTGAATCCTGGGCGCAGAAACTCAAAAGCATTGTGACCGGCAAACAAAAGTAACATTATTCAGATGCGACGAAATAACCGCACGGGTTCATAGCACCTTTGGGCGGGACATCCGAGGGGGGATAATCCGCAATTTAGCCTCTTAGGCGTGTATGTTCGGCCTTTTCCCTTATGCTGAATTGGCGGGGCCTTGACTGCCAACGTGTAAAAAGCAGACGTTTTTGCACTCGTCAAATTCGGGATAAATCCTATGCATGAATCTCTACTGATACGAGATGCACATCGTGTCATGAGGGCGCGGGGATCCGCCGGCTTTTTTGGGTGAAAGTTAGGTAACGACGACCGCGTCACCAGGCAGGAGGTATGCCATCAGTTCGCTCCATCCTGGGCGGTCCTCTACCTGCGTCAGTATCTGGCTATTTTTGCCCAACCCGCCAAAAATGTAAATTTAGCCTGCCGGAGACTCAGCTTTTTCTCTTAACGCCTTGTGCCAGTACGCCGGATCGGCATAACGAGCGACCAGAGCGTCAATGTCGACCTTTGACGTTGATGGGCTGAATTCGAAACTCCCAAACAGATTGATGTGTTGCCAGGCAACGGGGGAAATCCCTTTGATGATAGCTTGTGCCCCTTGATCACCAGTTGCCTGCTTTTGCTCATACACTCGCGATAACAGGACTGTGTTGTAGTAAATGACCGCGTTAGTGATGAGCCGTGAACATTCGTTCCATATCTGTTGTTCGTCTTCGGTTTTTACACGAAATTTCCCACCATTGACAAAAGCCACTGCTCGCCGAAACCGATGATAGGCTTCACCGCGGTTCAGGGCTTTTTGGACGCATTGTCGCAATTCAACATCATAAATGAATTCGAGGACATACAACGTGCGACAAATATTCTCCAGTTCCCAGAGAGCCGCCGTTGGAGAGCCGCCGCATAGACCGCAGCATAGAAACCGCATAACCCATTTTCAACGTATTTTTTATTTTAAGATTTTACGCTGAAAAGCCAATCATAAAGACAGCTTGCAGACAAAGGAAAGGCCGGGAAGATTGACTCTCTGGCCTTTTTATCGTTTTCGGATCTGTTTAGTATTGGGTTAGTGGAGGAATGACGTCAGGAAGCTCAAGTTGACGCCAGAATTGGCAGACTGGATCATAGCAATGCCGCTTGTCCAAATCCCCACAACACTGGCGCTTGTAGAAGTGAGGATTCCAGCAGCGGTCATTTGATACTGGACCGGGAGCAGTCCCATCAGAAGGCCCGGGAAGAAGTGCCACGTGACCAGGAGGAATATTGAGATCTTGGAAAGAAGCCCTAGCATACTGCACCTCCCACCAGGGCAGCCTTAGCTTCCCGCCTTGCAGCCGCCACTTTCGCAACTTTCAGGTCAACGTATTTCGTTTTCTTTTTGTCAGGGTTTTTCTTACGCTCACCAGCATAGGGCACCTTAATCCCGATCTCCCTTTTCCATTGCGGACGGCGGCGCTGGTCCGACAGGGTCATATTCCAGCTCTCCATCTCTTTTATGGACGGGATTTTCAGCCCGATCGCGAGTCTTTCAATCGCCAGTGTTTTGAATTTTAGTTCAAATCCTGTCAGGTCCCGAGTAAGGGCCTTCTTGGCAGCAGCAGTAAGTTCGTCGCGGTGTTGATCATTGTGATCTTTAGCGGTCATCCATTTCACGTGTTTTGGGTTGCAGCAGCGCTTATCCTTGCACCGGTGGTCTCCAACGTGCCCGTCAGGCATCGATCCCGATTCAACCTCGAGTATTGCCAAATCATCTGGATACGCACTTAGATAGTCGATTACGCCTTCTGGATCGAGTAACTGTTTAACAACGACATGGATATATTTGCCCGTCCCCTTGTAATCAATCTGTACGTGGCCGTCTTTTGGCAGTGGTTTATTATCGGAGATCCAGCAGCAATGTTCTGGTGCCCCACAACCGATAACCCTCGCGAAGATTTTGCCCCGTTTAACAGGCAGCTTGCCACCGGCGTATTCGTGAAATGTTTCTTTTTTCAGCTTCTTGTCAATCATCACCATCGTCGTTGTCGTTGCAGTCGTTGTCGTTTTCATTGTGTGCTCCTAAGTAGTAGTTTTATTTTGCCGGAGCTCCTCAGCTCTCTATTCTATTTGTACGAGCCAGCAACGGCACCCCCATCGCTTTTTTATGAGCCACCCCCTAAAAACGCACTAAAAACCGCCTCTTACAAAACATGGAAACCGCACTATTCCCTTAAATGCGGCCAAAAAGGGATTAATAGGGCCACAAATGCAATAATCTGGTATAAAACGCGGGGATTCGACAGGAAAAGTGGTAAATCGGAGAAATGAAGAAAGGTTGAAAAAAGATTCAATTATTTTGAGAAGAGATGATTTTGGACAAAAAAAGAGCCCCAAAACCGCTGGAGCCCTTCATTTTTTATTTTATTTGTCGTATCTGGTTAGAAAATAGAGCCAGAAATTGTGGCAACCAAATCCGGGGCTTTCAGAAATCCGATCCCCGCGAGCAGCATGCCGAGGCCAATTGGCGACTTCATCCCAGACATCCCAGTAAATATCACGGCTGAGATTATAAAACCCACGCCCATCGTGAAACCGATCGGGCCATGAAGGATTTGATTGATCGCAAAATCAAAAAACATTCCGCCAAAGCCTGCGCCTCCGACCGGCAGCGCAGTTGCCCACGCACCAGGGACCAGGGCCAGTAATGCCACCACGGCAGCCACCAGGCCCGCAGGCGCCGCCCATGACACCTCACCCGCTCTCAGCTCGGGGCAATCAGCCACTGCCTCTGCAGTCAGCGTCTCGGCCCGCAATTCCTCAGACTCGCTGACCTGGTGCTCCGGCAGATCGTTTCTATTTTGGGGATTCATTATGGATTCGTTCAAGGGGAATTGGGTAGTTTGCATGGCGGCCTCCAGTAGTAGTATTATTGCTGCTTAGTCAAGTATCCTTGTGCGAGCCAGCAACAATTTTTACCCTGGAATACAAATTATATTCAATCAAACCCTTCCATCAGCAATGCTTCCGGTCCCAAACACCCCTTTTCACTTAATATATTCTTTAAAATCCTCTGGCAGTTCATCAAAATCGGCAGCTATCCCAGCAATTTGGCCCTTTGCAGACCCCGGCGCTCGGCCGCCATCTAACAAATCACCGAGAATTTTGCTCAGCTCCTGCAGCTGGTACGGCTTGACCAGCGCCCCCTTAAACCCAACTTCCTGATAATCGACCATGATTGGATTAGTCGCATATCCGCTTGATACGATCGCCACAGCCCCCGGATCCTCCTCCAGCAGCAATTTCACAATTTCTTCCGCCCCCAGGCCACCAGGGACGGTCAGATCCAGGATCACCGCCGCAAACGGCGTCCCCTTCCCCGCCATCCCGGTATAATACGGGACCACGTCTACGCCGCTTTTGACGCATTCAACCTCGTAGCCCAACTCGTTGAGCATCGTCTTAGCAACCGCACTCACGGTCTCGTCATCGTCCAGCAGCAGGATCCGCCCCCGCCCCCACACTGTTTCCGAGGTAGCCTCAGGCTCAACAACGCTGGCAGAATCTGCAGCTGGCAGACTGACGATAAACGCGCAGCCCGAGCCGAGGGTTGATGAAGCTGTAATTTTGCCGCCATGCGCCTTCGCAACAGCATACGACGTGGCCAGACCCAACCCGTTGCCGGTAGCCTTCGTTGTGAAGTAGGGATCGAAAACCTTAGCCAGCGTCTCCGCACTCATTCCAACCCCATTGTCAGCAATGACAATTCGCACAAACCGCCGGTCCTCTTTCGATGTGACATTCTCACCGCTAATCCGTATTTTGCCGCCATTAGGCATAGCCTGCACAGCGTTGATGATCAAATTTTGGAACACCTGGCTAATTTGGCCATCGTCGACCTCTACGAGCCACAGATCCCCGGGCATATCGAATTCGCATTCGACGCTCGTGCCGTGAGTGGAAAATCCAGCCGACTCGCGCAGCAGGCTCCCCAGGTCAATTACATTTTTTTTAGCCCGCCCGCTCTCTTGCGCGAAAGTTAGCAGCTGCCGCGTCAAAGCCGTAGCCCTAACAACCGCCCCCTCCGCATCAGCGAGATATTTGCAGACATCCGCATAACCGGCGTCTCCATTCAGCCTTAACCTGGACAGCGATATATTCCCCACCAGGACAGTCAGCAGGTTGTTAAAGTCGTGAGCAATGCCGCCGGCGAGGAGCCCTAGCGATTCAAACTTCTGGTTGCGCTGAATTTCCACTCGCGCCCGCAGCAACTCGGTGATGTCCTCCCCAATGCTTGCCGTTCCCTCGATTACGCCGTCCTGGTCAATCAAATATGTCACGGACCAGCGAATATAGCGCCGTTCCCTAGATTTGGTCAGCACCTCGCGCTCATGTGGTTGATGAATTTCGTGGCCAATCAGGAAATTTTTAAATGATTCCCATGCCGCGCCTTTTTGGTCCTCAGGAATTACCAGGTCTATCCAGTTCTCCCCTAAAATCTCATCTCTCTCCCATCCAATAGTCCGGATCAGAAAATCGTTCGCGAAAATGACCCGGCAATTTTTATCCAAGATCAGCGCCGTCAAGGCCAGTGAGTCGAAAACACTTTTAAATCGGCGTCGAGCCTCCTTCAACGCTCCTTCGGCAATATCAATACGTTTTTGGTCCACAGCGTCAGCCATAATCTCTCTCCTATGCCGCAACTCGGCGGAAAACTGCAAATAAATGAAAAACGACAGGCTCCTAATTATAATATAATTTATAAAAAAGTCTTTATGAATTCCCAAATTAAGAACAGGACCCCAAATCAGGCATCAGCACCCCCACCAGTCTTGCCACTAGCGAGCACCTTGCCACCCGCAAGCCTCGATCTCCTACACGGCAAGGGGATAGTAGCGGCCCCGTAGGCTAAAGTACCTGTAGAACGCAAATTTGGACGTTGAGGGTTTTGAGAGGACAAAACGAAATAAGAGGGAGAGCGCCTGGAGGGAATACTGGAGAGGAGCGAACACCCCACCGGCGGGAACCGGCAGGGCAGAATAGAGCTACCGTTTTTTCGCTTCGAGCATTTCTATCAGCCGGGCGATCCGGGCTGGGGCCTGGCAAATGAATTTCGCGTCGAGCGCGAGTTCAGTTTTGGGCTCTTCGAGATAAACGACAGCGACATTGACCTCATCGTAACGAGGCACCGCTTCGGGACCGTCATAGCTTATGCCTGTCGGGTTTTGGGGTTGTGCCGTGATGTCGACGTAATGCCCGTCAGGGTCAAAGCTCATTGCCCAATTCTTGCTAATCAGGCCGAGTTCGCTTTTGATCTGCTCCAGGTCCAGCTCAACGGCCGCAGCTTTTTCCTTCGGCGCCGGCTTGTGATCCCCTAGCAGGTGTACTAGGAACAGCACGAGATCGTCATCCCCGCTATGGAGCCGGGCCGCAGCCGGGCGGAAGGGGTGCGAGTAGTTGAGCTGGTGCCGAGGAGGCGAGAAGGGACTCTTGGAGGTTTTCGGGAGAAAGGGGATTTTGGGAGGAGACTTTGGGAGGTGTTGCCATTCTAAAGAAGTGGCGGCGGGCGACCCCTGGTGCTGGTGAGGCCGTTGAGGCACGGGCAGGGAAGTTGTGGAAGAAATAGATAGGGGCCGGGCGGGGCGGGGAGCTGGAGGCCATTCGAGAAGAAGGTTTGTGGTGAGGGGAGGCAGGCAGAGGGGACCAGGTTGAGGTTTTGGGGAGGTTTTGCGAGAAGGGGGCCTTTGGGAAGGTTTTGGGAGAGGTGTTCAGCTGAAGGGCGAAGCACTGACGCTGGCGGCGGCTTTGGCGAGCTGGAGCCATTTTAGTGATGAGGGCAGGGGGGAGGGCGGCGGGACTTGAGCTTGTGGCCTTCGGGAAGCAGAGGGCGGCGAGGGGATTTGGGCGGTTGTGCCGTTGAGAAGAAGGAGGGGGCTTTGGCAGTAACGATTATCTTTGGGCCAGGGCTAGTCGTTTGCTGGAGGCTTGCCACTTGATTTGGGGAAGGGGTTAGGTTGTCGGGAGGTTTTGGGAGAGGGTTTAGTTAGGTGTGAAATGTTAAATTGTGGATATTGTAGAACGGTTATGTGACGATATGGAAAGTTTTGCAGGGATACCAAATTGACCGAGCTGGACTATGCGGGTATCTTGAAGGAGGACGCCGGGAGGGAGTTCTTCAACGCTTACGGCCTGCAGATTCATGACGTTACAAAAATGTTGCTGGGTAAAATGTGGAAAAATGAGCTGAAAATTACACACGACGGCTACCTCAAGTTTTACCAGCTCAGCAACCCGGTGCTGAAATTCGATCAGATCCTCTTCGACGAGGGGCAGGACTCCTCCGGCAGCATGCTCGGCATTTTCCTCGCCCAAGTCAAAGCAATCAAAACCATCGTCGGGGACTCCGACCAGGCGATATATTCGTTCCGCCACGCAGTCAATTCCCTCGATCTCGTCAATTTCCCGCAGTATGGGTTGACGAAAAGTTTCCGCTTCAGTCAGACCATCGCAGATAAAGCAATGGAGGTTTTGGCCCTGAAGCAGACCTACCTTGGCAGCAAGAAGCCCGTCCAGCAGATCACCGGTCTCGGAACGTCCACAGGCCTTGCTACCCGTTGCATCCTCGCCAGAGGCAACCTGGCGCTCCTGGACCGGGCGTTGCTGGAAGTCCGAAAGGATCGGAATCAGAAAGTTTGCTTTGAAGGGGGCTTGTCGGGGTATTCGTATATGAGCACAGAGGGGGGCAGTCTCTATGACCTACTCTATCTCCGGGACCGCCGGCGGGACAAAGTGCAGTCCGAGTTCGTGAGGAGCTTCCCGGACTTCGCCGCGCTCCAGCAATATGCCAGGAACACCGGGGACAGCGAGACTGCAATGATGGGCGATATCGTGCAGAAATACGGATCGGGCTTGTTCGACTCTATGCGCGGGCTCAAGGATTGCCAGGTGCCGCGGGCGGAGGCCGACCTTATTTTCAGCACAACGCACAAAGCCAAAGGCCAAGAATACGACCAGGTAGAGTTGTGCGACGATTTTACCAACGGCGAGAAAATCGGAAATATCACCAGCGGAAAAAACCGCAGGACCGGGCCGGGAGGGGTTCCCAAACCCATAGACCTGGACCAGCTGGCGGAGGAGGTTAACCTGCTCTATGTCGCAGTTACGCGCACTAAAAACGGTCTCAGCCATCCAGGATTCTCGATCGACGGCAGCCGGATCGCCGGGTTGCCAAGCTGGAAAGGCATGGTTGCCAGCGGCCAGGTCAAAGGTTATTCCACCAGCGGCAAAAAGATCGCTACCAGGGCGGGGGCAGGGGAGGCGCCGCCGGAGACTGGGACCAACCCAGCGCTGCAGTGGTTTCTCAGCAAGCCGTGAAGCCAATACGAAGCCGGCGGTTGTGATCTCGCCGCCGGTATCCCTTACCACCAAACCCTACCTGCTTAATCCGTGTGCAAAACGCTAATCCCGCCAGATCACGCTACCTGCCAATCCGAAATAACCTCTTGAAATGCGACTTGTCCACAGCAATTGTGGATAGCTGACGACCCTCAACGATCTTTTCAAGGGGATTTTAATATGGATTTAAATGTATTTTCACATTTCATTTGGAACAACCAGCACCCCCGCCTCTAAGCCCATCCTCCAGAATATACGGCAGGTAATATCTTGACGTAAAATGGTAATAAGTGCTCATAGCCCTGACTCCCTTAACTGTATATGCGCCGCCAACCCGAGCACCTTCTGAGCGTCTATAAGCTGATTTTCAGCTCTCAGGGTTAAGTATCTCAGGACAATTTCCCTTTCATCCCAGATCATCTTACCAATCGCTTCCAACCGCCCACAATCGCAGTCAGCGACCACCGAGCCGCCCTGTATCTCCCCGATAGTCAACTCTTCGCCATCATGAGCACAGAGTCCTCTCGTGGCATCTAAGCCCAGCACGGAACCGCTGGCCAGGTAGTTCAGCCGGGAACAGAAAGAGCATTTTGCCGCTTCCTTTGTCGTGCCGGTCTTCAAAGTTTCGATCCACTCCCCAAGCCCGTTGTTGTTCATGCCGTACCTCCCACCCTCATGTTGTGCCAGCTGCTTTTGCTATCTTTGACCTTGCACCTGGACAGCTGCATAACTTCCTCTAATTGCCGATTTTGGGAGATTAACGCAGCCAGTGTTCAGGCGGCCTATGCCCGCGTCAACAATAGCGGCAGCTTTCAGCAGGGAGTTTTCCTTTTTCCCGATCCGGCTCAATATCCGCTGATAAACATCATTAACCTGATACAAATCGTAATCCGGACACATGGCCTCGACCTCAATAGGTAGCGTTTTGGTCAGACTGAAGCCAGTTCCGCCGAACTCGACGTTAGGCCAGGAGGCGTACACAGAGAGGGCCTTTTGACGGGATTTGGAGAATATCAGGGACACGTAGACGCGATCCAGCCCGAGGGGCGAGGCGGGGTTTATCGAAGCCAACATCTCCGCGCTGAAGCGAGCCTTTGGCCTTCGGCGCTGCAATTAGAGCGGTTGGGAGGGCTTTCAGCAATACGTCTGGAGTTCTGTAGTCTCATATAACCTACTGGTACTGGCTCGACTACAACGCGATTGACGCAGCACAATAAAGGAGTAAGAAGGCAGGTTCCGGGATAAATGCGCTCCAAATTCGCCCAGCAACGGCTTCAAAGGGCAGAAACAGTCACCCGCCACCCGTCGCGATCCCGATAAATCTCAAGTTACCAGTCAAATTCTCTTATAAGTTAACATTCAGTTGCGGCCGGGCAAGGTCGTAGAATCTAGCGGGTGAGACCCCCGCCCTGGAAGGCTGGCCAGCCACCGGGTAGCAAGTCCTTGGAGGTTGGATGGTAACATCCCGCTTTATGCGTAGGATAGCGAGAAGATAGGCCGTAATCCGAAAGGGTAAAGGGATAGAGCCTCGAAATAACTAAATGGGTAGGATGACACTCTTGAATGCGTGGAAATCACTATGAACACCTCCGTTAATGGCAAGGAGATGTTTGCGCCCCGGGGTCTGAGACCATGGCATGTCTTACATTACGATTATACGGGAACCCGGGAGACCCTACGCTTCTTTCGAAATTGAGAGTATGCCTAACAACCGAAGAGGAAGGATGGCAAATCGGGTGTAGGGAGTCGGATAACCTCGTAGTACCTGTGAAGGCGGGTAATGCCGCTGGAGGAAAGGAGGTTACATGTGGTAGCACGTTGTGAAGAAACATCGGCCGTTCACAGAGGCGGAGAACCGGTGGCCACGAAATTACAACGTATAGCGGAGAAGGCCCGTCAGGAGCCGTCGCTCAAGTTCACCAACCTGTTTTACCTGATGAATGATGAGCTGCTGCGGGGATGCTTTCAGAGGCTTAGGAAAAATGCCGCTGCGGGCATCGACGATGTGACCAAGGAAGAGTATGCCGAAAACCTGGATACCAATCTGGCGAATCTGCTGGAGAGACTACACAGGATGGCATACATTCCGCAGCCTGTCCGGCGAGTGTATATACCAAAGCCGGGGAGCGACAAGCTGAGGCCCTTGGGAGTAACTTGCCTGGAAGACAAGCTGGTTCAAAGCGGACTTGTTCGAATACTGGAAGCAGTGTACGAGCAGGACTTCATAGGGGACTCCTATGGGTTCCGCCCAAACCGGAGCTGCCATCAGGCGCTGCGGACTCTGAGCGTAACGGTTGAGAAAGGGACGGTCAACGTCATTGCAGAGGCGGACATCAAAGGCTTCTACGATAATATGGACCAGGGCTGGATTCTGAAGTTTCTCGGCCACCGGATCGGAGACAAGCTAGTCTTGCGCATGGTTAAGCGATTCCTCAAGGCGGGGGTAATGGAGGATGGAGAATTGTTGGCAAGTGATGAGGGATCCCCCCAAGGGGGATCTATTTCACCAATGCTTTCGAATGTTTATCTTCACTACGCCCTCGATATTTGGTTTGAGAAGGTATTCCGCAAGAGATGCACAGGCTTTGCTCGACTGATACGTTTTGCCGATGATTGGGTGGTCTGTTTCCAGAGAGGAGAAGACGCCGAGCGGTTTTGCGTGGAATTGGGTGAACGGCTGGGTAAGTTCAATCTGGAAGTGGAGCCAACTAAAACCAAGGTGATTAAGTTTGGACGTTTTGCCGCCAGAAGGGCCGCAGCAAGGGGAGAGAAGCCGGAAACATTTGACTTCTTAGGTTTTACCCACTACTGCGGCACGAAGATGGATGGCACAGGTTTCCGGGTGAAGCGGAAGACCGCTAGTAAGAGGTTTACAGCGAAGGTAGCTGCCTTCAAGGAATGGCTGAAGAAGGCCAGGACGAAGAAGACAAAAGAACTCTGGGAAACTGCCATAGCCAAGTTGAGGGGTCATTATGCGTATTATGGTGTTACGGATAATACGGAGGGGATAAGGAGGTTTGCACATGAAGCCAAGAATCTCCTGTTCAAATGGCTGAATCGTCGAGGTAAAAGGGGATGCCTCAACTGGGAAGAGTTCAATAGGATGCTAAAGCTGTTTCCTCTTCCTGTGCCGCGGATTAAGGTCAGCATGTTCGAAACTCGGTGAATTGCCATGTGAAGAGCCGTGTGCGTGAATAGCGCCAGCACGGTTCTGTGAGGGTCCTGCGACAATTGCCAAAGTAGATACAAGTGAGCGCGACATCGTCGGGGAAACCAGGCGGAAACGCAAACGTACACGTATATCTATACGGCGAAAGGAATAGGTCTACTCGACAA
>Ga0209125_1002439_pt1 | contig 14348 bp, 11 predicted proteins | sample BarGraIncub1131A_FD_184503 | JGI IMG/M metagenome (GOLD analysis project Ga0209125, IMG submission 184503) | Arctic peat soil microbial communities from Barrow, Alaska - Barrow Graham LP Incubations 11-31A (SPAdes) (version 2) | ecosystem: Environmental > Terrestrial > Soil > Wetlands > Peat... | reverse complement strand
TTTGCCGACTTGCTGAAAGAACAAGAGATTACAGTTGAAGATCAGCAAGAATATATCAATATCATCAAGAATAGTGGTGTCCGTATGCTCAATATCCTCAACGATATTATTGATATTTCGAAAATAGAATCGGGAATGATGGAAGTTGATATTAAGGAGTCGAATATAAACGAACAAATCGAATACATTTATACCTTTTTCAAACCCGAGGTCAAAGATAAAGGAATGCAACTTTCCTATATAAATTCATTGCCGGGAAAAGAAGCTATTATCAAAACCGACCGGGAAAAAATCTTTGCAATTATTACCAACCTTGTCAAAAATGCCATAAAATACAGTGAAAAAGGATCAATAGAATTTGGGTATAATAAAAAAGACGAATATCTTGAGTTTTTCGTGAAAGACACCGGCATTGGAATTGCCAAAGGCATGCAGAAGTCTATTTTTGATCGTTTTATTCAGGCTGATTTTGCTGATCATCAAACTATACAAGGGGCAGGTTTAGGTTTGTCGATTACCAAAGCGTATGTAGAGATGCTTGGAGGTAAGATTTGGGTAGAAAGCGAGGAAGGAAAAGGCTCAACATTCTATTTTACCATCCCGTATAATACTATACCGCAAGAAATAATAGCCATTAAAAATGTCGTTTCCCGGGATAAAGAAGATTCTCCAATCAAAAGACTGAAAATATTAATTGCAGAAGACGATGCAACATCAGAAAAGCTCTTAACCAGGATAGTTGAAAAGTATTGTAAAGAGGATTTACATGTAAGAACAGGAGTTGAAGCTATTGAGGCTTGTCGCAATAATCCTGACATTGACTTGGTATTGATGGATATTCAAATGCAGGTTATGGATGGATATGAAGCAACCAGACAAATCAGACAATTTAACAAAGACGTAATTATCATTGCACAAACAGCTTTTGGACTAATAGGGGACAAAGAAAAGTCAATAGCGGCAGGATGTAATGATTATATTTCAAAACCGATTAATCAAGTCTTATTGAGGGAGCTAATCAAAAAGCATTTTAATTAATTGAAAAATGAAAAAATGAATCAGGCATTTAAAAAGGTTCTGTTGTTTAATAATGTAGGTTTTCATATCTACGGAATAACCAATTGATTTAATCATGAAGAAGCGAAGTCTGGTAGCGTTTTTTAAAACGCTCAGTGAAACAGATAAAAGAGAACTTTTACGACTTTTAAAATCACAAGAAGTTTCGAATGTAGTTCTTAAAAGTAGTCTGCAAGAAGTTTCAAAAGATTCTGCAAGAACCTGTCCAAAATGCCAAAGTCAAGGCATCATAGGTCATGGTCAATACCGCAATCGTAAACGATATATGTGCAAAGAATGCCATAGCACATTCAATGAATCGAGTGATACCGCAATGGCCAGGTTAAAAAAGTCTGAAAAGTTTCAACAGTTTGTGGAATTATTAATTGATTCCCTTTCAATTCGCAAAGTAGCTAAAAAGCTAGGGATATCAACGCACACTGCTTTTGATTGGTGTCACAAGGTTTTACCCGGATTAACTACATTTATTTCGACCAAAATAGAAGGTCTGGTTGAGTGTGATGATAAACAGATGAGCATAAGCCAAAAAGGCGATAAGCATCTTAACTGGCCACCCTATAAACGACCCAGCGACAGAAAGACTAAGCGTGGAGTAAATAACGACGAAATTTTCATTGTTTTAAGTACTGATCGCAAAGGAAATGCACAAATGCAAGTAGCTAAGGTTGGTCGTATTGACAGGGATAATTTGTGAATAAATGGGGTCAGCCACATACTGATCATATCTGGTGACAAAATTTAACGAAAGAGAACTTGAACGTTTAAATACCAAAGTGATGAACAAAAACAAGAAAGTCAGGTTTTGTGGCTGACCCCATTTATTTCTGGAGTTATTCAAATACTTTTTCAAATAGTACCCGTTTGTCACTAAATATCAATTTGAAAACTACTTCTTCAATCCCTACCCTGTGATCAGTTTATTCGCCTCATCCAGAACGACACTTTCAAAGGAGTCCATATATATTTGTGTGGTCTTTAGTTCTGCATGTCCCAAGGATTCTGAAATAACAGCCATTGATAACCCAGCTTTCTTTGCAATAGTGGCATAAGAGTGTCGTGAAACATATCCGGTCAGTTTCGTCTTTATTTCCAAACCAGTACCTACAAACTTGAGCCACTTGTTAAAGGTATGACGGGCGTTTTCGATGTCCTTGCGTATTTCCATACCGTCTGTTCTTGTAACAAAAGGAAACAAGTACTCTCCAAAATCTTTGTCCTTAACAAAGGGTGCAAGTATATCCAGTGCTTTTGCACTTGTATTGACCGAATAGTCCTTGTGTGTCTTGGCTCTTGTATAGTTAATACGTCCTTCTGTGATGTTTTCGGGAGTGAGCAGGCATAAGTCCCAGAAGTTAATTCCACGCAGGTAAAACATGAGCAAAAATACTTTTCTGGATAGTTCCTCTTTCTTGTCGATGCAGCAAACTGACTCTATGAGTTCCATTGAGATCTTGTCAATGGCACGGTGCTTTGCTTTGCCACTCTTTATTGTATATAGATCAAATGGATAATTATCCTTGTGAACCAGCTTTTCCTTAATTGCCAAATTGAATATGGCACGCAAGGTGCGTAGGTAGATTGATAGGGTAGTATATGAATTACCCGCTTTAATAAAAGCCGTCTCGACCTCAACCAGCCACTTATAGGTGATAGATTCAAAAGGAAGTGATTTGTCTTTCACTTGTGTATTCACGAAAGAAAGGCAGGATTTATAGATCGTATAGTTGCCAAAGTGATTGGTTTCTTGAAGTCTTATCATTAAAACATTGGTGAAGCCTTGGAAATCCAGTTTAGATTTTTTTCCGGTAAAACGTTCAATCAAGTCCATTGGTGACATGCCCTCAAGTTCACCAGTTCGTTCAAGGTGGACGATTAAATCCTCCATTTCTACTTTTTTCTTGTCTATCATGCTCTGGGCCGTTTTAACAACTGAAGCAGTTTCGTCTTTGCCTTTGAGTATCTTTTCGGCCTTTTTGTCCCAATTTTCGGGTAGTACAGCATAGTTTAATGCAGTCAGGCGGTATTCACGGTCTATTGTCAGGCGAAGGCAAATACGTTTAAGTTTTTCTTTGTTCTCTGTCTTTGCAAGGGTTAATTTTACTGAGGTTTTCAAGTTTTAAGTATTTATTTGTCTTATATATGTTTCAAAACGAAGTACAGACTCATTTTGACCAACATTTTGACCAACAAGTGCAACAATAATGCCATAAAGAACGAAAACGAACGAAAACGAATTAATAAAAGCATCGAGCACGAATGAACGGAAGTCAGCACGAAAACGGATATTTTGATTTATTAGCAATTACATGTCAGTAGGTTATCGAATTGAAAGTAACATAAAAAAAGCCAGTCGTTTGACTGGCTTGAGCGGAAAACGAGACTCGAACTCGCGACCCTCAGCTTGGGAAGCTAATGCTCTACCAACTGAGCTATTTCCGCATTGATGTTCACGTTTTAGGTTTGGTGACCTACAACGCTACAAATATAGGGAGTTTTACTAAGAAACTGCTTAAAAATTATCTTTTCTTTTGCCAGTAGAGCAGTAATGTGAAAAATGTAGGGAGGCCCCTTGTGGGTCTCCAGAGCAGTTAAAATGGAAAACCAACAATACGAACAATGGAAATGATTGAGAATCCTTGTGGTTCTCCATTTCGGAAATGATGATTCTTTATGTTATTGTTTTGGAGACCCACAAGGGCCTCCCTACATTTTTCACATTACTGCCCAACAGGTAATTTTAAACAGTTTCTAACTCTACCATGCTTAAAAGACTTTTTTTTGTCTTTTCTGATTCTTTCCTCTTTCAACCTCCTGAAATCCCGGGGGATTATTTTGTTTCAAAACCGGAAAGAATCATGAGTGGATTTCTGAAAATAGGTTTTTAAAATAGGTTCAAAAAATATATCTTTGGGCAACCAATTAGAAACAAGAAGAATAATGTTTAAAAAGAAAAAATTCCCAATCAGTTTATTGCTGATTTTGTTGCTGAGTTCCTTTTCATTGCCACCTAAAACCAAACTAAATATTATATTTATTGGCGACAGCATTACTTTCGGCTCAGGTTTGGGTACTCCCGTTTCTTATGCCCCACCGGTTCATGAATGTTCTTTTCTCTTGCAACAGGCTAAATACCGGGATGTAGAAATTTCTAACCAGGGGCTGAGTGGAAAAACAACGCTGGATTTTCTTCCTGTAACAGGTAAATATTTCAGTAATGTCACCAAAGCTGCCGATCTGTTTTATAAAGATAAAGAAGGAACCCTCGTGTTTTCAATCATGTTGGGCACCAATGATAGCGCCATTAAAGGACCGCATGGTGCTCCGGTTTCCCCATCAGATTATCAGGCAAACCTGAAAACCATTGCCGATTCTCTTCTGGCAGCTTATCCTGAATGCAAAATCATCTTTAATTATCCAGTTTGGTATAGCCCAACTACCTATAATACTTCAAAGTATCTCCAGGAAGGCCTCGACAGGCTACAATCCTATTTTCCACAAATCGATGCCTTGGTTGCCGGTTATGCAATAACCAACAAGGGACATGTTTTCGTAGGTGATAAATTGGCATTTGCATACTTCAAGAAAAACTTTCAGACTGAGTTGATTCCTGAACAGGGACAAGAGGGGACTTTTTATCTCCATCCTAACCGAAAAGGTGCGGCAACATTAGGTGTTTTCTGGGGAAAAGCCATCAGCAAAGTCATTAATTAAGAATTATTTATCGGTAAATCAATTTCTTTCAATGCTTTTAAAACATTAACAACTATTTAGGACTTCAGAACAAAAGTTTACCGTTAATTTGTATTGCTTGGAATCTTTATTCTGAATTTATTGAAATCTTTAACTTTTGACTAGAAACAATATTGAATTGATTATATATTCCATTTCAAACTCATCAAACTATGAATAGGATTCAAAGTAGACTACTCGTAATACTTTTTCTTTTCGTTACTCAGTTTAGCATTGCCCAGGAATTAAAAGTTCCTGCCATCTTTTCTGATAACATGGTGCTTCAACAAAAATCTTCTGCACCGGTATGGGGATGGGCTAAACCCGGACAGGCTGTTCAGGTTACCGGAAGCTGGAATAACAGAACAAATAGTGCCGTAACCGATAAATCCGGAAAATGGATGTTGAAGCTTTCAACACCTGCGGCAGGAGGACCTTACACGCTAACGATCAAAGGGGAAAAGACCGTAACGTTTCAAAATGTAATGATAGGGGAGGTCTGGGTATGTTCCGGCCAGTCCAACATGGAAATGCCCATGACCGGATGGCCAAATACGCCTGTATTTAAATCAGAATCAACCATTAAGGAAGCTTCCAATTATCCCAATATCCGGTTGTTTAATCTACAAAAAAAGATCTCCGAAAGCCCGGAAGCAGATTGCAAAGGTCAATGGGTCACCAGTTCCCCTGAAACAGTTGCAACTTTCAGTGCTACAGGATACTTTTTTGGTCTCGAATTATACAAACGATTAAATATTCCTGTTGGTCTGATCATGGCTGCCTGGGGTGGTACGCCTTCAGAGGCATGGACATCTGCAGAATACATTGGTAAATACGAGAAATTTAAACAGCAGATAGAAAAGATCACAAAGCCGGAATATAAGAATGATTCCAATATTGTTAAAATGCTAGCGAATACTAAAAGCGTGACTGGTTTTAACGCCAATTACCCCTCTTCATTGTTCAATGGCATGATCAATCCTCTGATTCCTTTTGCAATTAAAGGAGCTATCTGGTACCAGGGCGAAAGCAATGTATATGATGCAAAGCTTTATGCACAGATCTTTCCCGAGATGGTAAAATGTTGGAGGACTTATTGGAACCAGGGTGACTTCCCCTTCTATTTCGTCCAGATAGCGCCATATGATTACGGTTCAGGTTCTAAATCAGAATTGTTGCGTGAGGCTCAATTACATTCTCTCAAGACGATTCCCAACAGTGGAATGGCCGTCACCATGGATATTGCCACCATTAAAAATATCCATCCCCCCGATAAAGAAGATGTAGGTAAAAGATTAGCCTTTTGGGCTTTAGCGAAGAATTACAGCATTAAAGATGTTGCATTCAGCGGACCATTGTACAAGTCAATGATGATCGAAGAGGATGAAATAAGAATTTCTTTTGATAATGCAAAAAATGGACTCGAAGCAAGAGGGGGTGAGCTAACCAATTTTGAAATAGCCGGAAGAGACCGGATTTTTGTCCCTGCAATGGCTGTTATCGAGAATAACACCATCGTAGTCAGTAGTTTGAAAATCGGAAACCCTGTTGCTGTTCGTTATGGATGGAGCAATACCGCAACGCCAAATCTTTTCAATATAGAGGGATTGCCTGCTTCTTCGTTCAGAACCGATGATTGGGACAAGTAATCATCTTGTTGCACTTCGAAACCGTTTAAAATCTTTTTCAAATTACCTATTTGGCAATACTGCCCCCTACGGGCAAATTTAAACTGTTTCTGAACTTATTTCTGTAACTTTGCTTCAAAGAGCAGAACAAGTGAATTTTGAAAGATTTATAGCAATCAAAACATTAAAACCCGAGGGATTGGCCCGTCCAATCGCCCGGGTTGCTGTGATTAGTATAGCACTTGGTCTGTCGGTGATGATCATCGCTGTGGCTATTGTGACCGGTTTTCAGAAACAGATTCGCGAAAAAGTAGTCGGCTTTGGAGGTCATATTCAAATCACCGAATACAACACGAACTCCTCTTATGAATATCCTCCCGTAGACAGAAACCAGCCTTTTATGGCTAAACTCAAAGCATTACCGGGGATAAAACACATTCAGGTCTTTGGCATCAAAGCAGGTATCATCTCTACCGGAAAGCAAATCCAGGGGGTTGTCATGAAGGGTATTGACCGTGACTTTGATACAGCCTTTTTTGCTCAACGACTCATCAAGGGTCGAATGCCAATTTTAAAGGATACTGCTACTTCTCAGGATATTCTGGTTAGTCATACACTTTCAATGCTGCTTGGACTGAAAGTTGGCGGACCATTAAGAGTGTTTTTCATCAACAGCGGAGAAGTCAGGGCCCGGAGATTTAACATCTGCGGTATCTATGAAACTGAACTTGCAGAGTTCGACAAAATCTACATCATTGGTGATATCCGTCATATTCAAAAACTGAATGGCTGGACTACGAATCAGATTGCAGGGTTCGAGATTCTGGTTTCCGATTTCAACGACATAGATAACATGGGGCACAAGGTCTTCAATCTTGTAAGTTACAATCTGAATGCCCGAACCATCAAACAGCTCTATCCACAGATCTTCGACTGGCTTGAATTGATGGATATGAATGTATTGATTATCATCGTGCTAATGGTTATCGTGGCGGTCATCACAATGATCTCAACATTGCTGATCCTCATCCTTGAACAAACAACATTAATTGGGCTGCTTAAAGCAATGGGAGCGCCAAACTGGAGCATCAGGCGCATCTTCCTGATGAAGGCTGCCTGGCTAACGCTAAAAGGTATGTTTTGGGGAAATGTGATAGCCCTCACCATTTGTATTCTTCAGATGAAACTACATTTTCTGACGCTACCACAAGAGACCTATTATATGGCTTTTGTTCCCATTAATCTGAATCCGATTCATGTATTGCTTATCAATGCAGGAACGCTGTTGATTTGTACCGTGATGCTTGTTGTGCCATCTTATATTATCGCGCGGATCACTCCTGTCAAGGCAATCCGGTGGGAATAAGGATGTCGTGTTAATCAAATTTCAATTTTATTAAAGCTATTTCAGGGCGGTGACCTGTTCTGACTGGCGGTCCCCATGAACCATAACCCGGAGAGACATAAAAATGGGTGTCGCCGATCTTTTTATAGCCCATTCCCACTTCATAGATGGCATCTATGATGTAGTTGAGAGGCCATAATTGTCCGTTATGGGTGTGTCCTGAAAGCTGAAGCGTGACATGTTGTTTTTCAGCCTCCTCCAGTTTAAATGGCTGATGATCCATCAATACGATTGGTCTTGAGCGATCAAGCCCGCTTAATAATGAATCCAGCGTTAATCTCTTTCTTCCGGCAACGTTGTTACTCGAGCGGTCCTCTCTTCCGGCCAGATAGAACATGCCCTTGATATCGACAACTTTATCGCGAAGCATCGTGATGCCATGTTCCCCAAGATATTTTGCTGCGGCCTCGGCTCCTCCGATGTATTCATGGTTTCCCATGATGCCATAAACGCCCAGAGGTGCAGAAATCTTGCGGAGTGACTCACCAAGATTCTGACGGATGACGGGCTTGAGATCTTCGTCAACCACATCTCCGGCAAGCAAAACGATATCAGGTTTCAGGCTATTGATCGTATTGACCAGTTTGGCCACTCTGCGCGGGCCAAAGATAGTGCCAAGGTGAATGTCGGAAGCCATCACAATCGTGACCTCCTTCTGTCCAACAGCTTTTTTTCCAGTCTCGATATCGATGGTTCGGATGCGTGGAGTGAGGGCATTGATGTGTCCCAGTATTAATGTCAATCCAACCAGCCCCATCGAGGTATATAAATAGATTGCTTTGAGTTCAGCCGTGGGGTGAATGAGGAAGGAGGGAAGCGATGGAATCATCCAGCCAATCAGACTGATGAGATCCACTACCAATACAATCAGGAAGAAATAGAGCATCGCCGCTAACCAAAAGGCACCTACCCATGTGAAAAGATCACTGAGCCATGATTGCCAGACCCGTTCGAGAATTCTCCCAACGGGATAAGAAAGGACCACAAATACAAACAGGGTTGTAAATAATCCCGAATATTTTGAAGGAGAAGGGAATGCATGAATGGCATGCCGAAAGATATAATAGTTTAAGAATCCATAAATCGTCAGTACGATACTGAAGAATATGAGAAAAGGGGAGATGCGCATAAACTAATGCTTTTAAATGGTTATTTCTTTCTGGCATGAAGGCCACATTCTTTGGTGTCGGGGTTTTCCCACCACCAACGACCTGCCCTGACGTCTTCGCCGGGTAATATGGCACGGGTACAGGGTTGACAGCCAATACTTGGAAATCCTTTGTCGTGTAAACGGTTGAAGGGAACGCTGTTGGCACGTATAAATGCCCAGACCTCTTCTTCTGTCCAGTTGATGAGGGGATTGATTTTAACCAGTTTATTTGATTCATCCCATTCAATCATTTGCATATCATGACGGGTAACACTCTGATCTCTTCGAAGTCCGCAGATCCAGGCATCCAGTCCTGCGAAGGCTCTTTTCAATGGTTCCATTTTCCTGACTGAGCAACAAAGCTTGCGGTTTTCAACGCTTTCATAGAAAAGGTTGATCCCTTTCTTGTTGACCATTTGCTGGACCAACCCGGCATCGGGAAAATAGATCTGGATATTGATATTGTAACGACTCGAGGTTGCATGGATCAGATCATAGGTTTCAGGAAAAAGTCTTCCGGTATCGAGGGTGAAGATAGTAGTCGACCGATCTATGCTGGCAATCATGTGAGAGATGACCTGATCTTCGGCGCCAAGGCTGGATGAAAATGCTATCTTTTTCCCATAATGTGAAAGAAAAAATCTGATTACTTCCTCCGGAGCTGCATCGCGGAAGCGGTCATTCCATTCTTTGATCTGATTTTGTAACTTTAAGTTCATGATATGCTGTTCAATGTGAAAAATATTGAATAAAATAAATCTTTTAAATTTAAAAATTGTTTAAACTTTATTTAATTGCGGTCTTTATATCTGAACGTATGCAACTGCACATGTTGAGACGCAATATTTTGCGTCTCAATGATTGAAGATCATCCTAACCTGAGACGCAAAATATTGCGTCTCTACATGATAACTTACTTATAATACATCCTCCAGCAACTTATTTTAACAGTTTCTTGATTTTAAGCAAGATTTATAAAGACTCATTTTAATCCGAAACAAAGGTACTTCATTCACCAATAACTACGGCGAATTTGTTAATTTTGCTTTCTATTTGATATAAAACCATAGCGTATGAAAGTTCATTTTATTGCCATTGGCGGAAGTGCCATGCATAATCTGGCCATTGCCTTACATAAAAAAGGAGTTTTGGTAACGGGGTCTGATGATGAGATCTTTGATCCTGCAAAAGAACGGTTGAAACGATATGGTATACTGCCGGCCGAAGAGGGTTGGCATCCTGAGAAATTAGATCTGAGCCTCGATGCAGTGATTCTAGGTATGCACGCACGGGCCGATAACCCTGAATTGTTGCGGGCACAGGAACTGGGACTGAAGATTTTTTCCTATCCTGAGTATCTGTACGAACAGGCTAAAGACAAAAAGCGTGTCGTCATTGGAGGTAGTCATGGTAAGACTACCATTACGGCTATGATCTTGCATGTGCTTCAATTTCATAATGTTGATTGTGACTATATGGTTGGCGCACAGCTTGAAGGTTTTGAGATTATGGTCAAACTGAGTGAATCCGCAAAGATCATGGTGATTGAAGGAGACGAGTATCTGACATCACCCATCGATCGCAGGCCAAAATTTCATCTTTACAAGCCAGACATTGCATTGATCAGTGGCATTGCATGGGATCACATCAATGTCTTTCCAACCTATGATAATTATGTTGAGCAGTTTAGGATATTTGCAGCAATGGTTCCATCGACAGGGGTGTTGATCTATTGTGCAGAAGATGTTGAAGTGAAGAAAGTGGCCGAGTCTGTTGCTGATAAAGTTAGGATCGTTCCTTATGCGCTTCCGGAGTTCAGTGTGGAAAATGGCAATACAACCGTTTTTCATGATGGGAAGAAGACCCCTTTAATGGTTTTTGGCAAACATAACCTTCAGAATATGAATGGATCCCGTCTTGTTTGTAAAGAATTGGGCATTACAGATGATCAGTTTTATTCTGCCATTCAGGACTTCAAAGGAGCCGCTAAGCGATTGGAGTTGGTAGATCGTAATGGGTCGACAGCTGTTTATAAGGACTTTGCACATTCACCTTCAAAGCTCATGGCGACAACCAGAGCAGTAAAGGAACAATTTCCTGAACGGAAACTGGTAGCCTGTATGGAGCTGCATACTTTCAGCAGCCTGACCAAAGAATTTCTGATGCAGTATAAAGGGGCGATGGATGAAGCCGATGTTCCGATTGTCTTCTTCAGTCCGCATGCCATTGAAATGAAGCGGTTGCCGGCAATCACAGAGGAGATGGTTTTGGAGGCATTCGGGAATAAAAACATCAGAGTGTATACCGATTCTGATGTTCTATACCGTGATTTGCTGGGGATGGATTGGCACAAGGCCAATCTGTTGATGATGAGTTCCGGAAACTTTCATGGAATCGATTTCGTTCAATTGGCAAAAGCAGTCCTTGGAAAATAGTTATTTAATTTTTTAACATTGTTTCGAACAAGTCTTGAAAGGGCGTAATATATTAGCACAGGGCAAAGCCCTGTGTCAATAGGCGTATTTAAAAACAAGCCCTGAAAGGGCGCAAGACATAAACACAACATGCTCATGTTCAAATCTTGCGCCCTTACAGGGCTTGAATTTTTATTATCTAATTCACAGGGCTTCACCCTGTGCTGATATCTTGCGCCCTTACAGGGCTTGATTTTTTTTATCATCATATTCACAGGGCTTTGCCCTGTGCTAATATATTACGCCCTTTCAGGGCTCTAATTTTTTTAATAATGAACTTTAGGATTTATTTTATTTCTTCTTCCATTCCTTATATGCATCCGCCAGACTATGTGTCGACTGGTCAGGTTGAGTGATAGAAGTAGTGACATGCAATTCCTTCATCTCCTTATTCCAAAGCACTACCGGCATAGAAACACCTCCATAAATCCCGTTTGACTCTACAAAATGCTCAGTATCCGTCTCAGAAGTCAGGCAAAGCATGAAAGGACTGTTTGCATCGTATTGATAGAGTTTTGCAGCCTCCAGATTTGGAAAATCCATGACGACTTCAGCATATAACTGTCCGTTTAACTCGTACATCTGCTTTCTGATGTTGGTTGCAGTGGGATATTCTTTCTTAATCAGATCACCATTGATATATTTATTCAGCAGTTCCTGAAAGTCTCCTTTTGAGCGATCTGTACTGTCTTCACTCGCCGACATCAGGTTTATATATCGGATTGTCAGTGTTCCCGAGTTCTTTCCGGTAAACTTAAATACGTATTCTTTTTTCTCCGTAGTCAAACAACTACTCATCACTAGAGCCAATAAAATGATAAGCAAGTGGTGGATTCTCAATCTTTTCATAAATCATTGCATTGATAAGCCAAAGGTAATACCAATTCTGATTATTTTTGCACCACCTTAAAAATCCTGTTAATCAAATTTTATGCAAGAATTTCTTCAAACCCTATGGCACGATCTGGCTGCAACAACTCTTCTTGAGTATTTTGCTGTAATATTTGGAATACTAAGTGTCTGGTATGCAAGCCGCGAGAATATCTGGGTCTATCCGACAGGAATCATCAACGTTGCTTTGTATGTCTATTTGTTTATCACTGCAAAGTTATATGCCCAGTCACTGGTTCAGGTCTATTATCTGGTCATCAGCATCTATGGATGGTATAACTGGGTCCATCATCCCTCTGAAGAGGGGAGTACTTCTATAACGCGGCTGGATAAGAAGGGATGGCTGATGGCAATCGGATTAACAATCATCGGAACATTCATTCTCTACTTTGCACTGAGTAAATATACCGACAGCCAGGTGCCTTTCCTGGATAGTTTCACCACCGCGATCTTTTTTGTAACGATGTGGCTGATGGCGATTAAGAAGGTTGAAAACTGGATTGGATGGATCGTTGGTGATCTGATACTGATCCCCCTTTCGATCTCTCAGCATCTTGCATTCACCAGTATTCAATATCTTGTTTTCTTTGGACTGGCTATATCGGGATGGATAGAATGGAATAAAAAAATTAAAAATACACAAAGCCTTGCTTAAAAGAATCGCAATCATAGGCCCTGAATCAACAGGTAAAAGCACACTGGCTCAGGATCTGGCCAATCACTTCAATACAACATGGGTTCCTGAATATTCCAGGGAATATCTTGCAACTTTTGACCGGGAATACAATTACGACGATGTATTGAATATCGCTCAAGGGCAACTGGGTAATGAAAATCGGTTGGCTTTGTTTGCCGAAAACTACTTGTTTGTTGACACAGAGCTGATCATCAATAAGGTGTGGTGTGAGCACAAATGGCATACTTGTCATCAATGGATTCTGGATCGACTGCAGGATCATCATTACGATCTGTATCTGCTGACTTATTTTGACATCCCCTGGGTGTACGATCCCTTGCGTGAAAACCCCGATATCCGTGAAGAACTCTTTGAAATTTATCGGCAACAGCTCGAAAACTATGGCTCCAATTATCAGGTAGTAAAAGGATTAGGTGATGAGAGATTCCGGAATGCACTATCAGCCATTGAAACGACTATAGGTTGACAGATAATTTTTACGAAGAATAATAAAATGTTGACGTTTAATGAAAAAAGGAGCTATTTTATGTTTCAAAAATCACAATACAAAAGATTGTTTCAGGCAAAGTCAAAGTAAATTGAAAAATTATATTTTATAAAAACAGGGCATTATTTCATAAAGCATACTGAAATAATGTCTTATGAAAGCAATAAATTGTCAAATATTTTTTGAAAATATATTTTATTCTGAATGACGAAAACGGCTAAAATGGTTGTACCTTTAATCTCATCAGGGTCGTTGACTGCTTTTATTTTTTTAAATTTAATTGTGAATAATAATTAATAATTTTAAAAATCAATATTTCATTGCGGCACGTCCGCTTATCAAATCAAGCTTGCAGCACGACCCTGATCTTTTTCAAACGTCACTCACATATTATAAGCACTGGTAATCAAAATAAATTATTCAGTGCTTTTTTTATGTTCAAGCATAAACTTAAATTCAATATAATTTCGGATAATCCTAAGGAAAACAGCCATATAACCAGGACTTAATTAGGGATATAACTGCCATCGCTTCAGTAACTGGTCCATTGGAGGTCCATGGGAAGACCGTATCACCACCATACAATGAATACGATGGTGATATGTAGTGGGGTTAATGGGGTCAGCCACGATTTTAAAAGAATTGTGCTGACCCCATTATTCCACAGCCCAAAACTGCGACAAGCTGTCGCAGTTTTGCCATAGGGGCATAATTTAGTTTGGTTATGTTGTAAGAAAATGTAGGGGCCGCCCTTGTGGCCGCCCACGGAAAACATAAAAAATCTTCATTACTCGTGGGCGGCCACAAGGG
>Ga0209125_1002438_pt1 | contig 14353 bp, 9 predicted proteins | sample BarGraIncub1131A_FD_184503 | JGI IMG/M metagenome (GOLD analysis project Ga0209125, IMG submission 184503) | Arctic peat soil microbial communities from Barrow, Alaska - Barrow Graham LP Incubations 11-31A (SPAdes) (version 2) | ecosystem: Environmental > Terrestrial > Soil > Wetlands > Peat... | reverse complement strand
GATTCCTACCTGGGCGGCGATCATACAGTTCTTTCCAATTTTGGCGGATCCTGCCACACCCGTCATAGCGGCTATGACCGTATTCTCACCAATTTCGACATTGTGACCTATCTGAATCAGATTGTCCAATTTCACTCCTCTGTGAATGATCGTTGATCCCATGGTAGCGCGATCGACAGATGAATTAGCCCCAATCTCCACCAGATCCTCAATGATTACATTTCCAATCTGGGCGATCTTGGTAAACGGTCCGTCATTATTAGGGGCAAAGCCAAAGCCATCTGCTCCAATAACGACGCCCGAATGCAGGATACAGTCTGCACCGACCCTGCAATCCGGATAGATTTTTACCCCTGAAAATAATATTGTATTGTCGCCCACGACCACATTGTCACCAATGAATACGTGTGGATAAATTTTTACATTGTTCCCAATAGTAACATTATCAGAAATATACGCGAAAGCGCCAAGGTAAAACTCTTCACCAATTTTTGCGCTGCTGCTGACAAATGAAGGCTGCTCAATCCCTTTTTTACCCGGTTTCAGCTGCTGATAAAGTTTCAGTAATTCAGCAATGGCGGTATAAGGATCATCGACACGGATCAGGGTGCAGGTAAGATCACCGTCGGCGCGAAATTCCTTTGAGACCAATACGGCTGAGGCCTCTGTCGTATATATGTATTTGGAATAGGCAGGATTAGACAGAAAAGTTAGCGTTCCGGGAACACCCTGATCAATTTTAGAAATGTTATGCAACTTAATTTCACTGTCTCCTTCGACGGTTCCATTGAGTAACGATGCGATGTCTTTAACCTTAAACTCCATTCAATTACTTGTAAAATTAGGTGCAAAAATAAACATTATTAGTTACCTCGTGAGACTTTTGCCGGATAACAGACAAAATGTTTGCGTACAGTCTTGGTTAATCCCTCCAGATTTATGTCAGAAGCGTCCCTGATATCCTTCAATTTCCCGTTCTTATACAAAATCATAATAGCCTCTTCGTAAGGCTGATAGGCCATATTTGTCATCTCCCCTACCGATACAAAATAATCTGTTTCGCCTGCCGGAATCACCCTGGCCGATTGTACCTTTTCAACTAGTTCAAGGAGCTGACTTTCACTGAACGGATGAGAAGAGACTTTAATTTTCATCAGTTTCCGGTTAACAATCCTATCGGAAAGATCTGACAGAATGGGATCTTTATGCGTGATCCATTCTTTGATAGAACTTGTGATATCAGAGTCATCGAGCATGGCAAAACGGCCCAGGGCCATTTTTTTGCGCTGTCTGTCAGCGGAATGAAAATCCTCTGCGGTAACTTCATGATTCAGGAAACAGGCAAAGGCCGATGAGGCCCTAACCACCTGTCCCGTCTTTACGAGATCAGAGGCACGACGAAGCAGGTTGACCAGCATCCGCTCGGCTGATACGACAGTTTTATGCAAGTAAACCTGCCAGTACATCATCCTTCTGGCAATCAGGAAATTTTCGACAGAATAGATTCCCTTCGCCTCAACAACTAGCTGATCATTCCTGACATCCAGCATTTTAATGATCCTATCGGAGGAAACTACTCCCTCAGACACGCCGCAATAGAAGCTGTCTCGTTTTAAAAAATCGAGCCGGTCCATGTCAAGTTGACTGCTGACCAGTTGATGCAAAAAGTGTTTGGGATACTGGTCGAGGAAAATTTTGATCGCCAGGTCGAGTTTTCCGCTAAACTCTTCATTCAGATCCTGCATGAAGAGAATGGAGAGCTCTTCGTGGGATATCCCCTTTACAATACTCTCTTCCAGGGCGTGGGAAAACGGGCCATGTCCCAGATCGTGCAGCAGGACAGCAATGGTAACCCCTTCGGCCTCCTCGTCGGTGATCTCCACCCCCTTATCGCGCAATACGTCTAAGGCTGTGCTAACCAGATACATACTTCCGATACTGTGTTCGAAACGGGTATGATTGGCACCCGGGTAGACGAGTGAAGTGAATCCAAGTTGTCGGATTCGTCTGAGTCGTTGAAAATAAGGATGTTCTATCAGGTGGTAGATAATTCCCAGGTCCAGATTGATGAAACCCCAGACAGGGTCGTTTACAATTTTGTGCTTCGGGGGCTTCTCTTTCGAACTATTCATTATCTATTTGAATCATAATTATTTTCCACTTTTCACTGGCTTCTGCTCTCTTCAAAAATAGAAATAAAAATTTGTTTAATTCAAACATTAATAGTAATTTCGCAGCGGAGATTAATCGCAGGATTAGGGGACGAATAGTCCCCTATTTTATTAAAATTGAAAATGATATCAAAAGGAGATATATACAGACTTGCAGAGGAAAAGTTGTCGGACACGATGTTTATCGTCGAAATTACCGTCAGCCCGGCCAATGCTATTTCTGTAATAATTGACAGCGATGAAGGTATCAGCATTGAAAAATGCATTGAAGTGAGTCGCCATATTGAACATCAATTTGACCGTGAGGTGGAAGATTTCTCTCTCGAAGTATCCTCTCCCGGACTGACACAGCCATTTAAGGTACTGCGCCAGTATCAGAAGAATCTTGGTAAAGAGGTAGAGATTGTTACCGCCATAGGAGACAAGATCGTTGGGATCCTGATCTCTGCAGATGAGAAGAGTTTTGTCGTTGAGACGACTAACAATATAAAAGTCGACGGGAAGAAAACAATAGAGACGAAGCGTATCGAATTTTTCCTGGTTGACATTAAAACAGTTAAACCCGTAATTACTTTCAAATAAAATTTTGAAGATATGGACAGCCTCAATCTGATTGATACGTTTTCGGAATTTAAGGACCTGAAAAACATCGATCGTGCAACAATGATGAGCGTATTGGAAGATGCGTTCAGAAGTGTGATCCAAAAACAGTTTGGCTCGGATGAAAATTTTGACGTCATTATCAATCCTGATAAGGGCGACTTCGAGATTTACAGGAACCGTCTTGTCGTGGAAGACGATGAATTTACTGATGTCAATACACAGATTTCCATTACTGCCGCCAATGCCAACAACGGTGATTATGAACTCGGCGAGGAGGTTACAGATACGATCAAGTTCGGCGATTTTGGAAGAAGGGCCATTCTTAATCTAAGGCAGAATCTTGCCTCCAGAATTTTGGAGCTTGAGAAAGACAATATTTATCAAAAATATAAAGGCCGGATTGGTGAGATCGTCACCGGCGAGGTTTATCAGATCTGGAAAAAGGAGCTTTTGTTGCTGGATGACGAAGGCAACGAGCTGATTCTCCCCAAGAGCGAGCAGATTCCATCAGACTTTTTCAGAAAAGGGGACAGTGTCCGTGCGGTGGTAATCAAGGTGGAAATGAGGAACAACAGTCCTTATATCATCCTGTCGCGTACTTCACCTGTTTTCCTGGAGAGACTCTTCGAGCTGGAAGTCCCTGAGATTTCAGACGGTTTAATCACCATCAAGAAGATCGTCAGAATTCCGGGCGAGCGTGCCAAAGTTGCCGTTGAATCCTATGACGACAGAATTGATCCGGTCGGAGCCTGTGTCGGGATGAAAGGTTCCAGGATACATGGCATTGTCAGGGAGTTACGCAACGAGAACATTGACGTCATCAATTTCACGAATAACAATCAACTTTACATACAAAGAGCTTTAAACCCTGCAAAAATTTCTTCCATCAAGATTTATGGAAATGAAAACAAGGTTGAGGTGTTCCTCAAACCGGAGGAAGTTTCGCTGGCTATCGGTAAGGGCGGTTTGAATATTAAACTTGCCAGTCAGCTTACGGGTTATGACATCGACGTTTATCGTGACCGTGAAGTTGCTGATGAAGAGGATGTTTCACTGGAAGAATTTGCAGATGAAATCGATGATTGGGTTCTCGACGGACTCAAGTCTATCGGTTGCGATACTGCCAGAAATGTGCTGAACCTCACGAGGGAGGAGCTGATAAAACGTACCGATTTCGAAGAGGAAACCATCGACGAAGTGTTACGCATACTGAAGTCCGAATTTGAACAATAACTGTCAGACGTTCATTCAACCGGAAGAGATATAGCAAATTAAACTGTTTGGCAAACTATGGATACAGGGAAACAAGTATCGAGGTTAAGTAAAATAGCACGTGATCTGAACGTGGGGATCTCTACAATCGTGGAGTTTTTGAATAAACAAGGGATCAAGATGACCCCTGACCCCAACGCCAAGATCGATGCAGAGGCCCAGATGCTTCTCGAAAAACAGTTTCGAAAGGATCATGATGCCAAAGTTGAGGCAGATATGCATCGCCCCGGTCGGTTGAAGAGAGATACTATCACCATTGAGGATGTTCATCCCCATGACCTCAAAGTCATCGCAGATGATTTTGAGGATGATTCTTTCAGCATTACGGACAACAGCCTTCACTACAAGGATATCAAACATCACGAACCTCAGGCCAAAACAACAAAACCGGAAATTACCCAAACTCCGCCACTTGAGAAACCTAGTATTAAAGTTGTCGGATCCATTGATCTTGAAAATCTCGCGTCCATACCTAAGACAGCCGAACCTGATGTTTCCGCGAAGGCGGAAAAGGTTGCTGAACCTGCTGCAAAAAAGAAAGCAGAGAAGGTTTCTGTGCCAAAGGCTGCCGAAGCAACCGCAGAAACAGCTATTCCGGATGCGAAGAGCGTCGAGGTGACACCTGAAATACAGGAAAGTGCACCGGAGATGATTTCCAATGTGCCTCAATTGGAATCCAACCTGAATATCATAGGTAAGATCGATCTCGAACAGGCAAAAACTCCGGGGAAAATTAAAAAAGAGATAACCCTTACCAAGAAGAAGCATGCCGCATCTAAGACGCCTGAAGGGAAACCTGTTAAGCCGGGGCGTGAAGGCAAACACCATATTGATCCGCTGGAAGAGATTTTCCCGGACCTTGCAGAAGTGCCCGAAGAAATTTTCAAACATGCCAGAGAGATTCTTTCTGGTCCAAAGGTCGTTGGCAAAATTGATCTGCCAGGCGAGGCGCTTAAGAAGGGAATAATCCGCGATGAAGACCGTCTATTGCGCAAGAAAAAGCGCAAGCGTGTCAGCAAGGATGCCAAGGAACGCGTTCCCCTTAACCTTGAGAAACGCATCGAGGATCCTAAGGAAAAGAAGGAAAAGGAAAAAGAAAAGAGTACAATCAAGAAGAAAAGCTCCTTGGTTGTAAAGAAAAAATTACCGCTTAAGAAAGAGGTCAACGAAGAAGATGTTCAGAAGCAGGTTAAAGAGACACTCGCGCGTCTGACTACCAAAAGCCAGAAGACACGCGGTTCCAAGCACCGGCGTGACAAGCGTCTTGCCTATACAGAGAAGATGGCTGAAGAGGGTGCACAGGCGGACATCGACAGAAATATCATCAAAATTACTGAGTTTGTTTCTGTAAGTGAACTGGCAAGCATGATGGATGTTAACCCGACACAGGTTATCGCAACCTGTATGTCACTGGGACTTTTCGTTTCTATCAACCAGCGTCTGGATGCAGAGACCATGTCGGTCGTTGCCGATGAATTTGGTTACAAGGTTGAATTCATTTCAGTAGAAGTACAGGAAGCCATTTTGGAAGAGAAGGATTCTGCCGAGGATCTGATATCTCGTCCGCCGATTGTCACCGTCATGGGCCATGTCGACCACGGCAAGACCTCTTTGCTCGACTATATCCGGAAAGCCAATGTTATTGCGGGTGAAGCCGGAGGAATCACACAGCATATCGGCGCGTACAATGTGAGTCTGGAGGACGGTCGCAAGATCACCTTCCTGGATACACCTGGTCACGAAGCGTTTACCGCCATGCGTGCACGTGGCGCCCAGGTAACCGATATCGCCATCATCATCGTAGCGGCAGACGACGATGTCATGCCTCAAACCGTTGAAGCTATCAATCACGCTTCGGCTGCCGGTGTTCCTATCGTATTCGCTATCAACAAAATAGATAAATCCACCGCCGACCCCGAAAAAATAAAGCACCAACTTGCCAACATGAATTATATGGTTGAAAGCTGGGGTGGTAAATATCAGTCGCACGACATCTCCGCTAAATCTGGTTTGGGTGTTCATGAACTGCTTGAAAAAGTGCTTCTGGAAGCCGAGATGCTCGACCTGAAAGCCAATCCTAACAAACGGGCGAGTGGCTCGGTCATCGAATCCACCCTCGATAAGGGACGTGGATACGTTGCAACCATTCTGGTTTCTTCAGGTACCCTGAAAGTTGGAGACGTCTTGCTGGCCGGACCTCATTTTGGTCACGTGAAAGCGATGTTCAACGAGCGGAATCAGCGTGTTGACAGTGTTGGTCCGGCAGAACCGGTATTGATTCTCGGTCTGAACGGCGCTCCCCAGGCGGGCGATAAATTCAACGTCATGGAAAGCGAACGGGAAGCCCGCCAGATTGCCAACAAACGTGAGCAATTGCAGCGCGAGCAGGGTCTGCGGACGCAGAAACATATTACCCTCGACGAGATCGGCCGAAGGATTGCCATCGGCAACTTCCAGGAGTTGAACATCATTGTCAAGGGAGACGTAGACGGATCTATCGAGGCGCTCTCCGACTCACTGATCAAACTCTCGACTACCGAGATCCAGGTCAACGTGATTCACAAGGCCGTCGGACAGATCACCGAATCGGATATCATGCTGGCCTCCGCATCCAATGCCATTATCGTGGGATTCCAGGTACGTCCTTCCATGAGTGCCAGGAAACTGGCCGAGAAAGAGGAGATCGACATCCGTCTTTATTCCATCATTTACGATGCGATTAACGAGATCAAATCGGCAATGGAAGGGATGCTTGCTCCGGAGATCAAAGAAGAGATCAAGGGTACAGCCGAGATTCTCACCGTTTTCAAGATCACCAAAGTGGGAACCATTGCCGGATGTATCGTCCGCGATGGCAAAATCGTTCGGAATTCCAAGGTGCGCCTGATCCGCGATGGTATCGTCGTCTTTACCGGCGAACTCGAATCGCTGAAACGCTTCAAGGATGACGTCAAAGAGGTGGCCAAGGGTTATGAATGCGGTCTTAATATAGCGAATTACAACGACCTCAATGAAGGAGACTTTATCGAGGCATTTGAGCAGGTAGAAGTAGCGAAAACACTCTAAAACCCCAAAGATTAGGTTTTATAAACAGGAAGGCTCGGATTTTCATCTGGGCCTTCCTGTTTATAGGTCACACCTAAATACCGTACAGGCTGCGACGTTTGGACAAATTAAAATAGTTATATAAATAGAATCAGAGAAATAATTTAGATTCATCTTCACATTTACATCGAAACACTTTGATTCTCAGAATATTATTGCTACATTAGACACCTCCGTTTTTTGAAATTTTAGACGTAAAACCTCAACCATTTTAATATTCAAATCTTATGAAAACACTCAATCATGTATTCCTGATTATTTTTATTGGATTATTGGTTTTTAGTTGCGAGCCTATAAAGGGCCCTGAAACTCCTGTAGCGACGCTGCCGAATGTTACCACCGCCACTCCATCGGCTGTTACCAGCACCGGAGCTACGCTAGGCGGCAATGTAACAAATGATGGTAATGCTTCCGTCACCGATCGAGGAGTGGTTTACGCAACCACCCAGACGCCCACTACCGCAAACACCAAAGTTGCAGCCGACAGTGGGATAGGTGCCTTTAGTTCCAACATTGCCGGCCTCACCGCTGGCACCACTTATTATGTAAGAGCTTACGCCATTAACAGTCAGGGTACTGCCTATGGGACCCAGGAGACCTTTACCTGTAGTGTAGCGCTTTCTTTGCCAACTGTTTCAACAACCCCAGCTGCGAGCATCACCAGTTCAGGCGCCACCCTGGGAGGCAATGTAACCGCTGACGGAAATGCAGCTATCTCTGAAAAGGGAGTAGTTTACGCAACAACTGCAAATCCTACAACCTCAAATACAAAGGTTGTTGTTGGAACCGGGGGGACAGGTAGTTACTCAACCACTGTAACAGGCCTCACTGCAGGTACGACTTATTATGTAAGAGCCTATGCCACCAATAGTGCAGGGACAGGGTATGGAAGTGAGGTAAACTTTACGACGACTACCTATTCTTATACCGTAGCAGTATCATCTAATCCTTTATTAGGCGGAACAACCACCGGTGGTGGCTCATTTAATTCAGGCACTTCAGTAACAGTTAATGCAGTAGCAAATGCCGGTTATACCTTTACAAACTGGACACAGAATGGAACGGTAGTTTCATCAACGGCAAGTTATACCTTTTCAATAAGTGGAAACAGGACTTTAGCAGCAAACTTTACAACTTCAACAGGTGATTTAAAAGTTACCGATGCCGATGGAAATATCTATTCAACAGTCACCATTGGCACCCAGGTTTGGTTTGCGGAAAACCTGAAAACAACCAAATTCAAGGATGGTACAGACATTCCTTTAGGACCAATAGACAATACAGCATGGAATGCATTATCCACCCCAGGCTATTGCTGGTACGACTTCGATGCAACCGTCAAAAGCACTTATGGAGCTTTGTACAACTGGTACACCGTCAATACTGCCAAACTCTGTCCAACGGGATGGCATGTACCTAGTGATACTGAGTGGACAATACTTACAACCTTTTTGGGAGGTGAAAGTATAGCAGGTGGAAAGTTAAAGGAAACCGGCTTTACCCATTGGCCAAGCCCTAACACGGGTGCTACAAATGAAACAGGCTTTACAGCCGTTCCGGGTGGCCAGCGTTACGGCCCTGCGACATTCAGCAACATTGGGCACTATGGTAATTGGTGGACCGCTACTGAGACCTTAGTTACGAACGCCTCGGGTCGGTACATGTACTACAATAGCAGCTCTGTAGTCAGCTACAGCTACGGTAAGCAAGGCGGCTTTTCTGTTCGTTGCGTTAGGGATTGAATTTATTTGATTACTTACCGCAAGCGGTCGAATTTTGAAAATGGCACAATACGATGAATTACCTGTTTACAAGGCTACTTATGATTTGCTTTTGGCGATATTTCAGTTTTTGTAAATACTCCATGAAAGTAAGCCGGTTAATCTGTGGCAAAGTGAATATTCAAGTCTGAATAATTCGGCAATATAGACTGGGCTTTATTAAGATCCGGCGCTTATAGTCTTAAAAGTTAATGGTGCAAAAGGTAGTTAATCAACTATCTTAGCACCATTACCTTTTTTCTTACCACTAACCTGCGGAGTTCAGTACTTTATCCTTTACCCTTCTTTAATTTGCTGCTTCAAATTGGTTCAGGAACCTTACATCATTTTCGAAGTACAGTCTCAGATCGTTGATGCCGAACTTCAGCATGGCAATCCTTTCTATTCCCATTCCGAAGGCGAAACCCGTGTACTTTTTACTGTCGATGCCGGAGGCTTCCAAAACATTTGGGTCGACCATGCCACAACCCAAAATCTCCAGCCATCCACTGTATTTGCAGACGTTACAGCCTTTCCCTCCGCATATCGAACAAGAGACATCCAATTCTGCCGAAGGTTCGGTAAACGGGAAGTAAGAGGGCCTCATCCGGATTTCCGTTTTTTCACCAAACAACTCTTTGGCAAAATAAAGAAGCGTCTGCTTCAGATCGGCAAAAGAGACGTTTTCGTCAATGTAAAGTCCCTCGATCTGGTGGAACATGCAGTGCGCCCGGTAAGATATTGCCTCATTGCGGAATACCCTTCCCGGAGTAACAGTTCGTATGGGCGGTTTCATGGTTTCCATATCATGAACCTGCACCGAAGAGGTGTGTGTCCTCAACAGAATATCTGGATTCCGTTGGATGAAGAAGGTATCCTGCATATCGCGGGCCGGATGTTCTTCGGGAAAATTCAGCGCCGAAAACACATGCCAGTCATCCTCTATTTCGGGACCCTCGGATACAACGAAACCAAGGCGTTTAAAGATGTCGAGCATCTCATTTTTAACGATGCTTATTGGATGACGTGTGCCTGCCTTCATAGGCTCGCCCGGAAGGGAAAGGTCAAGCTTCCTTACCTCGGCAGTATCCTCCTCGAGTGCATCTTTCAATACCTTGATTTTGTCCATGGCAAAATTTTTCAGGGTATTCATCGCGTGTCCGATCTCCTTTTTCTGATCAGGTGAAACATTTCTGAAATCTTCAATCAACTTAGGAATCACTCCTTTTTTGCTGAGATATTTGATTCTCAGCTCTTCCAACTCATCTGCCGACTTGGCCGCTATCTCCTCTATCTCCTTCTGGAGCTCCTTTATTCTGTCTAACATCTCAGTTCTTTTTGTAAGGGCAAAAATAACAATTACTTCTTAATAACCAGTCCGGAGCGCTCGAGTAATGGTTCGATGGAAGGTTCCTGTCCGCGGAAAGCCTTATAAAGCACCATCGGATGCGCCGTACCACCCTTTTCGAGAATATTTTTCCGGAAAGAAGTTGCAGTGGCTTTGTCGAATATTCCATTTTTCTTAAATACCGAGAAGGCATCCGCATCGAGCACCTCGGCCCATTTATATCCGTAATATCCTGCCGCGTAACCTCCGGCAAAAATATGCGAGAAGGAAGTGCTCAGACAAGAACCCTCGAGTGGAGGGAATTGGTCTGTTGAGGACATTGCCTTATGCTCGAAATCCACCACACTGCCGGTGACTGGTTCAGTGATGGAATGCCAGGCCATGTCGTTCATCCCAAAACTCAGCTGACGCTCACTCTGGGTGCCGGATTGGAAATTTTTGGCCCGGATCAGCTTCTGAACTAATTCAGCAGGGATCTTCTCTCCTGTTTGGTATTGCTTGGCAAAAAGATCCAGAAAATCCTTTTCGATGGCCCAGTTCTCCATGATTTGGGAGGGCAACTCGACAAAATCTCGGTAGACTGCCGTTCCTGACATTCCCTCATAGACGGTATTGGCAAACATTCCGTGCAATCCATGACCAAATTCGTGCAGGAAAGTTGTCAGTTCGTAAAATGTTAACAGGGAAGGTTTGGTATCCGTTGGCTTCGTAAAATTCGTCACGATGGAGACTACTGGCCGGATATTATGGCCATCCAGGTTACTCTGTGAACGATATTCGGTCATCCAGGCGCCGCCACTTTTCCCATCTCTGGGGAAGAAATCGAGGTAAAGCACCGAAAGGAAGGAACCATCTTTGTCGAATACCTCGAAGGCTTTCACATCAGGATGATAGACCTGGATAAATTTGTTCTCCTTGAAAGTGATGCCGTACAGCCTGTTGGCCAGTTCGAAGACACCTCCGATAACATTCTCAAGTTTGAAATAAGGTTTCACAGCCTGTTCGTCGAAACCGTAGCGGTCGTTTTTGAGCTTTTCGGACCAATAACTCCAGTCCCAGCGTTGTAGGTTATCCTTGAAACCTTTCGATTTTGCATACTCCTGAACGTCTGCCAGATCTTTCAGTGCGGCAGGTCTGGAGGCCTCGTGCAGTTGCTGCAGAAAAGCATTCACCTTAGCCGGACTTTCGGCCATTCGCTCTTCAAGAACAAATGCAGCATGGTTTGGGAATCCCAGCAATTTCGCCCGCTCCATTCTCAGACTAACAATCTTGCAGATAACCTCTTCGTTGTTATTTTTATTTTGGTGAAAAGCGCGCGAATTGTAAGCCCTGTATATCTCTTCCCGCAGTTTCCTGTTATCGGCAAATTTCATGAAAGCTATGTAGCCCGGGCCCTGCAAATTGAACATCCAACCCTCTTTCTTCTTGGATTTTGCCAGTTGAGCAGCCGTCTCAATTTCGTTTTCCGGCAAACCGGCCAAATCTTTCTTGTCTGTAATAACTAATTGATAGGCATTGGTTTCCGCCAGGACATTTTCGCCAAACTGAAGAGAAAGCTTCGACAATTCAGTGTTGATTTGTGCGAAACGTTCCTTGGCAGCTCCCTCGAGGTTGGCGCCGCTTCTGACGAATCCTTTGTAAGAATCGTCCAGCAGTTTACTGTCTTCTGCATTCAGGTTTAGCTTAGCCTTCTGATTGTAAACAGCTTTGACTCGTTGAAAAAGCTTCTCGTTTAATGAGACATAATTCTGGTATTCAGATAATTTCGGTGAAACGTCTCTGGTTATCGACTGGATTGTGGGGTCGGTCTCGGCAGAATTCAGGTTAAAAAGAATGGTTGTTGCCCTGCCCAGTTTTTTACCAGCAACTTCCAATTCTCGAATGGTATTCCTGAAAGTTGGCGCTTCGGGGTTATTGATCAGGGCATCGACCTCTGTTTTGGAATCGACCAGCAGTTGGTCGATGGCTGGCACAAAATGCTCGTGTTTGATCTCATTGAAAGGAGGTGTCTGTTGCACCGTTTTCCAATCCGTTAATAATGGATTATCGATTTTATTTTCGCTTGTCATATTGATTGTTATTATTCCGCTCAGGATGATCATCCCGCTAAAAATTAATTTCTTCATATATCTTATATCTTATATCTTATATCTCATGTCTCATGTCTCATGTCTCATATTCTCATGTCTCATATTCTACTCCGCCTCTAGCTCCAGTGGATTTGCAATCCGCTGGTAGTCCATTCCCAACGGATTGCAAATCCGTTGGAGCACACCTTTCACCCTTCATTTTTCACTCCCAGTCTCTTCTTTGTCTTATTCTTCATCACACTCCATCCGAACTTCCCAATTTTTTTTCCCATTTCGTAATAATTCCCATGTGAATAGGCCATCAGTCCGGCGCTCTCCAGGCTCATTGCTCCTGTTTGTTTATCAATGAACCGGTCGTCGGCAATGATGTTGACCACATCCGCTATAAACATTTCATGTGTCCCAAGTGCCTTCACCTCAATGACTTTACATTCGATGCTGATGGGAGACTCTGCTACGATCGGACATTTTACTACCGTACCCGGAAGCGGAGTCAGGCCTGATTCTTTGAATTTATCATGATCGCGACCCGACTTAACGCCGCACCAGTCGGTGACTTCGGCCATTGACTGAGTGGTGAGGTTAATCACGAATTCACCATTTCGTTTGATGATATCGGAAGAGTGACGGCCGGGCCGGACCGAAATATAACACATCGGAGGATCCGAGCAGATGGTTCCCAGCCAGGAGACAGTTATCAGGTTGTACTCTTCGGGAGTTGAACCGCAACTAATCAGGGCTGCAGGCAGCGGGTAGATCATGTTTCCGGGTTTCCAGTTAATTTTTGCCATAGGAGAAGTGAAAAATGAAAAATGTTCCGGTCCCTGTCAAAAGGGGAAGATGAGAATTGTGTAGGGGCAGCCCTATGTGGCTGCCCATTCTGGTCCCTGAGCAACGCCGAAGGGCAGTTTTGAAGAGATTGAAGCATTAATTTTGTCAAAATTTACAACAGATTTTCAATCCTCCTTATTTCGACCCAATCCTTTTCATCAAGTTTGGCGCCTGGCACCCTGATAACTCTGGAAGCCAGCAAGGCGCCGAGTTTCCCGCATTTCTCCAGATCATAGCCTTTAGCGATCCCTGCCAGGAAACCGGCAGCGAAGAAATCCCCGGCACCGGTGGTATCTACGACAAGATCCCCGGCGGCAGGAATATGTTTCATGACGCTCCCCTGCTTGACATAAGCGCCTTCTTTACCGATTTTGACGACAGCGATATCGCAACGGCTGGCCAGGTAGTGGACGGCATCCAGCGGTTGCATTCCAGTAAATGCTTTAGCTTCCTCTTCGTTGGCGAAAACAATGTCAACATAATTTTCCACAAGTTCATTTAATATTTCACGGTTGGCTTCAATAACATTGTAACTGGCCAAATCCAGCGCAATGGTGAGTCCTGCATTTTTTGCCACAGATGCGGCAGACATGATTAGAGCATGGTTAAAGACCAGATATCCTTCGATGAAGAAGATATCGAAACCATGTAATCTTTCAGGAGTGACATCTTCAGGTTTCAGCTCTGCGGCTGCCCCCAGGTAGGTTGCAAATGTCCGTTCACCATCCGGTTCAACGAGTCCCACTGCACGGCCAGTGGGAAGTTCGGAATAAATTAACAATGGCTGTATGCCTTGGTTTTTTTGCTCTTCGGCAAAAAGATCACCAAGATAGTCATGGCCAATTGATCCAAGGAATCCGCAAGGAACACCCAGATTGGCAATCCCGTTTATGGCATTGGCCACGGATCCACCGGTCACCAGGAAATGCTTTTCTTCGGCGATCTCCACCTGAACCCGGTTGGACATTGCCCTGTCGACGAGGGTCATACTCCCTTTCGGAAGATTCAACGACCTGATAATCTGATCCTCCTTCAGCATGGTGATAACATCGACAAGAGCATTTCCAATGCCCAATATTTTCGAATACCCCATATTGATTATTTATTTCAATGAATTTGTGCAAATATATTTCCATTTTATGAAAAAGGTGCTATTTTTGCAACGCTTTAGAA
>Ga0209125_1002437_pt1 | contig 14357 bp, 10 predicted proteins | sample BarGraIncub1131A_FD_184503 | JGI IMG/M metagenome (GOLD analysis project Ga0209125, IMG submission 184503) | Arctic peat soil microbial communities from Barrow, Alaska - Barrow Graham LP Incubations 11-31A (SPAdes) (version 2) | ecosystem: Environmental > Terrestrial > Soil > Wetlands > Peat... | reverse complement strand
AAAAGAAATTTAATGTTTAATATTCGTATAAAATTTAACTTTTGGAGGTATTAATCATGGAAAATAAGATATATAGGTTATATGTAGAGAAAAAAGCGAACTATGATATTGAAGGTGAAAAAATACTTAGAGATATAAAAATAAATCTAGGAATAACAAGCTTAGAGGGACTTAGATTAGTTAATAGGTATGATATTATGGGAATCTCTGAGAAGCAGTACCTTATGTCAAGGAATACAATATTTTCAGAACCAACAGTAGATAAGGTTTATGATGAAGAATTAGATATTCAAAACTGCGATACAGTGTTTGCCATTGAATTTTTACCTGGTCAATATGATCAGAGAGCGGATTCAGCTACACAATGTATACAAATTTTAACTCAAAATGATAAACATATAGTTAAAACGGCAAGGGTTATTATATTAAAGGGAAGTATTACTAACAGTGAATTAGATAAAATTAAAGGGTATTGCATTAATGCCGTAGATTCTAGAGAAGCAAATTTAGAAAAAAAGAAGGATTTACAACAAAATTTTGATGAACCTAAGCAGGTTAAAATAATAGAATCTTTTACTAAAATGGACGACATGGAGTTAGCAGAATTTCTAAAAGGCAATGGACTTGCTATGAGTTTTGAAGATTTAAAGTATTGTAGTGAATATTTTAGAGAAACTGAAAAGAGAGATCCAACTATAACAGAGATAAAAGTTATAGATACATATTGGTCAGATCATTGCAGACATACGACTTTTAATACTGTAATAGAGGATGTTTACATAGAAGAAGGAAAATATTCTAATCCAATTAAGATGGCTTATAAAGAATACTTAGATACTAGGGATTACGTTTATGGAGAAACTAATAGAGATGTAACTCTTATGGACATGGCGATTATTGGAATGAAAGATCTAAGGAAAAAAGGAAAGTTAGAAGACCTTGATGTTTCTGATGAAATTAATGCTTGTAGTATAGTTGTAGAAGCAAATATTGATGGAGAGAAAGAAAAATGGCTAGTAATGTTTAAAAATGAAACCCATAACCACCCTACTGAAATAGAACCTTTTGGTGGTGCAGCAACTTGCCTTGGAGGATCAATAAGGGATCCATTATCGGGTAGAAGTTATGTTTATCAGGCAATGCGTGTTACAGGTTCTGGTGACCCAAGGGTAAAAGTTTCAGATACCTTGAAAGGTAAACTCCCTCAACGAAAAATAACTCTTGAAGCTGCTCATGGATTTAGTTCTTATGGAAATCAAATAGGACTTGCCACAGGACTCGTGTCAGAGGTTTATGACGAAGGATTTGTGGCTAAAAGAATGGAAGTAGGTGCAGTTATTGGAGCAGCACCTTATAATAACGTAGTGAGAGAGAAGCCGCTGGCATCTGACGTAGTTATACTTCTTGGCGGCAAAACAGGTCGTGATGGATGTGGAGGAGCTACAGGGTCATCAAAGCAGCATAGTGAGAGCTCATTACTAACTTCAGGGGCAGAAGTTCAAAAGGGGAATGCACCTACAGAGAGAAAAATTCAAAGATTATTTAGAAATCCTAAGGTTACAAGACTTATAAAAAGATGTAATGATTTTGGTGCAGGTGGAGTATCGGTAGCTATAGGGGAACTGGCAGATGCACTTATAATAAATTTAGACAAAGTTACTAAGAAATATGATGGACTTGATGGTACAGAGCTTGCAATCTCCGAATCACAAGAACGTATGGCAGTTGTTGTTAGAAAAAAAGATGCTGGTGTATTTATAAAACTTTCAGAAGAAGAAAATTTAGAGGCTGTAGAAGTAGCACAAATAACTGATGATAACAGGCTTAAAATGGTATGGAAGGGAAAAACTATTGTTGATGTAAGTAGAAGCTTCCTAGATACCAATGGAGTAAAGCAGCATGCTAATGTTAAAGTAGCGGCGCCTAAAGAAAGTGAATACTACTTTTCAAAAGATATAAAAGGAAGTTTAATGGAGGCAGAATCAATAAGAACTTTATGGAATGCCACATTATCAGATTTGAATGTTTGCAGTAAAAAGGGATTAGCCGAGAGATTTGATAGCACTATTGGTGCAGGATCAGTACTTATGCCATTTGGAGGCAAGTTTCAGAAAACACCAATTCAGTCTATGGTGGCAAAGCTACCTGTACTTCGTGGAGATACCAACACGGGCACAATGATGTCTTATGGATACAATCCTAAACTATCAATTTGGAGTCCTTTCCATGGTGCTGCATATGCAGTAATAGATTCTGTAACAAAGGTAGTAGCTAGTGGAGCTGATTTTGAAAATATTAAACTAACATTCCAAGAGTACTTTGAAAAATTGGCCATGGAGCCATATAAGTGGGGCAAACCATTTTCAGCACTTTTAGGAGCTTTTCATGTTCAAAAGCAATTCGGTATAGCAGCGATTGGTGGAAAAGATAGTATGTCAGGTACATTTAATGATATGAATGTACCACCAACGTTGGTATCTTTTGCAGTAGATGTTGTAAATACAGATAAGGTAATATCACCAGAATTTAAAAAAGGAGATAGCCAGGTTGTTTTAATTTATGCAGATATTTGCGAGGATGGATTACCTGATTTTGAAAAACTTCGTGAAAACTATAAATTAGTTAAGAAGTTAATAGATAGTAAAAAAGCATTATCAACATATGCAGTAGGAATGGGTGGCCTCGCAGAGGCTATATCAAAAATGTGTTTTGGTAATAACATAGGATTTACTTTTTCAAGTGATATTAAGGCTGAGAGCATATTTAAAGAGGATTATGGAAGTATAGTAATGGAAATAAATAACGACTCGCTTAATGATCTGATTAAAGATCTGATTAAAGAGGACTTGAATATTAAGTTGCTAGGTCATACGGTGGTAGAACCATTAATTAAAGTATTAGGAGAGACTATTAGTTTAAAAGAAGTTCTAAGTAATTGGGAAAATCCTTTAGAAAGTGTATTTAGTACAAAAGTAGATAGTCCTAAAATAAATAGTACAAAAGTAGATAGTATAATTGACAAAAACTACTCAAGTGATAGTAAAACAAAATATGCACCTGCTATTAAAATAGCAAAGCCTAGAGTTATAATTCCAGTATTTCCAGGTACTAACTGTGAATATGATTCTATGAGAGCCTTCGTTAAGGCTGGAGCTGAAGTGGAAATTATGGTATTAAACAATCTATCGTCAAAGCATATTGAAGAATCTATTAAAGTTATAGCAGAAAAAATAAAGAATTCTCAAATTGTTATGCTTCCAGGTGGATTTAGTGCTGGTGATGAACCAGATGGTTCTGGTAAATTTATAGCTACATTCTTTAGAAATCCTATAATACGAGAGAGTATCAATGAACTATTAGAAAATAGAGATGGATTGATGCTTGGAATATGCAATGGCTTTCAAGCTTTAATAAAACTCGGACTACTTCCATATGGAAAGATAACTGATATAACTGAAAATAGCCCAACCTTAACATACAATGAAATTGGAAGACATATATCATGTATGGTGCAAACTAAAGTAGTTTCAACAGTCTCTCCTTGGCTCCATAATTTAAAAGTGGGGGATATTCATACCATCCCAGTATCACACGGTGAAGGTAGATTTGTAGCAAACGATGATGTGATCAAAAAACTATTTGCAACTGGGCAAGTGGCTACCCAATACGTAGATTTTGAGGGAATTCCAAGTTATGATATAAACTTTAATCCAAATGGTTCTATGCATGCTATTGAAGGAATAACTAGTTTGGATGGAAGAGTATTTGGTAAAATGGGTCACTCTGAAAGAGTTGGTGTTAACATAGGAGTGAATATTATTGGTAATAAGGATCAAAAAATATTTGAGGCAGGAGTAAATTATTTTAAATAAAATACGAACGATGCACTTACTTGGAGTAATTATTTATGCCTAAATAGCTTCAAACACGAACGTTGTTATTAATATAAATATTAATGTATTGACTTAGCAAAAGATAGATGTTAACATTAAAATGTTGATTATCACATAAGTAAATATTTAGTTCATCGATATATTTCTAGGAATATGGCTTAGAAGTTTCTACGAGAGGCCGTCAACTTCTCACTATTGGTGAATCTTGAATTGACCTTATAAAGAGGCCAGTATTATACCATTAATTCAAGATTACACCATTAAGATAATTCTTTTTATGGTGTAATCTTTTTTTATTAGAAATATAAAAGTTGAATATTTTATCTAAGTAGGAGGTAACAAATGAAGGTAGGAATTATTTTTGGAAGTAAATCTGATGTGGATGTAATGAGAAATGCGACAATTGCACTTAAAGAATTTGGAGTGGATTACGAAGCGCATATTCTCTCAGCTCACAGAGTACCGGAGAAATTAACTGAGGTAATAAAGGAAATGGAAAATAGAGGGGTAGAATGTATTATAGCAGGAGCAGGTCTTGCAGCGCATCTTCCAGGTGTAATTGCGTCTCAAACGGTGCTTCCGGTTATTGGAGTGCCAATTAAGGCTGCTCTCGGGGGAATTGACTCATTACTTTCAATCGTTCAAATGCCGAAGGCTATTCCAGTTGCTACAGTGGGCATTAATAACAGTTACAATGCTGGAATGCTTGCAGTTCAGATTTTATCTCTTAAATATTTAGAACTTAAAAATAAACTAATTACATATAGAAAAGAAATGAAAGAAAAATTTATAGCAGATAATGAAGAACAAATTGAATTTTAACATGGTTTTATAGACATAAGTTCGTAAACTAAAATACTAAGGAGTGTTATAAATGGGAGAATCAGTGTTATTATATGAGGGAAAAGCTAAAAAAATGTTTAGTACAGATAATCAAGATGAGATAAGAGTTTATTATAAAGATGATGCAACAGCACTTAATGGACTTAAAAAGGCTCAAATCGAGAAAAAAGGGGTTTTAAATAATAGCATAACCACTACATTATTTGAGTTATTAGAGAAAAAAGGCATAAAAACTCATTTTATTAAAAAAATAAGTGATAGAGAACAACTTTGTAAAAAGGTTGAAATAGTTCCTCTAGAAGTAATAGTACGAAATGTGGCAGCTGGTAGCATGGCAAAACGATATGGAATTGACGAGGGAACTAAGCTTAAAATAGCGGTGATTGAACTAAGCTATAAAGATGATAAATTAGGTGATCCACTTATAAACGATTATCATGCAGTAGCGATGGACCTTACCACTTTTGAAGAATTAGGACAAATATATAAAATGGCTTTTGAAATAAATGATATTTTAAAAGAAGTTTTCTTTAATCAAGGTATTAACTTAATAGATTTTAAACTAGAATTTGGTAGATTTAATGGCGAAATAATTTTAGCAGATGAGATATCACCAGATACTTGCAGATTTTGGGATGTTAAAACTGGAGAAAAATTAGATAAGGATAGATTTAGAAGAGATTTAGGAAATGTTACAGAAGCATATGAGGAGATATTAAGTAGAATTAATCAAAAATAATACAAAGTACACAAATGGAATTATGAGGAATTGAGTATAATATACCCAAAAACATTACGATAAGGAGGAATTTCTTTGAATGGAGTTATAGATTTAAACGAAATATCCATTAATGATGAAGATAAGTTTAAAGACGAGTGCGGTGTTTTTGGGATCTTTTCACCGGAGAAAAACTTAGATGTGGCATCTCTAACTTACTATGGGCTTTATGCATTGCAGCATAGGGGAGAAGAAAGTGCCGGAATAGTATATTCCGATGGAGTTACACTTACTTGTGAAAAAGCTATGGGCCTTGTCTGTGACGTTTTTAATAAGAAAAAAATTAGTGAAATGAAGGGGCATGCTGCCATTGGACACGTTAGGTATTCAACTACTGGATGCAGTGAAGTAAAAAATGCACAACCACTTTTAAGTAAATCCAAACTTGGAGACATAGCTATAGCTCATAATGGGAATTTAGTAAATGCAGAAGTCATAAGAGACTTGCTAGAAGATTGTGGTTACATGTTTCAAACATCAATAGATTCGGAAGTAATATTAAACTTAATTGCAAGAGGCGCCAAAAAAGGCGTGGAAAAGGCTGTAGTCGATGCAATACAAGCTGTTAAAGGTTCTTATGGAATAGTTATGCTTACAAAGGATAAACTAATAGGGGTTAGAGATCAGAACGGTATTAGACCACTTTGCATAGGAACAATCGGCAACAGTTATGTTATTGCGTCTGAAAGTTGCGCATTGGATGCAGTAGGTGCAGACTTTTTAAGAGATGTGAAACCTGGTGAGATAGTAATAATAGATGAAAATGGACTTACATCTATTAATTTTGCTGAGAAAACCAAAAATTCAACCTGTTCATTTGAGTATATATATTTTGCAAGGCCAGACAGTACCATTGATGGAATTAATGTTTATACTTCAAGAGTGGCAGCTGGAGAACAACTATTTAAAGAATCTCCAGTGGACGCGGATATGGTTATAGGAGTTCCAGATTCAGGTTTAGCTTCAGCAATAGGATATTCTAAAAGCTCTGGAATACCTTTTGGGATAGGTCTTATAAAAAACAGATATGTGGGTAGAACATTTATAAGCCCAACCCAAGAAATTAGGGAAAGGGCAGTGTCTGTAAAATTAAATGCTTTAAAAATTAATGTAGAAGGTAAAAGAGTTATACTAATAGATGATTCCATTGTTCGCGGAACTACTAGCAAAAGATTAGTTGACATACTAAAGAAAGCTGGAGCAACAGAAGTCCATTTTAGGGTTTGTTCGCCAGTAGTAAAGTATCCATGTTATTTTGGAATAGATACACCTTATAGAAAAGATTTAATCGGATCTAATATCTCTGTTGAGGAAATTAGACAAGAGATCGGTGCAGATAGCCTTGGATATTTAAGTATAGATGGGCTTCTTAAAACACTAGGCCATAGTGAATTTTGCTTAGGTTGTTTTAATGGTACATATCCAGTATCAGCTCCATACGAAACTGAAAAAGAAAAATTAGAAAGGTAGGGTACACTTATGATAACTTATAAAGATGCAGGTGTTAATATTGAAGAAGGATACAAGTCAGTAAAACTTATAAAAGAATATGCCGCAGCAACATTTACAAAGGGTGTTTTAAATCATTTAGGAAGTTTTGCTGGTATGTTTGAAATAGGTGAGGGTTATAAAAATCCAATTTTAGTCTCAGGAACTGATGGAGTAGGTACAAAACTTGATATAGCATTCAGAATGAAAAAATATGACACTGTGGGAATTGACTGCGTTGCTATGTGCGTTAATGATGTCCTTTGCCATGGTGCAAAGCCACTTTTCTTTTTAGATTATATAGCTTGTGGTAAATTGGATTCTAGAGTATCAGCTCAACTTGTAAAGGGCGTGTCTGACGGATGTATTCAATCTAATTGTGCATTAATAGGCGGAGAGACTGCCGAAATGCCAGGTTTTTATAGAGACGGAGAATATGATATGGCAGGGTTTACTGTTGGAATTGTTGATAAGCATAAAGTTATTGATGGATCATCTATTAAAGATGGTTACTCACTTATAGGAATTGCGTCATCTGGTCTTCATAGTAATGGATATTCCTTAGTTCGTAAATTAATACCAAATTTAGATGAAGATTTCAATGGAGAAAAGATTGGCAAAACATTATTAACCCCTACAAAAATCTATGTAAAAACTATATTAAGCCTTTTGGATAAATTTGATATAAAGGGTATGGCTCACATAACAGGTGGTGGATTTTATGAAAACATACCAAGAATGTTTAATGGAGAGTTTACCGCAGTAGTGGATAAAAATAGTTTTAATACTCCAGACATTTGTAAACATCTAATTTCTCTTGGGGTAACAGAAGAGCATATGTTTAACACATATAACATGGGAATAGGATACATATTATGTGTTGAAGATAAGGATGTTATAAAAGTTATAAAAACCATTAATGATTTAGGAGATAGAGCTTATAAAATTGGTCATGTTGAAGCCGGGGGTGGAGGAGTTTGCTTAAAATAGCCGTATTGGTATCAGGAAGCGGAAGCAACCTCCAAGCTATAATAGACAATATAGAAAGTGGATACTTAAACTGCTCTATAGAAGCTGTAATTAGTGATAAAAAAGATGCATATGGAATAGATAGGGCAAAAGCTAAAAATATAAAAACATATATATTAGATAGAAAACAATATGGCAAAAGTATTTCAGGTGAAATAGTAAAAATTTTAGATGGAAAAGTAGATTTAATAGTGCTTGCGGGTTTTCTATCTATTCTTGAAGGTGAGCTTCTTAGGGTGTTTAAAAATAAAATAATTAATATTCACCCGTCCCTAATTCCATCATTTTGCGGTGGCGGTATGTATGGATTAAAAGTTCATGAGAAAGCTATAGAATATGGCGTTAAAGTTTCGGGATGTACTGTCCATTTTGTAGATGAAGGTACTGATTCGGGACCAATAATAATACAAAAGGTTGTAGATGTTTATAGCACAGATACAGCGAGTGATTTGCAACAAAGGGTACTTGTGCAAGAACATAAGGCACTACCCGAAGCTATTAAGTATATAAGTGACGGAATAATAACAATTAAAGGTAGAAAAGTATTAGGTATATGAAAGGTGGCATATTCATGATTAAAACAGCACTTATAAGTGTTTTTGATAAAGAAAATATTTTAGGTCTTGCAACATCACTTCAAAATAATGGTGTAGAGATTATTTCTACAGGTGGAACTTTTAAGTATCTAAAAGAAAATGGTATAAAAGTATCTGAAATTTCCGATATTACGGGATTTGAAGAAATATTAGATGGAAGAGTTAAAACATTACATCCAGTTATACATAGTGGAATACTAGCTATAAGAGATAATAAGGAGCATATGGCAACTATCAAAGCGAAAGGAATAAATCCTATTGACATGGTAGTAGTTAATCTTTATCCTTTCTTTAATAAAGTGACAGAGGATATAAGTTTTGAGGAAAAAGTTGAATTCATTGATATTGGTGGACCAACAATGCTCAGAGCGGCGGCTAAGAACTTTAAAGATGTTATTGTACTCAGTGATACTAAAGATTATGAAAATATCATAAAAAAAATGGATGCTAAAGAAGAAATAGATTTTAGTTCGAGAAAATATTTAGCTGGAAAAGTGTTTAATTTAATATCAGCTTACGATGCAGCTATAAGTAATTTTTTACTAGGCGAGGAAACATACCCAGACTATCTTTCTGTTTCATATAAAAAACAAATGGATTTAAGATATGGTGAAAATCCTCATCAAAGTGCAGCTTATTATGTATCAGCTGCAGGGAATGGAGCAATGAAGAATTTTCAGCAGTTAAATGGTAAGGAATTATCTTATAACAATATAAAGGACATGGATATTGCATGGAAGGTAGTATGTGATTTTGATGAAATCGCTTGTTGCGCCCTAAAACATAATACACCATGTGGTGTAGCTATAGGTAGCAGTGTATTTGATACATATAAAAAGGCATACGAATGTGATCCAATGTCTATTTTTGGAGGTATTGTTGCTTTTAACAAAAGAGTAGACATGGAAACTGCAATTGAACTTAAAAAAATATTTTTAGAGGTGGTAATTGCGCCAGAATTTGATGATGATGCTTTAGAAGTGTTAAAAGGTAAGAAGAATTTAAGAGTTGTAAAGTGTTTAAGTCTCGCTAAAGGAAAAATTAATTTGGTTAATGTAGATGGTGGAATATTAGTACAAAGTGCAGATGATAAATTAATTGATGACATAAAAGTAGTTACCAAAATCAGCCCAACTGAGGCAGAAATGAAAGATTTGATATTTGCTATGAAAGTGGTTAAGTATGTTAAATCTAATGCCATTGTAGTTGTTAAAGATGGCAAGACAATGGGAATTGGAGTAGGACAGGTTAATAGAATATGGGCAGCACAGCATGCCTTAGATAGGGCCGGAGAGGGCACAATACTCGCATCAGATGCATTTTTCCCATTCGGAGACGTTGTAGAACTCGCTGCAAAATATAATATAAAAGCAATTATTCAACCGGGCGGTTCTATTAAAGATGAACAATCAATAGAGATGTGCGATAAATTTGGGATTTCTATGGTATTTACAGGAATTAGACATTTCAAACATTAAACAGCTACTTTAGTAGCTGAATCTACGAAGGTGGATTGAGCGACATATGTAGGCAAGATTGTTAAATGACTTAATTTCATGATGGGATAACCTAGTTATTCCATCAATTTTAATTTATAAAGGTAAAGGAGACGAATATATGAAGGTGTTAATTATTGGTTCTGGGGGAAGAGAACATGCTTTAGTGTCAAAGGTTGCAGAAAATTCCGCAGTAGATGTGGTATATTGTGCTCCAGGTAATGCTGGTACGTGCAGAGAGAATAAGTGTGAGAATATTAATATTACAAAAATGGATGAACTTTTAGCATTTGCCGTGAAAAACACAATAGATATAACAATAGTAGGATCAGAAGAATGGCTTGTACAAGGAATAGTGGATAAGTTTAATGAAAAGGGACTTAAAATATTAGGACCCTCTGAAAAAGCGGCAAAACTTGAGGGGAGTAAGTCATATTCTAAAGAATTTATGAAAAAGTATGGCATAAAAACAGCCGCATATGAAGTATTTGAAGATGAGAATAAAGCAATAGATTATCTCAAAAGTTGCGAATATCCTATAGTAATTAAAGCTGATGGATTAGCGGCAGGCAAAGGTGTAATTATCTGTAATGAATTTACAGAAGCTGAAAAAAGCATAAATGATTTTATGGTATTAGACATATTTAAAGGCAGTGGAAAGAAAATTATAATTGAAGAGTTTTTAGAAGGTGTTGAGGCGTCTATACTCTCTATAACAGATGGAAAGATTATAATTCCTTTTATATCATCAAAAGATCATAAACAAATATTTAATGGGGGCATTGGACCAAACACTGGAGGAATGGGAGCTATAGCACCTAATCCATACTGTAATAAAGAAGTATTAGATGAATTTTATAAAAATATATTATTACCTACACTTAAAGGAATTCAAGATGAAGATATGGACTATAGAGGCATAATATTTTTTGGAATAATGATAACGAAAAAGGGTGTATATTTGCTTGAATACAATGTAAGATTTGGGGATCCAGAGACTCAAGCGGTTCTTCCACTTATGAAAAGCGATTTTATAGACCTTGTAGAGGCTGCTATAGATGGGGAACTTGAAAACTTTAATGTAGAATGGAGAAAAGGATATTCTTGCTGCCTAATAGCATCATCGAAAGGTTATCCTGGTAGCTACTCTACAGGATATGAAATAAGTGAATCTGGAGATCTAGAAGGTAAGTTATTTATAGCAGGTGCTATAGGTGATAATGGAATTATGAGGACAAATGGTGGAAGAGTCTTGGGAGTAACAGGTTTTGGTGGAACATTAGAAAAAGCAAGGGAAATAGCTTATGGAGATATGAAAAAAATTCAATTTGATGGAATGTACTATAGAACAGATATCGGTAAATAGAATAACAAAGGGAGCAGATGAAATAAATCGTCTGCTTTCTTATTTTAGAGCATATTTAGAAGAGGCCAAGTAACATTTTTATGGCAACAGCTAAAGACATTGTAACAAATATAGGTTTTATAAATTTTGAACCTTTATTTAAAGCAACGCTAGTACCAACCTTAGCCCCAATAATCATAGATACTGCCACTGGTAAACCTATCATATAATTTATTTTTCCACTTAATGCAAACAGAATAAGCGCGGTAACGTTGCTTACAAAGTTTAAAATTCGAGCGTTTGCAGAAGAAGTTACAAAGTTAAACCCGAAGATTCTTATAAATCCAAAAACTAAAAAAGAACCTGTTCCAGGACCGAAAAAACCATCATAAAAGCCCAAAGAAAGAGCTAGAATTATGCCACATAATACATTCCATTTTGTAAGTCCTTTAAATTTATCATCTAGTCCCAAAGATTTAGAAAAAAGAGTATAAATACCAATAAACATGATAAGAATTAATACTAATGTATTTAAAAATTTCTGATCTACATGTAGTACTGCTTTAACACCAAGCATTGAACCTAACAATGTAAAAGGAATTAGGTATTTTAAAAGTTTAAAATTAGACTTACCTGATTTTATAAATTGGAGAGAACTAGTAAAAGAACCAGCAGTGGCACTAAATTTGTTAGTACCAAGCACCATGTGAGGAGGGAGTCCTGCGAGCATAAAAGCCGGTACACTTATAAGGCCACCACCTCCAGCGATAGAATCCACAAAGGATGCTAGAAACCCAGCTATACATAAAAGGACAATTGTAGTTAACATATTACACCTACCTAATTTATACAAATTTAATACTTATATTTTCTTTCTTTATTATTATAAATGATTATTAATTTAAATTAAAGAACTATATTCATGTTGCTTAGGTTTTGCCATAATTAGAAAGTAGATGATGTAAATAATAGCATATTTTTAGAAGATAATCGATAAACTATTGATTTATATGCCATATATACGTATTATATATAGGTGGGAGTAAAAAAATACAAGCATTTCTCCATTTATGTAGGTTATAAAATAAAAGTTATAGAATAGTAATATAATACGGAGGGGATTTAATATGTTAGAACAAAAAAATGAAATTCAAAACGAAAATATCATTAAGAATTTGAATAATACAGACAATATAAGTGTAGCAAGAAACCCAGCAATTGGGGAAGTGGCTGCTAGTAAACAGGGCATTGTCAACAACAATTCAACTGATAATAAAGGTAAAAAACCTACTTTACTAGATACATTTATAGCTAATATTATAGATTTAATAGTTATAGGAGCAGCGTCCACAGTTGTAGTGTTTGCTTCTGATGCTATACTTAAATTGGCTGGGTATGCTATAAGCCAAAAGTTCCAAATGACATTTATATTATTTATGGTTATTATGGTATTATACATGAGTATTATGGAAAGCGGAAAATCATCTGCTACCATCGGGAAAAAAGTTTCTGGACTATTTATTACAAAACGATAGGAGTTTGAAAAAAATATGCAAAAAAGAAAAGAATATGAATTTTACGTAGAGAAATTAGAATTTCCGTCGCAAGGTATAGCATTTTATGAAGGCGAAAAAGTTTTGATAAAAAATACATTGCCAGGGCAAAAGGTAATTGCTAGAGTATCAAAGAAGAAACAAGTAGGAGTAGAAGCTAAACTTGTAAGAATACTTGAGGATGTAGACTATAAAATTGAGCCTCAATGCAAGATTACGGAATTTTGTGGAGGTTGTAGCCATCAATTTCTTTCTTATGACAAGCAATTAGAGTTCAAAAAACAACAGGTATTAAAATTATTTGATGAAGCAGAAATAAATGATTTTGAGTTCTTAGGTATAGAAAAGAGCCCAGAGGTATTTGAATATAGAAATAAGATGGAATTTACTTTTGGTGACTTTAGAAAAGATGGTGAGCTAACTTTAGGTATGCATACTAAAGGAAGAAGCTTCAGTATAGTTACTGTTGATGATTGTAGAATAGTAGATGTAGATTTTAGAGAAATTCTAAAATTAGTATTAAACTATTTTAAAGAGTTAAAATTACCACATTACAAAGTAATGGAGCATGAGGGATATTTAAGAAACTTAGTTATTCGAAAGGCTAAAAATACTGGTGAAATATTGGTGAATTTAGTAACTACAACTAAAATAGACTTTGATTTAAGTGAAATAACTAATATGCTTAAAGAATTAAAATGTGATGGGATAATTACAGGAATAATACATACGTTTAATGACTCATTATCAGATACAGTTCAAGCTGATAAAACTGAAACATTATATGGAAGAGAATATATTATGGAAAATATACTAGATCTTAAGTTTAAAATTAATCCTTTTGCTTTTTTTCAAACTAATTCAAAAGGGGCAGAAAAGCTTTATAGCATAGTTAGAGATTTTTTAGGTGATTCAGAATCAAAGGTAGTGTTTGACCTGTATTGTGGAACGGGAACCATAGGACAAATTGTTGCAGCCAAAGCAAAAAAAGTTCTAGGGATTGAATTAATAGCAGAAGCAGTTGCAGCGGCTAAAGAAAATGCAAAAATTAACGGATTAGATAACTGCGAGTTTATCGCAGGCGATATAGCGAAAGTTATAAAAGAGGTAAAAGATAAACCAGATAGCATTATTCTAGATCCTCCAAGAGCAGGAGTTCATCCTACAGCATTAGATTATGTAATAAAGTTTGATGCCAAGCACATAGTTTATGTCTCTTGTAACCCTAAAAGTCTTGTGGTTGATTTAAAGGAACTAATTAGTAGAGGATATAAAGTTAAAAAGGTAGTACTAATGGACATGTTCCCACACACACCTCACATTGAGACTATTGTAG
>Ga0209125_1002435_pt1 | contig 14365 bp, 16 predicted proteins | sample BarGraIncub1131A_FD_184503 | JGI IMG/M metagenome (GOLD analysis project Ga0209125, IMG submission 184503) | Arctic peat soil microbial communities from Barrow, Alaska - Barrow Graham LP Incubations 11-31A (SPAdes) (version 2) | ecosystem: Environmental > Terrestrial > Soil > Wetlands > Peat... | reverse complement strand
GAGAACAGCGTTCGCAAGAACAATGACATCTCAGACATCTGGTGATCATGCCGGAGGGGTTCCACCCGTTCCCATCTCGAACACGGTAGTTAAGACCTCCAGGGCCGATGATACTTGGGGCGCAAGTCCCTGGGAAAGTAGGTCATCGCCAGGTAATTAAAGTAAAGAGGCTATCTCATTTTTGAGATAGCCTCTTTACTTTAATTGTAAATGATAACGCAATGGTTCCCCGTGTCCAATACAGGGTTAATTTCTAAGTTATAAGTTCCATGTGACATTAGTCTTACTTCACCTCGAAGTGTTTCTTATAGGATAGGTGAATAGGGCTTTAAGGATGTTTTTCCGATTCACCTGGTATACACGATAATTCTAGTTTAGTATCTCGTAGCCTAAAGTACCAAATATAGAATTGCCGAGAAATAAAGAACGTTATAAAAAGAGTAATCCATGTTATGTACCATGTCCAATGAATGTATTTAATTATATTTTTAACACAACACTTCAATGATTGTTATAGTTGAACAAAAATAAAAATAATGCATAAATTTTCTAAGTTTACTTATAGATTGGAAAATTTAAATTAAATACTACAAGTAGATGGATAAATAAAGTATTCGAATGAAAAACTAGTCTTTGTTGCATATTTGAAAAACTCTACAGGATCTATTAGTCTAAATTCTACAACTAGCAGACCTAGTAACCATGTCATTGATTGCTTAAAAAGAAAAACTAGTTGGGCTTCACGGATTCTGCTTTTTGGAATAAATAACAAGAGCATAATGATAGTAATAATCCTGCTGCAACCAAAATCAAGAGATCTTTGTTCATATACCTTTGATCTTCCTCCCGGTAACAGAATTATTCATTTTTACCCAGATCTAATTTTCTAACACCCAGTGCGTAATTTGCCCAAAGTAAGTCTTTAACCATCTCCATTTGCTCATCTTTACACTCAATGACTAATACAACCTCCGGTGACTTTAGGCTTTTCTGCCTATTATTGTATTTCTTAGTGGTTATCAACTTAATAATTAAACCTAAACTGAAACCACCAATAATACCGATTATTCCCCATAAAACTGGCCCCCAAGTTAGTACAAAACCGTAAATGCTTCCCAAGAGACAAAAGAAAGTTGCCAGCAGAATCGGCAAATCCAATAAACTTAAGCCATCAGAGGAATGGATAGAATCAAATAGCTTTGTTTCCTCCCCTTTTTTATCCATTGATATACCAAGAATACTTTCTTTCGCGATTCCTTTCATTTGAACTGCCGTAATCGCTAATTCTAGATAATTTGAATGGTCAAATGTTGCGAAAACATACATATTAGATCAGTCTCCTTGTATATCTGTTTTTTGAAAAGGCATATTGAAATTTTTGTCTTGATAATTTTTCTTTAAAAATTTAGTTTGTTCCCAATCAAACAATTTATTATTTGATACAGTATTTTCATAAGCATCATAGATCGCAAAAAAATAGACACTAGAACTATTTAAAAACCACTGTGGATTTAAAATCAATTTAGCGTATTCAAACTGTCCCAATAAAGTATAATGTAGAGCAGGAAGTAGTTTGGCCTGCTGGGATATTGCGATAAATCCAATGATAATAAACAAAGCAGCAGGGATCCGATGAATTAAGACCTGTCCTAATCCTGGCATGACGGCTGACCACCCCGCCGCATTCCATGGTGTCCTCTTATCTAAATAATTGATTTCGATTGAACTTATGTTGAATATTTTAATTTCAGCATCTTCTCTGGCTGCTAATATATATTGGTGATTGAGGTCAACAGTTGTTCTATACGCATCCCAAACAGCGAATATATAAGTCGGAATATAAAATAATACCCAATTTATATCAAGAACATCTTTTGCCATTTGGAATCTGCCTGTAAAAGAATAAAGAATTGCTAAGTTAATATGACCATTCACATTTACAAAAATCTCCCATAGAAATAAAAGATATCCTCTGAGATATTTTGATAACAATAAGTGGCCTAGGCCCGGAAACGCTAAAGACCAACAAGCGATCACGAATGGGTTCCTTAAATGGAGCTGCGTTGTCCCGAGTGAACTGACATAGGCTATGTAACGTCGCACAGGTGAAAATGATTCAGGACGGTCCATTCGATATCCTCCAGTCAATAATTTTAGTTAGCATACCCAGTATAATATGAAAGATTCATGTGAAAGGCACTTTCAATGATGGTGGCTTTCACTTATTGTTTGGGCAAATAATAAATAGTTTGATTTGTTTTGCCAATCATTTTTTTGCATTGTCAAACAAGGAGTTTCAACATTTGTGGCGAATCTTTATAAAAAAGAGTAATTGAGGGGTTATATGAATGAAAAAGATACGTTTTCTACATAAGACAACCTTAGTCACAATCATAGGAGTGGCACTTATAGGCGCTTCAGTGATGCCGGTACGAGCGAATGATTTACAGCAACAGCTGAATCAATCTAAGCAACAAGCCAATCAATTAAATGGGGCATTGAATGCACAAAAGGACAAAGTGGCCGGTGGAACGACACAAGTATTGGCTTTAAAGCAATCAGTTCAGGCGTTGAACAACAGTATGGCGCGTGAACAACTATTACTGACAAAGGAACAAAATAACCTTAAGGGATTGGAAGTAGAGCAACAAAAACTTGAGGATCAGCGGCAGAAAAATATAACATCGTTAGGTAATGTCTTGAAAAGTAACTACGAAGATGGTGCGTCAACGTATTTAGCAGTGCTGTTTGAAGCCACCAGTGTCTCCGATTTTATAGACCGCGCGGACAAGATTCAGATGGTCGTGGGCAACTATAGTAAGCTTCAAAAGGATATTGTAGCTTTAAAGGAAACCATGAATAATCAAAAAGAACTGATAAAACAAAAGCAGACTACAATTCAAGATTCCATACAGGCTAAAGCACAAACACAGCAAGCAGTGCAACAAACACTGGACGAACAACAAGCCGTGCTTGCTCAATTAAGTACAGATGAAAGAGCAATGCTAAATTCTTCTGTGAAAGCCCAAGCAAAGGTTAGTCGAATACAACAATTGATTCAACAGGAAGCCATTGAAGCTGCTGACGCCGCAAAAGCTGTAAAACAGAACAATGTGGTTTCTCGGGGAACAAATTATGGTGGTGGGGTTGCAGGAACTGTTAAGGTTTCTGGTGGAACGCAACAAATTCTTAGTTTTGCGGCTCGGTTTCTAGGCACACCCTATAGCTGGGGGGGCACGTCGCCGGGTGGATTTGATTGTTCTGGTTTTATCCAATATGTATACCGTAATTCTGGGATATCGTTAAGTCGAACATCAGAGGCTCAGTTTAACAACGGTGTTGCCGTTTCACGATCCGACTTACGCCCAGGAGATATCGTATTTTTTCACACTTATTCTTCAGGCGCTTCACATGTCGGAATCTATGTCGGCAATAACACGATGATTAATTCATCTAATGGCGGTGTCTCATACGATGACATGACGGACGGCTATTGGGGATCACGTTATCTAGGTGCTCGGCGTGTCGTGGCACCTTAAGCAAAGAAACACCAAGTGTCAGATAAGTATAGAAGGCGTTCTCTTAATTGAGGAACGTCTTCTTTTCATTCATATAGACCGGAATTTGTGGAATAATGATCATATACGTGGTTTGTCTTTTTATCCATAAATATTGCCAGTGCCGGAAGGGTGAAGTGCATGAATCCACAAGAATATGTTATCCAGATTGAGTTTACTGACCGCTTTGGATTGGGTTATGAGATTTTGGAGACGCTAAATAGCCATCAAATTAACCTTTTGAGTACCGAAGCGACTGTAGACAAGGGTATGATGATTAAATTTGAATCTAGATCTGCAGAAAAGGTAGAGGAACTCATGATGGCTTTTCGGAGTTTAGAGGGAGTAACCCAGGTGATTTTCCGTCATCATATGTTATGGGAAGAACGGGAACATGAGTTACGGACCATCCTTAATTCTGTCAGTGAGGGAGTCATTGCGGTTGATAAGGAAGGAAAAGTGACCCATATAAATTCGGTTGCATTGGATACCTTTGATTGTGCTCAGGAAGACATTATTGGCCAGAAAATGGATGAATTCTTTCAAACTCCTATGCCGCTCCTTGATTCTCTAAAGACGGGCCAAGCTTATCATCTAAAGGAGATGAGGTTTAAGCGAGGAACAAGATTCATTCATTATTTAACAAGCGGCGTTCCTATTCTCGATGATCATGGACAAATCATCGGTGGTGTGGCAACTATGAATGACTATCAGAAGGTGGAGGACCTCATTTCCAAGGTGGGCGGTAGAAAACGGCTGACAACGTTTGAAGATATTGTTTATCAAAGTGCTAAAATTCGCCAGGTTGTGGAAACGGCCAAAACAGTGGCCAAAGGGAAATCTACAGTTATGTTACGTGGAGAAAGCGGAACTGGTAAAGAAATGTTTGCTCAGGCCATTCATATGGAGAGTCACCGTTCCGACGCTCCATTTATTGCTATAAATTGTTCCGCATTACCGAGCGCATTACTGGAGAGTGAGTTGTTTGGATATGAAGAGGGGGCATTTACCGGGGCGATCAAAGGTGGCAGAAAAGGACTTTTTGAACAGGCTACTGGCGGAACGCTATTTCTTGATGAGATAGGTGAGATTTCTGCGCAGTTTCAAGTCAGCTTATTGCGGGCGCTTCAGGAAGGAACGATTCGTCGTATTGGGGGAATGCGAGAAATTCCCGTGGATGTGCGCATTATTGCGGCGACGCACCGTAATCTGGAAGAAATGATTCAGAAAGGTGAATATCGGGAAGATCTATATTATCGCTTAAACGTTATTCCTTTAAAAATCCCTCCATTAATGGAACACCTAGAGGATATTCCACGGCTTGTCCAGCATTTAGTCCACAAGGTCTCTGTGAAATTGGATCGTCCAGAAATATGCCTGACTATGGAAAGTATGCAACTATTGATGAACAAGCACTGGCCAGGAAATGTTCGACAATTAGAAAATGTCTTGGAAAGGTTTATTAATACCCTAGATATGAATAATATGGAGGTTCAGGAGATTAATGAATGGGTGCTGCATTCAAAAAATCAAAGCGTGGTATGTGAGTGCTTACCGGAGAGAAATGAGTCAAACATTCAAGTAAGGATGGAACAGCAGGCAGAAATGAGAAATAGAGGTAGCCTTCATATTGATATTCCTATTTCAAGAAAATGGCCGCCATTAAGGGTGATGATGGGTGAGATTGAGAAAGAAATACTTAAGATTGTCCTAGAGAAGCACCCTACGTCAAGGAAGGCAGGTAAGGCCTTAGGCGTTTCAAGTACGACGATTCTTAATAAAATGAATGCCTACGGAATTAAATCCAGTCGAGAAAACGAGGGGTCCGACGAAATCTGATTCAATAATTGCCCACGCTGCCAACTTATCTTTGCGCTTTGCAAAGATAAGTTGGCAGCGCTTTTTATGCGAGAATGAGAGTGTCACCTTATGTGTATAGCTGGTTCATTCTAACGTCTGATTCTCTTGGCATCATTATTGCAATGATATAGATCAAATGAACTAATCAAGAGGAGGAAAAGATTATGACAAATAAAAAAGGTCAAACAATAGAGGGCGTTTTCGATCAGATGGAGAAGTACGGACATGAACAAGTCATTTTTAATTATGATAAGGCAACCGGGCTAAAAGCCATTGTTGCAATTCATGACACAACCTTAGGACCAGCCTTGGGCGGTTGCCGGATGTGGGATTATGAGACGGAGCAAACGGCATTGAGTGATGCTTTGCGTTTATCGCGTGGTATGACCTACAAATGTGCAGTAGCTGGGGTGAGCCATGGAGGGGGAAAAACAGTGATCATAGGCGATCCCAGAACTGATGTAGGGACAGTGGGGATGGATTTTGTTTCTGCAGCGAAACAATCTAAGTACTTGGTTGGGCTGCCAGAGGAGTATGGAGGTAGTGGAAACTCAGCGATTATAACGGCGTTTGGTGTTTGGAGAGGAGTTAAGGCCACTGCCAAGGAAGCGTTTGGTAGTGACTCTTTAAAGAATTTAACGATTGCCGTTCAAGGGTTGGGTAAAGTAGGTTATAATTTACTTGGTCGTCTCCATGAAGAAGGCGCGAAGCTTATTGTGACGGATGTGTACGAGGAAAGTGTTCGCAGGGTAATAGAAGAATACCCTGATATCACAGTGGTCTCACCTAATGAGATCTATGGCGTAGAATGTGATATATTTTCACCGAATGCTTTAGGCGCAATCCTGAATGATCAAACAATTCCTCTGTTGAAATGCAAAGCTATTTGCGGTGCAGCCAATAACCAATTAGCTGAGCCTCGGCATGGAGATGCGCTTCAAGAAATAGGAATTCTCTACGCACCAGATTATATTGCCAATGCCGGTGGCTTAATTCAAGTAGCGGATGAGTTACAGGGATATAATAAAGAACGTGCTTTCAAAAATGCTAGCTTAATTTACGATATTCTTCTCCAAGTCTATGCTACTTCTAAGCAAGAAAATTTGCCGACATATAAAGCGGCAGACAGGATGATTGAGAGCAGAATAGAGAAGATCGGTCGGATCAAGCGTAAGTATACGGCGTAAGTAGCAGATTAATAATGAGATCATTAAAATCTGATTTGTTTGTCTGCACACATAAAATGATGTTATGATAAGGAGAATGAATTTGAGAATCCTTGCCATTAATCCAGGGTCAACGTCAACCAAAGTCGCTGTCTATGAGAATGAAATTTGCCTTTGGAATCAAGGGATTGAACATCCGAACCAAGAAATCAAGGGTTTCGCCTGTGTGGGTGATCAATATAAGTATCGAATTGCCATCATCCTAAAAATGCTCGAAGATAAAGGGATGCAATTAGAAGAGTTTGATGGGATTGTTGGACGGGGCGGCTTACTTAACCCACTAGTCGGTGGAACTTACTTGGTTGATGACGATCTTGTCCATTCCTTGTATAATGCCCCTGGTGGCGAACATGCTTCCAACTTAGGTGGAATCATTGCCTATCACTTGGGAAGGAGTATCAATGTTCCTGTTTATATCGTGGATCCAATCTCAGTTGACGAAATGGAACCTCTAGCCCGACTTTCAGGGCATCCAGAATTACCTCGTCTAAGCTTGTCTCACGCCTTAAACATGAAAGCAGTTGCCCGGAAAGTGGCCCATGAGTTGGGTAAGGCCTATCAAGATCTTAACTTGATTGTTGCTCACTTAGGTGGGGGGATCTCTATAGCTCCACACTGCAAAGGAAAAATGATTGATGTGAACAACGCAAATAGTGAGGGCCCTTTTTCCTCAGAACGTTGTGGAACATTACCTGCTTATCAGCTCGTCAAACTTTGCTATTCCGGAAAGTATTCTGAGAAAGAAGTGCTCACTAAAATTCACAAAGAAGGGGGACTATTTGCTTACCTTGGGACAAATGATGGCCGTGTTGCCGAAAAACGGATGAACGCTGGAGATATGCAGGCAAAGCTAGTCTTGGACGGGCTTTGCTATCAGGTTGCAAAGGAAATTGGGGCTATGGCAACGGTGCTAGCCGGAAAGGTAGATCGCATCGTTCTAACCGGAGGGCTTGCACATTCTGAATATATTACGGGTGAAATCACTCGACGAGTCTCTTTTATTGCACCGGTTGTGGTAGTCCCTGGAGAAAGGGAAATGGAAGCATTAGCGCTGGGGGCCTTAAGAGTCCTCAAGGGAGAGGAAAAAGCGTTAACTTACGAGGCATAGCAGCTGTTAGCCATGGGACAGAAATGGGGTGTAAACGAATGCGTTATATCGGATTTGAATCTTTACTCGATAGGGCGAAGAGCTTGGGCAGGGTAAAGGTTGCCGTGGCAGGAGCTGCAGATAAAGAAGTATTGGAAGCCATCAAGTTAGCAGAAAATGAAGGGCTGATTATCCCAATTCTCGTCGGCGATGTTACCGAAATCAAACAGTTGGCCAAAGAAATAGGGTTTAGTTTAAAGGGAGTGGAGTTGATCCATGAACCTAGCCTTGATGCAGTTGCGCATAAGGCAGTAGACGCTGTTGTTGATGGTCGAGCGCATTTTTTGATGAAAGGCCTTATGAATAGTGCTGATTTTTTAAAGGCGGTATTGCGACCTGATCGGGGATTACGAACTCGACGATTACTTAGTCACTTATCTGCATTTGAAGTTCCCGGATTTCCCCGTATCCTGTTCGTCACCGACGGTGGGGTGAATATTGCTCCGAATTTGGTGCAGAAGAAGGAAATTCTGGAGAATAGTCTAATATATTTGAAGGGTATAGGGATGGATTCTGTCAAGGTAGTTGTGTTAACAGCGAACGAAGTGGTGAATCCCAAAATGCCCGCGACAATGGATGCCCAGGCCTTGGCGGAGATGAGTCGAGCGGGAGATTTCCCGGGTGCGATTGTGGAAGGGCCGCTTGCTCTCGATGGCGCAGTGAGCGCGGCTGCTTTGAAACACAAGGGGATTTCCAGTCAGATCAATGGAGAAGTTGATCTATTTTTGGTCCCTAGTATTGAAGTAGGGAACGTTTTAGGAAAATCTATGATTTATTTTGCAGGGGCGACAATGGCCGGAATCTTGCTTGGGGCGAAGGTTCCCATTGTGCTGGCGTCAAGAAATGATACGCCTAGGAGCAAATTTATGGCCTTGACAATGGCTGCTCTGAGTCGAGAGTCATGACTAGGGCATCAACAAATTTGCTGACTCGACGTGTCTTGGTTCTGGTGGGGGGGTATGGCGCCGGTAAAACCCAGATAGCCATTAGTTTGGGTATAAAATGGGCAAGGGAAGGCAAGCGTGTGGCTTTGGTGGATCTTGACCTAATCAATCCCTACTTTCGCTTGCGAGAAATTGCGGAGGCTCTGGAACACGAGGGAGTTGAGGTCATTCGTCCTGAAGGCGATTTGGCTTTCGCAGAAAGCCCATCTTTACCGCCGCAAATTGAAGGTGCACTACGGGATACAACTAGGCACGTAGTACTCGATGTTGGAGGAAATGAAACGGGAGCGACGATCGTGGGAAGATATCATACTCTGCTGAAAGAGGAAGATATAGGGGTTCTCCAGGTCGTGAACGCTTTTCGTCCGTTCAGTGGTACAATTGAAGAAATACAAAGCCTTAGACTAGATATAGAACGAAAATCTCATCTGAAAGTGCAAGGGTGGATCAATAATTCTAATTTAATTGATTGGACAACCCTTGAGGATTGGGAAAAAGCAGAAGAACTAATACTATCTCTTGTGGATGACAGCGAAATACCCTTGGTCACAAGTGGAGTTAACCCTAATTGGGCTAAAAAAGTGGGCCTCAACTGGGAACCAGAGTGGATTCCTGTTGAACGATATCTAAACCTTGGATGGAAGCCTGTCAAGCGTTCTAAAACATAGAATAGGGGGAAAAAAGATGAAGAATCTCGTAAAGATTAATGCTGAACGCTGCAAAAGCTGCGGACTCTGTGTACATATTTGCCCAAAAAAGATTTTAAGTCTTGGGGAGGTCGCCAATAGTAAGGGGTTTTATACCGTTGAAATGAAGGATCAGACCCAGTGCATCGCATGTGCTTTTTGTGCTTTAATTTGTCCGGATTTAGTGTTAGAAGTTTATAGTGAGCAGAAGGGAGAGTGAATAAGGTATGGCTTTATTAATGAAGGGAAATGAAGCAATCGCGGAGGCCGCGATTCAAGCCGGGTGTCGTTTGTTCTATGGATACCCGATCACTCCGTCAACTGAAATTCCAGAGTATATGGCCAAGAAAATGAAAGCAGTAGGCGGAACTTATCTTCAAGCAGAGAGTGAAGTCGCTGCGATTTATATGGTTTACGGTGCTGGTGCGGTAGGAGAAAGAGTCATGACCGGAACGTCGAGCCCGGGATTTAGTTTGATGCAAGAAGGACTGTCGTTTCTTTTCGCAGCAGAGATTCCCTGCGTGATCGTCGATGTAATGCGTGGTGGTCCAGGACTTGGCGGGTTAGGACCGACTCAAGCGGACTATTTCCAATTAACCAAAGGCGGTGGACATGGAGACTATCACGCCATAGTTCTCGCGCCATCCTCTGTACAGGAAATGGTAGATTTGACGAAAGAATCCTTTGATTTAGCGGATTGCTATCGTAATTTAGTGATTATCGCCGTGGATGGAATCTTAGGGCAAATGATGGAGCCAGTTGAGTTTCCTCCCTTTGAAGGACGCAAGCTAGAACCAAAGACGTGGGCTGCTAGTGGAGCAGAGGGACGTCCTAAGAATAATGTAATCAGCTATTACCTCACCCCTGAGCTAGGGGAATCAGAGAATATTCGCTGGGGAGACAAGATGTCGAGGATTACAGAGAATGAACAGCGCTTTGTCGAGTATGAAATGGAGGATGCAGACTACGCTTTTGTAGCCTTCGGGACCAGCGCTAGGATCACGGAAACGGCGGTTGACCTGCTCAGAGAAGAAGGAATTAAAGTAGGACTTTATCGTCCAGTCACGCTTTGGCCGTTTCCTGAAAAAGGTTTGACAGCACGATTGAATCAAATCAAAGGTTGGATGAGTGTAGAACTGAGTGCCGGACAAATGGTAGAGGATATTAAGCTCGTTGTGAACGGCAAAGCAACGGTTGGCTTTCATGGTCGCATGGGCGGTATGACGCCAGAGCCAGAAGATGTGGTTGCTGCATTTAAAGCGCAGTTGTTAGGAGGGGTGCAAGGATGAAACCCATTTTCACTAAAACAACAGGGTTAACTGATCGCCACTTTCATTATTGTCCAGGCTGCACACATGGGATAATACACCGCTTGATTGGGGAACTTTTGGAAGAGATGGACTTGATTAAAAAAACAATTGGAGTAGCCCCAGTGGGGTGTGCAGGGTTCTGTGAAAACTATTTCGCGTGTGATATGATCGGTGCCGCACATGGTCGAGCTGTAGCGGTTGCGACAGGTGCGAAACGAGCGCGTCCTGATCGTTTCGTGTTTACTTATCAAGGCGATGGGGATGGAGCCTCGATCGGACTGGCTGAAACCATCTCTGCCGCAGCTCGCGGAGAAAGAATCACGTCTATTTTTGTCAACAATGCAATTTATGGAATGACTGGCGGGCAAATGGCACCGACTTCTCTTGTCGGGCAAAAAACTGCGACCTCGCCCTATGGTCGAGATGCAGAGACCATGGGTTTCCCGTTGGATCTCCCTAAAATTTTGACTCAAGTAGAAGGTGCGGTCTATGTGGCCTCTGTTTCAGTCGATAGCCCCCAGGCAATCAAAGAAGCGAAGAAAGCTCTCAGAAAAGCGTTCCAGGTCCAACTGGACGGGTTGGGATATTCCTTTGTTAGTGTTCTCTCTACCTGCCCGACGAACTGGGGGGTTAACCCAGTTGAAGCCTTAGAATGGTTGCAAACAAAGATGAAGCCCCACTTTGCCCTTGGAGAACTGAAAGTTCCTGCAAGCGAAGGGGGAGAAGCAGTATGAGTTTAGCGGTAACAATTACAAAATATAAATTTGCTGGGTTTGGTGGTCAAGGTGTCTTGTTCATTGGAAAAGTATTGGCACAAGCAGGGATGATTGGAAAGAAACAGGTCACCTGGATTCCTGCCTATGGCCCAGAAATGCGAGGTGGGACGGCAAACTGCTCCGTTATTATTTCGAGTAAGAAAATTGGTTCTCCTACGGTGGGAAAACCGGATGTCGCCATTGTAATGAACGAGGCTTCTTATCACAAGTTTGTTGATAGCGTGGTTCCAGGAGGGACGCTCTATGTCAATGCTTCCTTGATACCGGAACTTCCTGGAAGAGCGGATATTAGGATTTTACGTGTTCCAGTGAATGAAATCGCCCATGAAATGGGTGACGAAAAAGTCGCTAATATTGTTATGCTGGGAGTTATGCAGGCAATAACTCCTTCTGGTCCGGATGATTTGCTGGAAAGTGTTCTCATGGAGTTGGCGGGCAAGAAACCAGCACTTGCTGATCTAAATATGAGAGCACTCAAGGCGGGTAAAGAGTACGCTAAGAAGTTGTGATGTTCACCCAACGCCTCGTTCATTCCTTATCAGAAACAGATGAGGCGTTGCTTAAAACAACAACATACGGAAAGCGCGTGAACTCCATTATATATGGGGTTCACGCGCTTTTTAGGGTCATGAAAATAGTTCTATTCATTCATTATTGGGACGTCGTTTAATCCTTTGCCTTTTCTGAATCCTCAGGACTGACTTTGTCGTTTATTCGTCCTGCGCGACGGACTGCCTCTCGAAGTAAAAACTCAATGTGTGCATTGACACTGCGAAATTCATCGTTAGCCCAACGTTCCAGGGAAACGTAAAGTTGAGGATCAAGCCGTAGTGGGTATTGTTTCTTCACCATAATATTCCACATCCATTGTAAAGCTTAGTATACTGTTCCAGTATTAATAACAGGTTGGACAGCACGTTCAGAAACGATGGCCACTAAAAGATTATTAACCATGGCTGCTTTGCGTTCTGCATCAAGATGAAGGACTCCGTCTTTCTCGAGTCGCTCAATCGCCATTTCAACCATGCCCACAGCACCCTCTACGATTATTTGGCGTGCAGAAAGGATGGCGGAAGCCTGTTGCCGCTGAAGCATGGCGCCAGCAATTTCAGTCGCATAGGCTAAATGGGTAAGACGGGCTTCTGTCACTTGGACACCCGCCAGGATGAGTCGTTGTTGGAGTTCGTTCATTAATTCAGAGGATACTTCTTCGGGATTACCTCGAAGGGAAAAACCTTTTCCCTCAAAGTTATCGTAAGCGTAACGGGTTGCTACGTGTCGCAATGCTGTTTCACTTTGGATTTCGACGAACTGTTCATATTTTTCAACGTCAAAAATTGCTTTCGCGGTATCCACAACTTTAAAGACCACAACGGTTGCAATCTCAACTGGATTACCTTCAATGTCATTCACTTTAAGGGTTTTGCTATTGAAATTTCGAACCCGCAACGAAATGCCTCTACGTACGGCAAAGGGAACACTTAGCCATAGCCCCGGTTCACGGATTGTACCGAGATAACTCCCAAAAAAGACGAGTGCATACGACTTGTTCGGTTGAACCACTAAAATGCCAGTTCCTAGAATAATAGCAATAATGATTAGAGGAATTCCGATGAAGTTCTGCTGGACGAGTAATGCAGTTCCACCAATCAGTAGGGCGAGCATTAGGATCAGGGCAAGATAACCGTTTACGGCCCACGCTTTCTTTTCGATCATTTTGAAGCCTCCTTTAAATTTCAAACTCACTTTAAGTTATGATTGATATCCAAATATTATTTGATATTATCATGATATCACTATTTTTTTAAAATAGAAAGGGAGCTATTTTAAAGATAATGAGTACAAAATAGCGAAAATGGTCATTTTAATCAGTAAGGAATGATTGAAAGAATGCATAATTTGGATTAATTACTGAAGGGTGTGAAAAAATGACTCAGGCTAAAAATTCTCAACCTACTTTTCCGGCCCAACACCAAGATCAACAACCGGGCCTTGAATCTTTGATGGATCCAAAACCTGTTGCGGAAGATGCAACGTATTTGGGAAGTGAAAAACTAAAAGGGAAAGTGGCAATTATCACTGGGGGAGATAGTGGGATTGGTCGTGCAGTGGCCATTGCCTATGCTAAAGAAGGGGCCGACGTTGTCATTGTTCATTTGAATGAACATGACGATGCATTTCAAACGAAAGGCCGAATCGAACAACTGGGGCAACGATGCATCGTTGTGGCAGGAGATATTGGTGATGAAGCCTTCTGTCAGGAAATCATCAATAAGACCATTCAAACCTTTGAAAAAATCGATATTCTTGTCAACAATGCAGCAGAACAACATCCTCAGAATAGTTTGCTTGATGTGACGACTGAACAGCTCGAAAGAACGTTTCGTACCAACATATTTAGCTGCTTTTTTCTAACAAAAGCTGCGTTACCCCATCTAAAATCGGGGAGCGTTATTATCAATACCGCATCCATTACGGCGTATGAGGGGCATGATCAATTGATTGATTATTCGGCGACGAAAGGGGCTGTCGTTTCATTTACTCGTTCACTGTCTGAATCTCTTTGTAAATTGGGAATTCGTGTTAACGGCGTGGCGCCCGGTCCAATTTGGACGCCTTTAATCCCTGCTTCCTTTCAAGCGGATCATGTCGCGACCTTTGGTAGTACAACGCCGATGAAACGAGCAGGTCAACCCAAAGAGTTAGCACCGGCTTATGTGTTTCTGGCTTCCGAGGATTCCTCCTACATGTCAGGACAGATGCTACACATAAACGGCGGGACCATTGTAAACAGTTGAAAATCAACGAGAATATTAAGGCATAGGACTCAAGTGGCAGGACGTAATCTTATAAAGATTA
>Ga0209125_1002433_pt1 | contig 14378 bp, 10 predicted proteins | sample BarGraIncub1131A_FD_184503 | JGI IMG/M metagenome (GOLD analysis project Ga0209125, IMG submission 184503) | Arctic peat soil microbial communities from Barrow, Alaska - Barrow Graham LP Incubations 11-31A (SPAdes) (version 2) | ecosystem: Environmental > Terrestrial > Soil > Wetlands > Peat... | reverse complement strand
GTTCCAAACACACCGTAATAGTAGGTTCGCATACTTAATTGCGCTGCCCGTTCGACTGCTGCCAACACATCAGAACGTCCTGTATGTTCGTAAAAAGCAATTAACCCAAGGAAACAATGTGCCTGGGTATGCAGTTCAGCACCATTTTCGCCATAATCCGAATCATTTACCGGTCGTAATCTGGCATTGGGAGCATAAATGCCAATGTAGCCATCAGCACCCTGACTTTTTAGTATACTTTCAGCCCATTCTGTTGCACGTTGAATAGCCGATTTATCGTTCACCAAAAAAGCCAGATGCACCAAACCCTCATGCCAATAGCCTTCTTGTTCACCCGGCCACCATGAAGGCGAACCCACTTGTTTTAATTCTGCATTCGAATGAGCAAACATCTGACTGGAAACATCTTTATTGATTTTGTCCAGCTGGCCAGGCAGCCCTTCACGTAAATCTTCAGTTGCCTGAACTTTTAACCAACCCTCCACACGCACTTCGTCAGCCCTCAACATCTGCCAGGCGAAGCGCACCGGGGTTTGGTTAACAGATTGTCCTTGGGTGATGGTAGCCAGAAGGAAGATAGTGAGGGTTAAGTAAAAATATTTAATTGTTTTCATAATCTTTATGCATTTTGATATTGTCATTTCAGATTTAAATAAATTTCTATTAGATGATTTATACCGATAGTATTGTTGTTCAAAATACAAACAAAGCCAAAATATTTTTATTCTTAATATCAACAATTAAAGTTATCTTTTTATCTTTCAATAAATTATGAGTTTTGGTATTGCATATTACTACATTGGAAAATCAGATTACTTGTTGCTTTTGGGTACAGTTATTTTGATTGTACCTGCACCAATTGATTTAGAGTCATGCTTAATAATGTCAGTTCCCGGCATAGTTCCCCTTATTTGTTCAATTTTCAATGGGTTACCCGTTTCACGATCATACCAATCTGGAGTCAGCTTATCAGGTGTTGAATCATAGGTATTTAATTGCCAGGCTTTTAATAAGTTTCTCATTTCCTTTAGTTTCTCCTGATACTCAGGTATTGATGCAATATTTAATAATTGTTCGGGATCATTTTTAACATCGAATAGTTCCTCGACTGGACGAGGTACAACAAAAACGTCAGCCTGGGCTGGTGATAACTTTCCGTCATCCCTTACTTTATTCAATGCCAGCTGGGTGGGTGATTTTTTTGAATCTGCGGGTCCGCCATTGGTTAAATTGGGTCGCGAATTCAGGACATATAAATAGTTTTTTGTACGGACCATCCTTTCATGAGCTTCATAATCATGCCAATTATGTTCTGAAAAAACTTCAGTCCTTATTTCTGCGGAAGGATTATTTAAGACAGGAACAAAACTTTTGCCCTGATATTCATCCGGAGGCTTAATTCCAGCCAGCTCCAAAATGGTTGGCGCAATATCGACAGAACTCACAAGGCTTTCAGTCTGGATCCCCTTGTTTCTAATTCCTTTAGGCCAGAAGACTATAAGAGGAGTTTGCATTCCACTGTCATAAACCCTTGTTTTACATCTGGGGAAAGGGCGTCCATTATCTGCCATCACAATGATCACTGTATTGTCAAGCACACCTTGCTTCTCCAATTCTTCCTTTACTTTTCCGATATAATAATCAAATCGTCCAATTTCATTGTAATATGAAGCCATATCCTGGCGGGTTTCAGGTGTATCGGCAAAATAAGGAGGAATAATCATTTTCATCGGATCGTGAGTGATTTTGAAGGTATCAGCTCCCCACGGGCGGTGGGCATCATGAGAAGCAAACCAGAAGAAGAACGGTTTTTCTTTCGGCCTCTCCTTAAGAAATCTCACCCAATTTTTTTCTCCCCCATCTCCGTTATCATATCCGTTACCATCCGTGTAACGGTCAAATGCTCTGTATGTCGCTGTCCCTAAATGCCATTTCCCGGCATGCGCCGTGTAATAGTTATTATCTTTCAACAAAAGAGGATATGGTATCTCATTTTCAGGAAGGGGTGTGTGCAATTCAGCAGCGCCATCGGAATGAGGGTATTTACCCGAGATAATGCTGCAACGACTAGGGCTACAAGAGCTACATGTCAGAAAGGCATTATTAAAGCGCAAACCTTCCTGTGCCAACCGGTCTATATTGGGCGTTTTAACTACTTTATTCCCATAACACCCAATATCGTTCCAGCTGACATCATCAGCTATAATAAATACAAAATTGGGGCGTACTTGAGAATGCGCAAAAAATGGGTTAATGATTAAACCACTCCAGACCAAATTTTTAATGAATTTAATATTCATGTTTTTATGTTAATTGATGAAGGATTGCCTTAAAAGATTTATAAAAATGATTTATAACCAGCGACAAGAAAAACCGATATGGATTCCAGGAACTTCCGTCTGTTTTGCATAAAATAATCTTTGCTATCTTTCTAATCCATTAATATATCCAGGTACCCGGGGATTTTTTGACAAATCGATGGCCCAAATATTACGGTACCAAAGCACACTCCAATGATCTTGAAGTGAAATACGAATAGGAAATGAAGAACGTCCTTTTTCCAGGTTTTCAGGCCCTCTTTTTAATGGAAATTGATAATGAATGCATTTCCCATTATGGTAAACTGTTACTTCTCCATTTTTTGTGCGTTTTCCCTCCGCATTATATTTGGGCGAATGATAAATGATATCATAGGTCTGCCATAAATAGGGAGCTAAAGACATGTTTACCTTAGGTGGACTTATTCCATATAATGCGCCACATTCATTCCAGTTTCCCTGTAGTCCATAACTATCCAAAACCTGTATTTCAAACATATTATCGAAATCGATACCACTATTTACCCGATCTTGTCCTTTGCGATCAGGCATTAATGGCAATTTAAACTCTAAATGCAAAAAAACATCGGTAAACTCCTGTCTGGTAAACAAGCTGGTTTTTGGGACTGTATGTGGCAAGGTGGGCACTACTTCCATTTCATCTTCATTAACAATTTTCCATTTTACCGGCAAATCAGCATCACCAATCCATTTGTCAAAATTAGCTCCATTGAATAATACAATTGCTTCTCTTGTAGGTTTTTCGCCTAAGGTCGGAGATAATTTTTCCACTTTTTTCAACTCAAATTGAACCCAGTTACCCTTGTAAAGTAATTTCCCTTTTAAATTGTTATCTGAAATTTCAGCTTGCACCAGTGAATCGCTAATGATTACTTTTTGCCCGGAAAGAAAGCCCGTGGTATTTGCATAATGTTCTGCCCTCACATAAAGTTGGGGCAGAAATTGGATCATGTACTTATTCATTTCAGGATAAACCTGAGCCACACATTCCGGATGACTTTTCAGATATCCCGGACGATCAATAAATACACCTTCATAATCTCCAAGAAAAAGATTTGAAGATGATTGGGCAAAAGAATGATCCATAAAGGGGAAAATACCCAATATTGCAAGGACTATTTTTATTGTTATACTTTTCATAACTCTGTATTTAGACATTTAATATATAAGGTTGGCGATATTCACGGCTCAATAATTTATTCGCTTGATCATCATTAATGAACCTTTGATTTTTGGGATCCCAATTTAATGTTCTGCCAAGGATCATAGAGGAATGAGCTAAAATTGCAGAACTGTTAGCCCGATGGTGTGTGTACACATCTGATATTGGTTCAGACCTGTCTTTTACGCAGTCAACAAAATTTTTCATGTGTGCAGTTGGAATAATGTCATCGAGCATTTCCGCATCCATCCAGGCGGGTACTTTTCCTTTATATAAAGCGAGTATTTTCTCCTGAAGTTTTTGTTCCAAAGCCTTGTTAGTATTTAATTCTTTAGCAATACTTCCTTCAAATTGAAAATCCTTTCCTCCTCTGCTTACCCACAAATCACCTTTTTCTCCCTCAAATAATATTCCATTAGGTTGTTTTGCATATTTAGGTGGTGGTTCCTGTCCATTAATAACTATTGTATTCCCATTTTCGAAATTGAGTTCAGCCTTATAATTTCTAACTGCGCTATAGCTATTTGGCAAAGAAGAAGTTGGTTTTTCGCCCAATATTACAGCTAAAGTTTTTTCTCTCCCAAGTGGAAAGTTTCCTTCACCTTTAATTTGAGTTGGCCCTGTATGATCGACTCCAAGAGCCCATTGAGCAATATCAATATGATGAGCCCCCCAATCGGTTATTCCTCCATGTCCGGTTTCAACCCAACTTCTCCAACTACTATGGCAACGCTGCTGACTGTACGGTAATACCTGAACTGGCCCTGTCCACTTACCCCAATTTATCGAATCAGGAGGAGTTGTGATAGGAAATACTTCTGATGTATACCGATTGCCAATAGGAAGATAAACGGTGGCTTTTAACTTCTCACCAAGAAGACCTTCTTTTGCCACTGCTACAGCTTTTAAAAAAGCCCCATAGTATTCGCTCCGTTGCTGGGTACCTACCTGAACCACCCGGTTACTTTTCCTGACAGCTTCACATACTGCAATGCCTTCCTGAATAGTAAGTGTCATTGGTTTTTCTACATAAACATCCTTCCCTGCCTTGAGAGCGTCAATAATTATCATTGCATGCCAATGATCCGGAGTACCGATAGTTACAATATCTACATCCTTCCGCTCTAATGCAGCACGGTAATCGGTATAATAAACGGGTTCGGAATTCTGATAGGTCCTTAACTTTTTTTGAAACGGACCAAACGTGGCTGTGTCCACGTCGCAGCATGCAACCATTTTCCCAAATTTGCAGGCTCCCAGAGCATCTGCTAAACCCCGGCGATTAACTCCAATGGATAATATGCCCAGGCTATTGGTTGCCTGGTTCAGTCCTCTTATTGTTTTAGCTGACATTCCCGGTGCAAATAACATTCCGGTACCTAAAATTGTAAATGATTTGATCGCATCCCTGCGTGACAAAGCGTTTCTTTTTTTCATGGTAAATGTCCCTTCTTTTTATTATTACTAGTTTTTGATCGGTTCATTTTGTAAAGCAAAAGGCGGTTTATCGAAAGCAGATCCGTCTCCAATCATCCTGGGATCTTTTGTTTCAATTAAAATACTATCTAGTTTATGCGACAAAACTTTCAATACTTCTGAATATTTAGAATCGTTTGCCACATTATCTAATTCCTGAGGATTTTTCCTTAAATCATATAATTCTTGAGAAGGTCTCTGCCCAAAGGCCCATTGAATATATTCCTCATATTTTGTATCATCCAGATGCTGAAGTAACCAATCTTTAGTTGGCCCCCCATCCATATCTCTATAATTATTTTCCCTAATTCCCTCAGGCCATCTTTCAGGTTTAAAATTTCGTATGTATAAGAAATCTTTAGTTCTGTAAGATCGCATCGGGTATGGAAGATTATTTCTATTTGCATCTGCCACATGTCTTTCACGTCCTGTTACAACAAAATCCCTTTTTGGATCGATCCACCCATCTTTTCCTGACTCTAATAATGGCATTATACTTTTACCTGTCATGACATAGGGAATTTCTACTCCTGCTGCTTCTAAAAAAGTTGGAGCTAAATCCATTAAATTGACAAAGTCTTTAATAATTCGATTTTTTTTAATCTTATCGCCATAACTAATTGACAATGAAACACTGGTGCCTAAATCATATAGATTGGTTTTTCCATGAGGAAATCCCGGAATACCATGATCCCCGCTCACAACGATTATTGTATTTTCATATTCACCTATCTCCTTTAAATGGTTTACTAAAACTCCCAAAGCAGCATCAAATGCTTGTGCTTCTCCCAAATAATCCGCCATATCCTCACGTATTTCGGGAACATCAGGAAAACAAGCTGGCATTATCCCTTTTAAGCTATCAGGCTCAATTCCCCAAAATCTTTTTCCTGAACCCTTAAGCCAGGTTCGATGAGTATTTGTTGGGCCAAACCAGTAGAAAAACGGTTGTTTATCCTTCTTGCCTGTCAGGAAAGATTTAAAATTATCCAATACTTCCTTATATATAATATTTTTGCCATTTTCAATACTCACAGTTGTATCTACATTTTGGGAGAATTTATTCATTTTTCTACCTGCTTTAATGTATTCGTGCTTTCCCGGTACAAATGGTGCGTTAACAGGCGTTCCCGGAGCCCAAACTTTGTAAGTATACCCAATATGATAACCATGATTTTCTAACATAATAGGGAAAGCAGGTCTTGAATAATCCCACTGAGCCCCACTTAAAATGGCCCCCAATCCTGTTCTGTAAAAATATTGACCAGTCAAAATTGAGCTTCTGCAAGGAGTACATGAAGGTGCAGGTACATGTGCATTGGTAAATAATACACCATTTTTGGCTATTTCGTCAAAATTCGGTGTACTAATGAAGGAATTTACCGTTTTACTCCCATCCAAATCATTGTAAATGCTGGCGTAATACCCCCAATCGTCAGCAAATGCAAATAAAATGTTCGGTGGTGCATTTTCTTTCACATTTGTTCTTGTACAAGAATTTAAGGCTGTAATAACTGCCAACAATTTGACCATTCCAGTCTTAATCATAATTAACATTGGAATAAAGGTTAATAAAAATTACTGCTTTTCTTTTACAAGAAAGAGTGCATCTTTCCCGTCCAGCCTGAGGATTTCTCCAACAAGTGCACCATTGTTTGTAATTTTGTCCTGATATTCAGTTGCCAGTAACCTTCTGAATTTTTGTTTCGGGAACAGCTCTTTCACATTGAGTTCAAAATGTTCGTCGGAAGGATTGGCTAATACCAATCCATTTTCGAATTCCCTGCAAACAACATCGGGAGAGGAATAAGCTTCTATTCCCGTGATCCAGATCGGTTCTGACGATTCAACCTGCATTTCGACATCTACTGTGTTTTTTTCAAGTTTGGAAAAATAGAAATCAGAGGTAAATTCCCGGAGGTTAACAAAAGAGGCAAAACGGTTTTTATCTTTAATACTTGGAGTTATCCTGTCGGGCATTGGCAATCCTTTTTCTCCTGCCGATAAGGCGTACATCCGGGCATATTCTTTTGGGAAATCTTTTATGGTTTCACCTTTTGCACTTATTAACATCGTCAAATCTTTTCCCGTAACCGGAATATCTTTTATAACAAACCTAATTTCAGATTTATTGGATTCTATTTTAATGCTATTATTTTCGATTGAAAATCTGACTCCTTCACCTTTCAACTTTTTTAACAGTTCGTTTCCAATAGATGGTGCAAAATTTGCCTGATTTTTACTCAAATATTTCGCCAGATGAACCATTTCGCCCATGGGTTTTCCCAACCAGCCTGTTCTTTTTTCTTTTCCCATGACCAGTTCATCATAGACTTCCAGACCACGTCCTTCAGACCTATAACCAAACACCTCAGTGGGCCTAAGATTTAAAGCATAAATTGAACTGGTAAACACAGCAACAGCCATAACGACACGAGCATTTTTTTGGGTAATATCATTCCTGCTCACATTTCTAAAATACTTAAAATTAGTATAATTCAAAATTGGTTTTTTCGCGTTTGCATACCAGAAAAAAAATCGGTTCAATCCACCCGACCAATCATTAATTTTAGGATCCGACCCTACTGGCCAGCCTTCACTTTCTATGCCATTTAAAATTTCAAAGGCCCTTTGGTTATCTAAATCTTGCCCATCAGACATAATATACTTTTTATCACCAATTTTTTCTCTCAGTTTTCGGAAAAATTCGATGATGCCAATGGTATAACTATTGTCTTTATTGAAATCTTCACCTACACCATCACCATCAAAATCAGGTAACCTTCCCCTGGCAAACCTCGGAGTACATCTGGGTGCACCATAAGTATAATCAAATGTATAACCATCGGCACCATGTAACAGGCCATTTTCTGCAATTACATCTGACAGGTATGTAGAGTATCTATCAGCGAAGTTACGTCCGGAAGCGTCCTTCGGGCATTCGGTCGAATAATTGTAAGCCCAGTTCATGTATCTTCTTTTATTCCAGGGACCATCCCATACATGGCTTGTTGCATAAGTTTCCGCTGCCTTAAATTTCATGGGATTTGTTCCGTATAATCCCCTTCTGACAGAAATGGTATTAGTCATGGTATCTGCTGCAATAAGCTGAACCTGTTCACTATAATTCCAATTGGGTGTTCCGTCCTTATTCAAGGCGCATAAGCCGATATCTTCGTTCCTGTCGCCGGTAAAGCCAGCATTGGTATAAAACAGAGATGCGTCCGAAACCTTGATGATGGCATTGGCGCCATCTTCATCTATATCGGATAGCACTTTCGCACCGTTGTAATACAACCAGTGGCCGGCAAAATAGTCAACAGGGAGATATCTGGGATCCTGGGCAGTCCCATTTAAATGTATAATGATTATTTGGTCGGGATGATCTTTCTTAAAACGGTTAAAATATTCAGGATTCTTTTCTAAATCCCCTAATTCATGGTCAGATAACTCAAAAGGTAAAGCTTGCCCAATAAATCCGCTAAATTTATTAAAAACATTCTGCCACTGGTCGTACCCGTCGTAACCACTGGTGCGCTCAGAAGATCTGAAAAAGACGACCTTGGGGTAATTTTCATCAAGTACCTTTAACTTAGGCTGACCGTTTCCGGTATAACTAACAATAAACGATATAAAAAGAAACATCGTGATATCACGGAGAAGTAATGGTTTTTTCATAACAGGTTCTATAAGTTTTGAATATATGATTGTTCTTAAACTATTTCAGGCATACTATTTTTCCCAACCTTGCACTTTCCTTTATGGCAGCTGGAATCTCTGTTACAATCAAGATTTTATACATAAATCCAATAAAGTATACTGCTTATCCCCTTAGACCAAGTGATATTTGTTAATCGCTGATTTATAGCCAAATACAAAATGAACGCACTTACAAATAATTTACTAACTATCAATGTTTTAGTCAAAATCGACTTGTCTAAATGAGATAAGCAGTTAAAGTATATTGAATAAAGAATAAAAGTAGTTGACTGGATAGGGAGTCTATTGCTTAATTGTAACAAAAACTAGCTCTAGTGTAAAAATCATAATCGAAAGTTCAGAAAGATGTGATTGGATTTATTTTTGCATGTTCCAATTACCGCCATCTGCAAACTCGATGAAGCTTTCATATTTCTTTGGTTCATAAACTATTACTTCCGATGCAAGTTCGGGATGGTTATTGAAATAGCTAATTAACATTGGATTTGCAGCGAACAAGGTCATGTGGTCTGGTTTCCGCTTTATGCTGGAGCTGTTTGTTTCCAGTGGAGTAATTTTTTGGCTGAGAACGACTGATTTTGTCTTGACCTGTTCGAGCCTGCAATCTTATATTTTAAAGCTTTCCTGGTTAAGGGAATCGGCGAAGAGGGATCTCGGAAAATGCATTCTTGATCCGTAATAGGTTGTCAGTCTGTTATGTGTCCACTTTTGGACATTTTTGGTGTTGCCCTGCATCTGTTGGAAATAGAGACCTCCCGTGAATTGCAGCAGTCCCGAAGCAGGATTGAAGATGAAGTCGGAAAGATCGTAGTTAACCAGGTATCCCAACGACCGGTTCTCTATCTGAATCGGTTTATGGGAACGTCCCTTGATGATGCCGGTCTGAGAATCTTCGAAAAGATAGAGGTCTTCGATGTTGCGGATGGTGCAGGTTTGGGCATTTTCGGTTTCTCCCAGCAACAATCGGGTGAAAGTATCATATTTTTTAACCCGTTTTTTGGCTTTCGTGCTGACGGTGATCTCTTCCAGTTCAATCAGATTTTGCGATAATTTGATGTTAATAATTTTCTTTTTGCCTCCGGCAGAAAGGGGCATTGTGCCTGGGTTGTAACCGATACAAGAGGCGATCAGCTCGTATTCACCATCTTGCAGAATGGTCAGCGTGTAATTTCCTTCATTACTTGTGGTAGTGCCAATGGTCGTTTTTGACAAATAGACGGAGGCGAAAGGGATAGGGAGATTGGATGAATCGGTTACGATTCCAGATATAATTGTCAGGGCAACAAGGTGATAGATTAATATTAAAAATAGAAATATAAAAAAGCTACGAAGTCTCATATTATATTACGGGCTATACCGAATGATAGCAAAAAAAAGGAGAGGAGGAATCAGATATAAATTTGAAAGTTAACTTTGTTCCGTGGAAAAATTTTTTGGCGTAGCAAAACAGACCTGGTACAGTTGTTTATACTTCCTGCTGATAGGTACAATCTGGACAGCATGCAAGTCCCTGCAGCCTCAAATGCCTGTGGAAAGCTATAAATACGTCCCGGTTAAGCCGAAAACCTCTACTGTAAACCTTCAGGCAGATCTCGATGTCCTGAGGCTGGAAGAAATAATCAACAATCAGACAGACAGCGTTTTGTATGAGGATAAAAGCTTCATGGACAAGGGTGGTGACAACCTGAAACTCAAAGCCTGGAAGAATGGCAGAATCAGGATGACTTTTGAGGATGATGTCCTCTACTGGGAAATCCCATTGAGGCTCAATATAAAGAAAACGATCGCTTTTCTGGCCATTACGATACCAATTTCGGATGTCCTGGAAGCCAATGGGGAGATCAATCTGAAGTTTAAGACGAAGTTATCCGTGAACCGCGACTGGACCATCAAAACGGAAACCACTCCAAATGATTATGACTGGATAAAGAAACCTTCCCTAAAGATCGCAGGATTTACTATCCCGATAAAGACACTGACGGATGCCCTTCTGTATCTGAATCTTGAAAGTTATTCCAAAGAGGTCGACAAGACTATTGCTGGAAGTTTTGATTTCAGGAGATATGCAGAGAAAGGCTGGCAGATGATGTTTGAGCCTTTTAAAATTCCCGGGGATTACAAGGCGTGGCTTACCATGACGCCTTATTCTATCTCTCTTCTGCCAGTGAAGGGTTCCAACGGATTCATCCACTTTCGGACTGCGGTGACTGCCGATGTGGAGTGCTTACTTGAAAAGCAGCCGCTTCCTGGTAAGGTGACAGCTTTACCAACGATACAACCATTGGAACTGCCTTCCGACAGTTTCCGTATCAACCTGCTGACGGACATACCTTATTCCACCATTGAGCGGATGACCATGGAGGAGGTTGGCGATTCGGTTTTTACTTTTGATAAGCGGCGACTGAAGTTTGAATCCTTTCATATTTACGGATCGAACGGAAAGATGGTAGTCGAGACGAGTGTAAAAGGGAGTATCAACGGAACCATGTTTCTGACAGGTATGCCAGTTTTCAACGCGGCTGACACAACCCTGAGGGTACAGAATCTCAAATTTGACCTGAAGACCAGAAACCTGATGATGAAGTCGGCCAAATGGGTTTTTAACGGGAAAATTGAGCGGTCGCTCACCAAGGCCATTGCCATTCCTTTCAATACAAATATAAGGGAGATTGAGAATCAGCTGAAAAGTTTTCTTTCGCATTATCAGCTGGGGTATGGGTTTGAAGTCAATGGAAAACTGGCCCGGATGACTGTCTCCGAACTGATACTGACGCCTGAATCGGTCAAAGCCAATATCGTTTTCTCCGGGAATCTTTCGTTAGGTATCGGTGAGTCGGCAGTGAAAAAATAAGATTTATATTATTAATCAATTTTAGGATAGAACTTATGAAGAATTTTAACAGACAATTATTTAGCTTTAGAATCCTTTCCATTGTGATTTTGCTGATGCTTTTTATTTCTCCATTAACATCTAATGCCCAGGTTGTCGGACTCGACAATTGGTACAACCGTGAGACAAATGCCAAAGGCCAACCCTTCCACTATCTGTGGACAGATACTGAAAACAGTGGCTATTCCCAATGGGGAGAGCTGTTCACGAAAAGTGCGGTGTGCTGGTTTTGATGGCCAAAGATGCCCCCAATTGTGAATTTACCCATCTCAATCAGTTGGCAACCGAGTTTGGCATCTATTTCAACCATGTCAGTCTGCATCCGGTGCTCAATCGGAAGTGGGATATGGGCGCATTCACCTCTTTCCCTGATCATCCGATCTTCAAAGGTGTTTCTAAAATATACATAAAAGAGATCTCCTCCTTTCAGTTAAAAAGCCCTGCGAAACCAATTCTTACTGAAAATGGAATTGTCTTCATGGCGGAAAGCAAAGTCGGCAAGGGCTTGGTGGTTGCCATCGGGGATCCATGGATCTACAACGAATACATTGATCACAAGATGTTACCGGCCGATTTTGAGAACCTGAAAGCGGCTGAGAATTATACAGATTACCTGCTGAAAAATAGCAGGAAAGCTAAATAGTCCCTTTAGATAAATCTTTTTATGACTTCAGGCTGTCAGCTGTTACCTGCAAGATAATTGCCATTTTGTGTTTCTTATACCATGACATCGAAAATCTGCCTATTCAACAGTTTTAAAAGTATATTTGTATCAAACTTATTAAACTTGACAAGCTATAAAGTATTTCCAGACGACGATGAATCGGTTGTAAAGCTTCAAAAAGGGGATGTACAGGCTTTTGATCAGGTATATGAAAAATATGCTGGAAAGCTCTATGCATTTACTTTAAGATACCTGAGATCAACCGCCGAAACGGAAGAACTGGTTCAATCGGTTTTCCTCAAAGTTTGGGAGAATTCAAAAAATCTAAGAAGAGAGAGTTCTCTTAAATCTTATCTGTTTACCATAGCCTATCACGAAATCTGTAATATTTTCAGGCGAAGAAGTCACATGAAGAAATTTATTGATGGACAATTGATCGAAAATTTGCAAACTTCGAGCGATACAGAAGAACAAATTGATTACCATTCTATTTTAGAACACGTTAACCAAATAATCGCTCAGCTCCCCGAACGACAAAGAATCATTTTCGTGAAAAGCCGTCAAGAGGGTAAATCAAGCAAAGAGATTGCAGTTGAATTGGGCATTTCGTCAGGAACAGTCGACAACTACATTTCTGAATCTCTGAAGTTTATTCGGAACAATTTACAGAACAAGATTTTTTTTACTGCTTTTTTTTGCGCTATTTTTTTCTTAATGTCTTAGCAAAAGACCAAAATGTTATTGACTTGATTTAAGGGGGAAACTCTCTTCTTTTTCCTATTTTGTGAGAAAAATTCATTATTTAAGCAAATAGCCAACCCAAAAATTGAAATTGCCGGGAACGCTGAGGTTATTGCATTGAGTATTTTGAAAAAAATGCATTTTAAGTATGAGATTAAATGATCCCGGGTGTATAACTATTCAGAAGGTAAAGAAAAGTTCATTTCCAACGCCTTCATTTAATTGGAATAGCATGTTAAGTCAAATCGATATAGACCATTTAGAACACTACATCGGCGGAGTAGCAGATGAGAGTGAAGAAGCTTATGTGGAAGCACTTTTCTCGAATAAGCAGGAGAATCTAGGTTTACTAAATCACCTTGAAAAGGATTGGGAAAATGAGCTCCGGCAATGCCATCCGGCAAATGTTGAGCTTAACCATCAGTTGGACCGTATCCATCATCTCATACGAAACAAAGAAAGTAGTCAAAGAAATTCACCCGTACATCGGTTCATCCGTCTTTATAGTAAGGTGGCAGCCATCTTGTTGCTCCCGTTGTTTATTGTCGGCGCCTTGACCTATGGTTATTTAGGGAAGTCAACCATTGCTCCTGCTGAACAGGTTGTTCGCTCCGTGATTCATGCTCCTTATGGGGCCAGGGTCTCCTTCAATTTACCCGATGGCACTGTCGGCTGGTTGAATAGCGGTTCCAATCTAACTTACTCACAGCCATTCAGTCAAAATAGGAAAGTTTCACTGGATGGTGAGGCTTGGTTTGATGTTGCACACAATGAAAAAAATCCGTTCGAAGTCTGCACTGACAACTCAATGGTTAAAGTCCTGGGCACCAGTTTTAACGTAAGTGCGTATCGGGGTGAACATTATATAGAAGTTGTGCTCCTGAAGGGGAAAGTTGAATTCTATCACAACAATTTACCTGAAAAGGTCATCTTGTCCCCATCCCAAAAACTGGTATTCAGGGATGGGAAAGTTGATCTTTCGGTGACAGACCCGTCAAAGTACAAGGCGTGGACAGATGGGAAGCTGGTTTTCAGGGGAGATAATATGGCAGAGGTGGCCAGAAGAATTGAGCGTTGGTACAATGTTAAGGTAAATCTGGCAGACAAAGACCTTGAGAGATTTTCTTTCCGGGCCACATTCGAGGATGATTCACTGGAAGAGGTGCTCAGGTTGCTCAGTCTGACTTCACCAATTGGTTACAAAATTGCCCCAAGGGTAATGAAACCTGACGGAACCTTTGAAAAAACGATTATTACTTTATACAAGAAAGCTAACAAAAATAAATAAAACTAAAAAAAGGAAATCGCGCCAACGATTTCCTTTAAAATCATCCTGTAGGAATCTTTTAATAAACAAACAGTTCGAAATTATGAAAAAAAACAAAC
>Ga0209125_1002432_pt1 | contig 14381 bp, 15 predicted proteins | sample BarGraIncub1131A_FD_184503 | JGI IMG/M metagenome (GOLD analysis project Ga0209125, IMG submission 184503) | Arctic peat soil microbial communities from Barrow, Alaska - Barrow Graham LP Incubations 11-31A (SPAdes) (version 2) | ecosystem: Environmental > Terrestrial > Soil > Wetlands > Peat... | reverse complement strand
GTAAATATCCGGGCTAAGAGTGAAAACAATAAGATAAAAATCAAGGTCGTCCCCCAAATCAAAACTCCACCCATCGTCGGCGTTCCCTCTTTATGAGCATGGAGCTTGGAAAAAATCGGCGTTAAACCGCCATTTCTGATTTTTTTACCTAATTTATATTTATATAAGAAATTCGTCAAAGTCGGCGCTAAAAATATTCCGACAATAAAAGCCAAAGTCGAAAAAAATAAGATTTTAATGATATAAAATTCCATCATAATTACCGGAAGTTTATTAAGTAAATAGATAAGAGCGCTAAATTTAGAAAGATACCGAATAAGATCAAGCCGCCCAAAAGCAGATTCGCAAAAAGCTTAAAGTCTTTATGGCGATAAAAAAGCAAGCATAATATCAAATTCAATAGAATAACTAGCAGGCCGGCAAGCGGATAGATAAATATCCGATTCGGATCGCCAATCAGATCGGTTCCATATTCAACGTTATAATGCAAAACCAAAAGATCGCTGCTTAAGTTCTTAAAAATAAAGCGCGCCTGAAACCAAGCGATAACCTGGCAAAGCAAGACTAAAAGCAGATAAATCCGGCTTAAACGAAAACGCCAGAGACTGCTTAAAGAATTGGCGACATTTTGACGAAAATTGAAAAAATTGTTGTAGATACGTGAATATGACATAATTATTTACAAATTATTTAGCTAAACTCATTTTATCACATTTTATAATAATACAAAATAATGTTATAATAATCATATTATGAGCAAACATATAATCCACAAGCTATTTGAGTTTGGCGCTAGTTCTGGGGCGGTTTCCCTGGTTATGAGCCAGACTAATAAAGAGCTTATTTTCAATTATAAATTCGCGGACGGCGGCGAACAAAATTTTTCTTTACCCGGCCGGCTAGGCACGAAAGTTCTTGCCAGCTTCCGCCAAATATTAAAAATTTCGGAAAACGATCTTAATCCGAAACATAATTTTAAAATCAAAGAAAAAAAATATCAGCTTAATTTTAAGCTTAATATTATTCCCGATAAGAACGGCGATAAGATAATTATCCAGATTATTAAAAAAGCGGAAAAACCACTGCGCTTGAGGCAACTGGGGTTCCAAAGAGAAAATCTAAAAGCGCTGCAAAAAGTCGCTAAAATAAAATCCGGCCTAGTTATTATCAGCGCGCCGGAAAATCAAGGTAAAAGCACCACGCTGCGCGCCTTGCTTAAAGAATTAGACCTTGAAACAAGAAACGCCTACTTTTTCGAAAATAATCCGAAAAGACCGATTCCCGGGATAAACTATCTCCCGCTTAATGATAATAACTGGCAAAAGATTATGACCCAGGATTGCGATATCATAATCATTGATGATTTAAAAAGCGATCAGAATTGGCTAAAAGCCATTAGCGCCGCCGCTGCCGGGCGTTTAGTTCTTGTTTCCGCAAACGCCGAAAATTCTTTAGAAATAATTTTGCAGGTCCTAAAGCTTAAAGCGCCGCTCGCTTTAAAAATTGATTGTTTAAAAATAATCAGCTGCCAGCGCTTAGTAAATCTTTCGCCTCAGGGCCAGACAAAAAAACAAAAGACGGACAAAAATAAACGGACGCAAATTGCGGTTTCCGAAACAATCAGCTTTAATCCGGAAATAAAAAAATATCTGATTAATGAAGGAATTAATTACGAACAAGAAAAATTTTGGAAAAAATTAAATGAACTTATAATTAAAAACGGCTTTAAACCACTTAATCATGATCTCGCTAAAAAAATAAAAACCGGTTCGGTTAAAAAGTAAAAAATGCCGAGCGCCAAAATAATTTAAATATGAAGATAATTTGCGTCATACCTGCTTATAACGAAGAAAAAAATATCGTTAAGGTCATCAAAAATGTCCGGCCTTATGTCGACGAAATTATCGTTGTTGACGATTGCTCAAAAGACGATACTTTTGCTCTTGCCTCTCAAACCGAGGCGATTGTCTTGCGCCACATTATCAATCGCGGCCAAGGCGCTGCCCTGCAGACCGGTAATGAATATGCGCTTAATAAGGGAGCGGATATTATCGTCCATTTCGATGCTGATGATCAGTTTTTAGCGAGCGAGATTCCTGATATGGTTAAGCCGATAATTGAAGATAAGGCGGACATTGTTTTCGGTTCACGCTTCTTAGGCAAAAAGACCAATTTTCCTTTCACCAAAAAATATATTATTATGCCTCTAGCGCAATTATTTTCGCGCGCGGTTTTAGGAGTAAAATTGAGCGATCCGCAAAACGGCTTCCGCGCTTTGAACAGATTCGCGGCGGAAACGATCACGATTGATAACCGTCAGATGGCGCACGCTAGTGAAATCCAGGCCAAAGCTTTTAAAAATAAACTGCGAATCAGCGAAGTGCCGATTACCGTAATCTATCATCACTTCGGCCAAAAATTATCCGGCGGCTTTATTGTTATCCGCGATCTTTTAATCAATAAGATAATTAAATAAAATTTAAAAATTAAACGGCGCGCTTGAGGCGCCTGAAACTTATGTTACAACAAATAATCGCCATTATCATCATTCTCTTTTTTGTCTTCGGGCTCTACCAGCAGAAACAAAAAAAAGAAATCAGCAATAATGAATTTTACCTTTGGCTTTTTTTCTGGCTCGTTGCCATGGCGGCTATCGTTTTTATAAAACAGATCGATAGCTTAGTTCATTTCCTCGGCTTTTCCGGCAGCGGTATAAATTTTCTAATCTATCTCGCGGTTATGGCTTTATTCTATTTGATTTTCCGCCTCCGCTTGAATATTGCAAAACTTGATAAGAATTTAACTGAAGTCGTTCGAATCGTTACTATAAATAATAAGAAATAGCTGTTATGAAAATTGCTCAGATTGTCTGCGCTTATCCGCCTTATGCCGGCGGCATCGCTAATAGTGCTTATGCGGTAAGCCTGGCTTTAGGCGATGAATACGAAATAACTACTTACGCCCCGCAAACAATAAGACCTTGGCTTAAACGCGGCCACGGCGCTTTTTTGCCACAGCTTTTTTGGAAGCTTAATAAATTCGATTATATTTATCTCCATTATCCTTTTTTTGGGAGCGCCGAAGTTGTCTGGTTTTTTAAATTATTTTTTAAGAAGCCGAAACTGATTATCCAGTACCACATGGATGTAAAAAATTTAGGTTTTCTTACCAAGCTCTTGAGCTATCCAAGCTTATTGATTCGCCGCTCTTTATTTAAACAGGCCGACCTGATTATCAGCGCTAGTCTTGATTACGTTGCCAATAGCCAAATCAAGGATTTTTATAAAAAGTATCCGGAAAAATTTAAGGAAATTCCCTTCGGCATCGACTTGAAAAAATTCGCACCGAAAATATTAAAGGAAAAAGCTGATAATAAAATTAGAGCTTATGCCAAAGAAATTGTCAGCTTTATTAATGATAAATTTCTTAAGAAAAAGCATCTTAATCTGATCTTTATCGGCGGCCTTGATAAAGCGCATTATTTTAAAGGCATTAATATCTTGTTTGATTCTCTTTTCTTATTAGAGCCGCAATCTTGGCGCTTAAAAATTGTCGGCGACGGCGATTTACGAAGCGAATATGAAGCCTTAAGCCAAAAGCTTAACTTAAGCGACCGAGTTGAATTTTGCGGCCGGCTTGATGATGCTGATTTAATCAGAACTCTACAGGCATCCGATTTACTGGTTCTGCCTTCAATTAATAACAATGAAGCTTTCGGCATAGTCTTAATCGAAGCGCTCGCTTGTGGGGTGCCGGTAATCGCTTCTGATTTGCCTGGTGTCCGCCGAGTTTTTACCGATAGACAGGAAGGCTTATTATTTAAAACTGGGAGCGTTGATGATTTAAAAAATAATTTAGAATTTATCTGTCAGAACGAAGATAAGCGCAAAAAAATGGCGCTGGCCGCTCGCGAACTCGCCGAAAATAAATATGATTTAAAAATCATGGCGCAAAATTTAAAAAAAGTTTTTAAAGATTAAAAAAATGAAAATCGGCTTAGCTCATAACTTATACGGAAAATACAGCCATGGCGGCGCCGAAACGGCCGTCAGTCTTATGGCCGCTGAATTTAAAAAAGCGGGCCATGAGGTTTTTTTAATTACAACTAAGCCGAAGAAAGAAAAGGCTGCTAAAAAAACGGGGGGTAATGAAAGTAATAAAAGCGAAACGACTAATGCTGGAACGGACTTAAAAATATACTATCTTGATTCTTGTTTTTATAATCTGGCCGCTTTAAATATCGCCGCGCGCTTTTTCTTCCAAATCGGAAATATTATTTCTTTAAAAAAATATCGCGCCGTCAAAAAAATATTAAAAGCGGAAAAACCGGAACTCATTATTACTCACAACCTAATGGGGCTCGGCTTCTTAATGCCGCTAGCCATCCGGAAATTAAAAATAAGGCATGAGCATTTTCTGCATGATATCCAACTGCTCTATCCATCAGGCCTAATGATTTATGGCCGCGAAAATATTTTAAATAGTTTGAGCGCTAAAATCTATCAGAGCTTAACAAGGATGTTATTCGCTTCGCCGGCCAAGGTTATCTCACCTTCGAAATGGCTTTTAGACCTGCATGTTGAATACGGCTTCTTTAAAAAATCGGCAATTGAGGTCAGGCCGTTTAAATGGACAGAAAATAATAATCTAAATTCGGAACAAAAAAGGAAGCCGGCAGCCGAAAAGTTAAACAACTTCTTATTTGTCGGTCAGATTGAAGAACAGAAAGGCATTCTTTTTTTAATTGAAACTTTTAAAAAAATTACCGATCCGGAATTAAAATTAACTATCGCCTCAAGCACTGGCGGTAAAAAATTAAACGAAGCTAAAAAATTAAGCGCAAACGATCAAAGAATTAAAATTCTCTGCCCTTATTCTTACGACGAAACTAAGAAGCTGATGGAAAATAGCGACTGCTTAATTGTTCCTTCTTTATGTTATGAAAATTCACCAACCGTAATTTATGGCGCGCAGGCAGCCGGACTAAAAGTTATCGCCTCAAATATCGGCGGTATTCCAGAAATCTGCACTGAGCATGATTTATTATTCGAACCGGGGAATGAACAAGATTTAATCGACAAAATGGCCTTATAATTATATAATATAAACATAATAAATAAGGGGAAGATTAATTCCCGCTAAATTTAATAATATGGGATTTGAAAATCAAAATACCCCTGAGATACCAAAGTTGGCAAAAGAAGGCGGTCTCCAGGAAGGTATCGAAAAATTAAGAAGCCAGATTCTCCCGCTTACCTCAATGATTGATCAGATTGAACATCTACAAAAAGTGCCCCACGGATATACCAATTTAGGCGAGCACGTCAACAGCCGAGAGCTTCCTGCTCTTGATCAATTTGTGGAGTATCGTGGTACATATGAAACAATGCAAAAGAAATCAGAAGCCGCTTTAAGTGGCGCCTATCAAGCCATTATGGAACAGTTAACTTTATTAAGAGACCATACCGGCATATTTAGTGCGGAAGAGGCATTAAAATTTAATAAAGATACAGGCAGACAAGAAAAAGATGCTGAATAAAATATATTAAGCTCAAATATAAAAAGAAGATACTAAAATATCTTCTTTTTTATTAATTTAATTGAAAAAATAAATAAAACACGGGAATAACATTTTTTCCGCTCCGTTCTTTTCTGTGGTAAAAATTAATTAACATTAATTTTTACGTTACGAAAAAACATGCGTTCAAAAATATTATTCCCGTGTTTTATTTATATAAGTTTATTATAAAATTAATTCGATCCGAAACCCTGTAATCTCTTGCGCGCTTCGATATCAAAGATTGTTTTTTTAAGGCCATTTTCAAGTGTTACAACCGGCATCCAGTTTAATTCGCTTTTCGCTTTTCGAATATCCGGCAGACTTAATTCACTAAAGAATAATTTTGATTCCTCATAGCTAATCAAAGATTTTGAATCAGTTTCTCTTATAATTATGTTCGCTAAATCGGTAAAACTAACATCGACATCCGATCCGATATTAATCGGTCCAGCCAAATCGGTCTTCATCATCTTCATAACCGCATCAATCGCGTCTTCAATATAACAGAAAGAAGAAGAAAATTTTTCATGTCCGGAGATAACGATATCTTTATTTTCTAAAGCACAATTAATAAAATCGGGAATCATCTGATCCTCATCAAGTTCCAAGCGCGGACCATAGACTCTGAAAAGGCGGATTATTTTCGTGTCCAGACTATAGAGCGAGCGATAATTAATTACCATCGTTTCCGCAAAGCGCTTTCCTTCGTCATAAGAGCTTCGCTCCGATAACATGTCAACTACGCCAAAGTCAGTTTCGGGAATCTGCCGATCCGGCATTTCTGGATTTCTTAAACCATAAACGACCGAAGAAGAAAAATGCATAAACTTCGCTTGATATTTTAAAGTCAGATCTAGCAAATTCTTTATGACATATGAATTAGCGAATAAGGTCGCCAGCCGATTCTCTAAAAACTTGCGCGGCGACATCGGACAAGCCAAATTATATATTTCCTGAATGCCCTGGAATTCAACTTTAAATTTTTTTAAATCTTCAACACCTTCTAATTCAAGCGGTTTGGCTAAGTCATAATTAATAAAAACAAAATTAGGATTGGCTAGAAGATGATCGATATTTCTCTCGCTGCCAGAAACAAAATTATCAACGCAGATAACTTTACAGGTCTTAACAAGCTCATCGCAAAGATGAGAACCGATAAAACCGGCGCCGCCAGCGACCAGCACGTTTTTCTTATCGAAAATAATCTGCTTAGACATATATTTTATAAATTTAATAATTTTAATTGTTCATTCTTATTATAGCAGGAATGACGCCGCCCTTGAAGCTCTCCGGCCAAGCATAAAATGATTCGACCAGATTTGCTTCCCCGTCAAAAATCCGGACATGCGGAGCCGCGCCCGGATTAGCACCCAAGATTATTTCGGAAATACCATCGTTATTAACATCGCCCGCGCTGATATTTAAGCCGCCCTGCCAATTTTTGTTATAGGCGAGAAACTGCTTTTTAAGACCTAAATCGCCATTATAAATCTTAACTAGCGGATCGCGCCCGGCTCCTGGAGCAATGATTATTTCTGACTGGCCATGATCTTTACGCCCGTCTAAATTAGCAACCGCGACTTTTACGCCGCCGCGGAATTTCTTTTCATAAGGATAAAAAGAAGTAATTAGATTGCCAGCGGCCGAAAATATTTTTACGAGCGGTTCAGAACCGGCGCCGCTTCCGACGACTAATTCAAGCTGACTCGGATCATTCAAATAACCAAGGGCTAAATTTAAACCCATTTTTGATTTTTTATCAAACGCCATGAACTGTTTTAATAATTTTCCATTCTCATCAAAAAATTTTATCTCCGGCGTTCCCGCTGAGGCTGGGGCAGTAATAATTTCCGCATTACCATCGTTATTAATATCGGCCACCGCAATATTTACGCCGCCGCGAAAACTTTTATTATAAGCCAAGAATTTTTTCAAAACTTTTCCTTTCGTATTTAAGATTTGAATTTGCGGATCTTGCCCGGGCGCCGAACCGACAACTATTTCATCGACTCCGTCGCCGTTAATATCGCCGCTCGCAATCGAGCCGGCTTTAAGATTTTCCGTTCCTTTAAATTCAGAAACTAAATCGCCGTTAGAAGCACTGATTTTAAAATTTTTCTGTCCGCTGACCGGGACAATCAATAAACGCCCGACATGGCTATATAATTCCGCTTTGGCCATCTCAATCGCCCGATCGATATTCAAGCGGCCATTACCTAATTGTCCGAGATAGTCCGGATTTAAAAGGCTGATATTATCTGTTGAAGCGAATAATATATTAACAACTTCCCGCGGGCTAAGTTCCGGATTAGCCTGTTCAATTAAAGCTAGCGCGCCGCTTACTAAGGGCGCCGCCATTGAAGTTCCCGACCAATAACCATCATAATATTTATTATAATTGTCATAACTGGTCCCCGGCATAACGGCATTAAAAAAACTAATACCTGGGGCGGCAATATCGACGCAGCGATGGCCATAACTTGAAAAACTGGCTTTCTGATCAAGAGCATCGGTGGCGACCACGCCGATAATCATATTCTCACCGACTAATTGGCCGTCATAGCAAGCTGGATAAATCGGCGTCTTATCAATATTATAAGCTTTACCATTAGTCTGTTCGTTTCCGGCCGCCGCCACAATAAGTATCCCGGCATTATGCGCCCGGCGAATCGCATCTTGCATACCTTGATTATAAATAAAATTAACAAAACTTAAATTAATAATATCGGCGCCGTTAGCGGTCGCATAGTCGATTGCTTTAATTACATCGCTGATTTTTCCATCGCCCTTATCATCTAAAACTTTAAGCGGCATGATTTTTGCTTTCCAAGTTACGCCGGCCACGCCTTGATTATTATTTCCTTGCGCGGCGATAATCCCCGCGACCGTCGTGCCATGCGAAACTCCCGCCTCCGTCCAAACACCCTTGAATTTCGGCGAAGGATCGGAAACATTATTAACAAAATCCCAACCATGAATATCATCGATGTAGCCGTTATGATCATCGTCGCGGCCATTACCGACTACTTCCTTCTCGTTAGTCCAAATATTATTTATTAAATCCGGATGATTTATATCAACGCCGGAATCAATTACGGCGATAACTATATCCGGGCTTTCCGAAATTTTACTCCAAGCACTATCCGCCTTAATTTTTGAGAGATACCATTGGTTTTTATAATACGGATCATTCGGAACAAGGCTCGCTAAAACCGGCCCAGTTGTAAACAGGAATATAAAAAAGGCGATAAAAAAAGATGTTACGATTTTTTTCATATAACATCTTAATAATAACATAATTTAATTTCATTTACCAAAAAATCGGAATTAGCTGTCTTCCCCTTGAAAACCGAGTCTGATTTTATTTCTTATTGAGGTTTTCAATAACTTCCAGCGTTTCTTTGGCACATTTTTCCCAGCTGAATTTTTTAGCCTGACTAATGCCCTTAATCTTCAGCTCCTCCCTTAACTGCTCGTTTACAATAATATCTTTCATTGCTTTGGCGAGCGAAAGCTTATCATTTTGATCAAAATACAAGACTGAATCGGCGGCCACCTCATGCAAGACCGGAATATCCGAAACAGCGGTCGGAACGCCGCAGGCTAAAGATTGTAAAACTGGGATACCAAAGCCTTCATATTTTGACGGAAAAATAAAAGCACTGGCCGCATTCATAATATAGGGTAAATCTTCCTCGAGCGCCCAGCCCGGCATAGTAACCTGGCGGTTTAGATTAAATTCCTCAATCATATACTGAATTTCATCATAGCCGAATCCGGCATTACCGATTAAAACTAATTTTTCATGTATATTGGGATTATATTCCCTAACAATTGCGTATGATTCGATAAGCATGGCGGTATTTTTTTTCTTTTCCAGACGCCCAATATACAAAAAATATGGGGCCTCTAACCCATATTTATTCAAAACATTCTTTATTTTTTCTTGATCATTAATCGGTCGATATAAATCACTGGCAAAACCATTATGAATTACCGAAATTTTTTTGCTTTTAGTTTTTGGATGATAAGTTAAAATATCCTGTTTAGTCGCTTCGGAAACGCAAATAATTTTCGCGGCATGGCGCAGGGCATAGGAAGTCGACCAATATAAATAATCGACTGAATCGGCGCCGTATTTTCCAAAAGTAATAATTTTTACAAAATAATGGATAAGTCTCCCGATCCCAATATTTCTGGCCTTGGCTCTTTGCGGACGATAAAGATTTTGTTCATTCATGAAAGCTAAATCATGAATAGTATTGATAGTTTTACGGGGATAAAATATTGGTAAAGCATGCGCTGGAACGAACAAAACATCCGGACGATGAAAAATCATTTCTAAGCTTAAACGGCCTAAAGTCCAAAACGAATAAAAAGGCCAATTTAAGAATTTAATTGAAAAGTTCGGATTATCATGAATCGCTTCCTGCAGTTCCTGACTCGGATTATCATCAATATAAAGACGATAAATATTTTTATGATCAATTTTTGCTAAATTGGCAATCAGATAAAATGAGTACCATTCCGTACCGGTCTTTCTTTGTCTATTTGCTCTGGAGGCATCAATGCCGATAATCATATGATTATTTTTCCAAAATTACTTGGTCGCTAAAATACTGCGCTTATAGGAATCTAAATTATCAAGCGCGATTCCGGTTCCTTTAACAACGCAAAGCATCGCATCGTCGGCGACGTAGGCTGGCACGCCGGTCGTGCGTGAAATAAGCTGATCAATATTTCTTAAAAGTGCGCTGCCACCCGTTAAAACAATTCCTTTATCCATAATATCCGCCGATAACTCCGGTGGTGTTTTCTGCAAAACTTTTTTCGCGGCGGAAATAATCGCCTCAAGTTCATTCTGAATTGCCTCGGTCACATCATCGCTCGTAACTGTTATGCTACGCGGCAAACCGGTAACAATATCACGGCCGCGAATTTCCAGATGTAATTTATCTTCCATATATAAAGCCGAACCGATATTTATTTTTACTTCTTCCGCCGTTCTTTCACCGATCGCTAAATTATATTTTTTTCTAATAAATTCTAAAATAGCCGCATCAAATTTATTACCGCCGACCCGCACGGAAGTTGAAGCAACAATTCCGCCTAAAGAAATAACCGCCATTTCCGCTGTGCCGCCGCCGATATCGATAACCATATGTCCGGTTGCTGAACCAATCGGGATATCCGCGCCGATGGCCGCCGCGACCGGTTCTTTAATAATATAAGCCGCTTTAGCACCGGCGGCGATAGTCGCTTCGATAACCGCTCTTCGCTCCGTTGAAGAAATTCCCGCCGGAACCGCAACCATGACTTCCGGTCGGAATAAGCGCACGCCACCTAAAGTTTTATTAATAAAATATCTAATCATCGCTTCGGTCGCCTTATAATCGGCGATTACTCCGTCTTTTAAGGGGCGAACGGCCATAATCGTATCCGGCGTCCGGCCAATCATATCTTTTGCTTCATTTCCAACCGCTAAAATCTTATTATCACTCAAAGAAACCGCGACTACGCTCGGTTCATTAATAACAATCCCCCTTTTAGGCAGGTGGACAAGAGTATAAGTTGTTCCCAAATCGATTCCGATTCTCTTAATAAACATAAACAAAAAATTAAGACTATAACCTATCTATATTAGTATTTTATAAGGTTTTAGTCAAATTAGAAAAAGACTCTAAATTAATAGCTTTAATTTATAATAAATAAATTATTCAACCCCCCAGTCCTCTTCATCATTCTCCTCGTCTTCAGTATCAGAGCTAGTTTTTTTAACTTTTTCCTGATTATGGATAATTTTCTTAACTTTTTCCGTAAACTCAAAAATATCAAATTCTTCTTTAAAGAAGACATAGTCAGCGCCCATTTCTAAACTGCGCTGGCGGCTATCTTCATCACTTAAATCGGTAAAAATAAAAATCTGTTTTTCACAAAGATCGGCATGCTCTTTAATTTTTTTAATAACTTCGAAGCCATCAACTTTCGGTAAAATTAAATCTAAAACAATATAATCCGGATCAAAATCGCTTAATAAATCCATTAATTCTTCGAGTTCTTCTTCGCCCTCGCTGACCTCGACTTCAAAATCGGCGGAAGTGAATTCGGCCTCTAGACCGTAAAGAATATTAGCATCATCTTCGATAATAAAAATTTTTTTTGACATATAGTTAAAATTAAAATGAATGTATTTGAGTTTTAATTATTTCTTTAGTTTCTGCCACCAATCCTCATTATTCTGATACCATTTTATCGTCGCTTGCAAACCCGCTTTAAAATCAATCTGCGGCTGCCAGCCCAATTCATTCTTAGCTTTAGCAAAATCAATCGCATAACGCAAGTCATGACCGAGGCGATCGGCAACATAAGTAATCTTATCTTCGCCTTCGCCCATAAGTTCTAGAATATTTTTGGTAATCTCTAAATTTGTCTTTTCACTATTACCGCCTAAGCAATAGGTTTCTCCTATCTTACCCTTTCTGATAATAAAGTCTACCCCGCGGTTATGGTCATCAACATGGATCCAATCGCGGATATTTTTTCCTTCGCCGTAAACCGGAATATTTTTTCCTTCCAAGAGATTTGTAACAAATAGCGGAATAAGTTTTTCCGGGAATTGATATGGGCCATAATTATTCGAGCAATTAGAAATCGTAATCGGCAGGCCATAAGTATGATAATAGGCTCTAACCAAATGGTCGGAAGCGGCTTTTGAGGCGCTATAAGGCGAACGCGGATCATAAGGAGTATGCTCCGTAAACTTCGGATCACCCATATTTAAGGAACCATATACTTCATCGGTCGAAATATGATGGAAGCGGATATTACCATTATTTTTAGCCGCTTCTAATAAAACGCGCGTTCCTTCGACATTAGTTTTTATAAAATCGGCGCTATTCTTTATCGAGCGATCGACATGGCTTTCAGCCGCAAAATGAACAATTATATCAATTCCCTTCACTAGTTCATCAACAAGTTTCGCGTCGCAGATATCGCCTTTAACAAATTTATAATTCGGCTGGCCTTCAATATCTTTTAAATTTTCCAGGTTGCCGGCATAAGTTAAAAGATCAAGATTAACAATCGAGTCGGTCGGATAGTTCTTGAGCCAGTAATGGATAAAGTTTGAACCGATAAAGCCGGCGCCGCCGGTAATTAATAATTTCATAATTTTAAGACTGTAATTTTTTAATTATTTCTTCGGCCTCGCCAGGTTTATATTCCTTATGTTTCCAGTCTGATAATTTATCATCGGCAAAACGCGGAATGATATGGAAATGGATATGGGAAACGGACTGTCCGGCCAAAGGACCATTGTTTTCGGAAATCGTATAATCGCTAAAATTTAATTTAGCTATCAGTTCCGCCGCCACTTTTTTCACAATTATTATCAGCTTCGCTAATTCCCCTTCGGGAATTTCCGATAGATTAGCATAATGATTTTTCGGAACGACTAAAGTATGGCCGGGATTAATCGGTTTAACATCTAAAAAGGCCAAGAATTTTTCATCCTCATAAACTTTATACGCTGGAATTTCACCGGTGATTATTTTACAGAATACGCACATATTATTTATATTTACTTTAAAACTATGTTTTGGTGAGCGAATTTTTTTTCTGTTAGTAAATTATGACCCGGGCTATTAAATTTTATGATGACCGCTACTAATTGCTGTTAATCAGCAATTAGCTTGGGCGGGACAGCATAAATTTAATAGCAGGAGGCGAATAAAATTTACAACAGAAAAAAATCTAAGCGAACGAAATATAGTTTTAAAGTAAATTAACTAATTTTATATGGACTATTTAGATCCTGTTCCCATCTAATTTCATCGATTTCTTCTTTTTTTCCATCGCCTTTATATAATTTATCCGGTAAATTAATACTTAGCGCCTGAACATCAGAAATACATTTATAACCATGGACAACGCCCGGCGGAACAATAACTAAAGTTGGATTATCAATTCCGACTTCAAATTCCATTGCTTCCCCGTTAGTTTCCGATTTTTCCCGCCTATCCCAGAGGTACATCCGAAAAGATCCCGGCCCTAAGAAAATAAAGCAATCGCTTTGTGCAACATGTTCGTGCGGCCCGCGAATTATTCCCGGATTAGTTAAGCTGACATAGCCCATCGCCGGATCAAATTCTAATTCATCACGGCGAAAAACTTCGGTTAGCCAACCGCGATTATCTTCGTATTTATTAAGTTTTTTAATTAAGACGTCTTTTATCATATTAGCTATTTTAATATATTATTAAATCAATCGAAAAAAACTAAATCTTAATCAAATTATTTTGGGCGCCAATATGTGAAAGCTTAACCGACGCATTATGCAGGCTCAAATGTAAACTTTTATCGATATCACCCTTAAATAAAACCCAGCCGGCGGCAAAGGAAGAATTAAAAATATCACCAACGCCGGTCGTATCGACCAGCTTCTTGGCTTTTACAACCGCACGTTGAACGATCCTGCGCCCGTCAAAAACCGCCGCACCATCGCTGCCCATAGTTATCACGACAATTTCCGGTCCGAAACTATGAACAATCTTAATCAGATTCTCAATATTATTAAGCTCTTTATCGTTAATGTGCTTATAGCCCTCGGTATTTAAAACTAGGGTCAGCGCCTCATCTTTATTGCAAGCTAAAACAGTCGTCTTTTCCAAATATCTTTGAATCTTGTCGGCGCCGCCTAAAAGCTGAGTCATGCCCGGATTCCAAAAAATATTCGGCTTGTTTTCTCCCTCAGCTACCGAAAAGATTTTTCGCAGATTCCCCGGCCAATCTCCGGCTAACGAAGCAATATAAATATTTTTGG
>Ga0209125_1002431_pt1 | contig 14381 bp, 11 predicted proteins | sample BarGraIncub1131A_FD_184503 | JGI IMG/M metagenome (GOLD analysis project Ga0209125, IMG submission 184503) | Arctic peat soil microbial communities from Barrow, Alaska - Barrow Graham LP Incubations 11-31A (SPAdes) (version 2) | ecosystem: Environmental > Terrestrial > Soil > Wetlands > Peat... | reverse complement strand
CCGCGCTTGCTACAATCTGCTGCAGTCTCCCGCTTCCTTCGAGTCGATACAGAACCGTATTGAGTGGAGCGAGTACGATGTCGTCCTGGTCCCCCATGCCGCTCGCGCCGATTTCTTTTAATACACCAACGATTTGGAAAGGAACCTTTCCGATGCGAATTTGTTGACCTAAGGGATCACGATTTCCAAACAGATTGGTGGCAACCGTAACACCGATGATGGCCACTTTCTTAGCAACCTTTACATCACGGTCGGTAAAAAATGTGCCGGAGCTTAGTGTCCAATTCCGTATTTTTAGATAGCTCGGATTAACACCTTCAATCGAACTCGGCCAGTTGCTCCCTTGGGCGCTGAGTTGAGCACTGGTGCGGGCAACGCCAGAGACTGCCGAAATTTGTGTCATGCCCTCTTGAAGAGCTGTAATATCGTCAATTGTCAAAGTGGCATGAGAGTCTGCGCCGAGTCTGACTCCGCCGCTATTCGCAGAGCCTCCGCGCACCATGAGCATATTGGTGCCAAGCGATGAAATGCGAGCCTGTATATCCTTCTGCGCGCCCTTGCCTACGCTGACCATGATGATCACCGCCGCGACACCGATCACTATGCCGAGGGTAGTGAGCAAGGTCCGCATCCGATTGCGTAGAATACTTCGAAAAGCAGTGCGAAGAATGTCGGGAATCATAATTCATTCCTCTTGTCACTGATGATGTTTCCGTCACGAACCACCAGAACCCGCTTGGCGTATGCCGCAATGTCAGGTTCATGGGTAACCATGACCACGGTGATTCCTTGGCGGTTGAGTTCTTGAAAAATATGCATGATTTCAACGGAGGTGCTGCTATCGAGATTACCGGTGGGCTCATCCGCCAATAGCAAAGCCGGTTGGTTCACAAGAGCGCGTGCAATGGCGACACGCTGTTGCTGGCCACCGGATAGCTGACTTGGAACGTGGTCAATTCTGTTTTCAAGACCGACCAGAGTAATTGCGCGCATGGCTGCCTCTCGGACATTACCAATTTTTTTTGTCCGCAAGTACTGCGTTGGAAGCTCGACATTTTCGAGCGTGCTGGTCCGCGAAAGCAGGTTGAAACCTTGGAAAATAAAGCCGATATATTCTGCGCGGATGTCGGCGAGTTCGTTTCTGCTCATCAGGTGCACTGGCTTTCCGACCAAACGATACTCACCTGAGGTGGGCCGGTCCAGACAACCGATCAAGTTCATTAGCGTAGACTTTCCTGAGCCGGAGGGGCCCATGATGGCCACAAATTCGCCGGGTTGGATCGACAGGTCCACTTCACGCAAGGCATGAACTTCGGTTTCTCCCAAGTTGTAGGTCTTAGTGAGTTTGCGGATGTCAATTACAGCTTCCATACTCGAATACTCCGCTGGATTAGTGTCCACCACCGTGAGGCATTCCGAACATTCCGCCACCAGCCGAACTTTTCCTTTCAGTAGACTTTGCGGATGTTTTTGAGCTGGCATTCTTGACGGACGTGATGACTTGTTCCCCTACTTTGAGATCAGGGGATTTGAGGATGGCTGTATGCGCTCCGTCACTCAGGCCAATTTTGACATGGCGAGGCTCTGGTTGTTTTTGGGCGTTTAGAACCCAAATCAGCTTTCCTTCGTGGCGTGCAGGACGTTGTTGTTCAATGGAGTCCGGCCGGAAGCTTAGAGAAGAAACGGGGATAATCAGGCTACTGTCGCTGCTTTGGACCACGAAGGCGACTGTTGCTGTCATGCCTGGTAATAAAAGCATTTGCGGGTTGGGTGCATCGAGAACAACGGTATAATTAACCACATTTTGCGAGACCGTTGGTTTGAGACGGATTTGCCGAACTGTAGCATGAAAGGTGCTGTCTGGATAGGCTTGCACCGAGAAGCGGGCTTTCTGGCCAACTAGTATCGTTCCGATATCACTTTCGTCTACATTCGCAAGTATTTCCATACGTGCGAGGTCTTCCGCGATTACAAAAAGGGTGGGCGAGGAGAGACTTGCTGCAACCGTTGCGCCAACTTCAGCAGAACGCGCAATGACAGTGCCATTGATAGGTGAGCGGATTGTGGTATTGGCTAAGTTTGTTTCTGCGCGTTTCTGTCCCGCTTGGGATGCGAGTAGATCGGCATTGTTGATTGCTACGGTTGCTTTCGCGTCGGTAAATTCTTTTTCGGAAATGTGGCCGAGAGCGAAAAGCTTTTGACAGCGCTCCAAGTCGACCTGGCTATTTTGCAACTGTGCCTCGCTACGGACCACTGCGGCCTTGGCTTCGTCAAAGCTTGCGCTTAAAGCTGTCCGATCTAGTTCCGCGATGATTTGACCTTTGCGTACTTTGTCGTTGTAATCGGCGCGCAAGGTGGCGATGGTGCCTGAGGTTTGTGTTCCTACATCCACCGTTCCGACAGCATCTAACGTTCCAGTGCTAGATACGGTTTCTTCCACCACTCCAAATGTGACTTCCGTGGTCGTATATACTGGGGTAACTTTGGTTTGGGTACGGAAATACAGGTATACCCCACCTGCGATAAGAATCAGTACCACAAAGATCAGGATATTTCGATAGGCTTGCTTCATATCATTCCTCGGAGAGAACCTGAATTGCTTCGTCAAGGCTATTTTGTGTCTTGCGCAAAGTGACAAAGGCGGTCAGTACGGTATATTGGGATTCGATTACGGACGTTTGCGCTTGTTGTAATTGGTATTCCGCATCGCGGAGCTCCAATGCACTGATCAGACCAAGCGTTTTGCGGGCAATGCTTGCATCAAGAAGGCGTTGTGCGGATTCTACCGCCGAACGGCTCGCGCGGTAACGTTCCAGAGAGGAGGTAAAAGTGCGTAAGGCCTTGAAATTCGAATTTTGGTTGGTGAGAGCTAGGGAACGGAGCTTTTCCGATGCATCCTCGATTTGCACTTGATTTGTCTGTATGTTGCTCGCTCTCGTATTTTGGTCAAGAAGTGCGATTTGCAAACTAGCTTCGAGCTTTAATGTTTGCGATGAGGACATTGACATTGAGGGGTTGGCGATGATGGGATCATTGTGGGCGAGGCTCGCGCCGAATTGTAACGTCGGCCAGTAATCGTACTTAGAGGCCTTTAGCGCTGCGCGCGCCGCGGTAATGCGCGCCTGTTGTGCCAGGTTTTCGTTATTGGAAGCCGTGTCCGATTGTTGCTGATCATTGCGTTTCCATGCTTCGATTGTATCAAATGCATTTGGGCTGATGACGCGCAGAGGGGTATTTACAGATAAACTATCAGAACCCAATAGTTCGAGGAGAGCTGTGCGACTATCCTCGAAAACGCGCTTGGCTTCCACCAATGCGAGTTGTGCATTTGCGATCAAGGTCTGTTGCTGCAGAATTTCGAGCTCTGTTCCAGTTCCTGCGGAGAGAAAATCCTTGGCTTGCTGTAGCTTGGCCTGCTGAGTACTGTCATTTGCTCTTTGCAGGTCAATGAGCAGGGAATCGCGCAATGCCTGGAGAAACGCTGATACCACTTGAAGGTGCAATTCGTCTGCGGTTGCTTTCGTTGCAAAGGCCGTCGCTTTGAGGTTGGCGTTTTTTTCCTCAATCGTAGCGTTGGTTGACATTTGCAAACGCTCTACGAGGGAGAGGTCGGCGCCCCAGCTTGCTTGGTATGCTTGGCTTTCCAGGTGCTTGACATGAGCGGCGTTGACGCCTGCAGTCAGGCTTGGCTGAAAAGCGCTTTGAGCGCTATAGAGCGAAATTTGGGCAATTTTTTGCGATGACCGTGAAGCCCGTAAAGTTGTGTTGTTTTCCTCTGCGAGCGATATCGCATCGCCCAGAGTGAGCTCTTTTGCCTGGAGCACTGAGCAGGTTAGGATTGCGAAAACGATAATTAGCTGAGAAGGTCTCATACAATTCAAATTACAATTCATTAATTAGGAACCCATGTGGAATCAACGTTTGAGGCTGATTTATCGACGAATACGGGAATCAGTCAGAGCGTCTTGCCATGGATCAGTTTCTGAATAGATTCTTTGAACTGGTCGCCGATGGGTATTTGGTGTTTTCCCAGCAATACGACCATCCCCTTTTCGAATAAAGTAATCTTCTCTGCATTGACAATCCAGGAGCGATGGACTCTCATAAAACGTGAAGATGGAAGGATGTCTTCTAGCGCTTTGAGGCTTGTCAGTGTCATTATCGCTTTGCCTTCGGTGAGATGAATGCGCACGTAGTCTTTCATGCCTTCGACATAGACAATCTGATCCAGAAGGATTCGCAAGGTACGGTATTCTGATTTCACCCAAATGGAGTCTTCGGGTGAGCGCATTTTTTCGGCTCCGGCCGGTAATTGTTGCTCTGCACGGATCAGGGATTTTTGGGCCGAGGCAAGAAATTCTCCATAGCCAAAAGGCTTGAGCAGGTAATCTTGCGCATCCACTTTGTAACCTTCCACTGCATATTCGCTGTATGCTGTTGTGAATACGACTAATGGCCGCTTGGCCAACGATTTCACCAGATCCATCCCAGAAAGTCCAGGTAAATTGATATCGACGTACATCAAATCAACCGTACCCACAGCCAGAACCTCCATGGCTTCCTGGGCATCGGCACAGGCTCGCACCAATTCCAAAAAGGGAGTCTTTTGAATATAGGAGACGATTTGGCGTAAGGCCAAAGGTTCGTCATCAATGGCAATGCAGCGAAGGGTCATACCAATGGTATCTCCAGGACCACAGAATACTCCGTAGCCAATTCCTGAATCAACAACTGATGCGTGCCAGGATAAAGTAAGTCAAGTCGATGCCTCACATTGCTCAGTCCAATTCCTGATCCCTTTTCTACCGCATTATTTGTGGAGTTCGGAAATCGACTATTAACACAAGAAAACTTGAGCAGATTTTCCTCGAGGGAAATATGTACGCGAACATAGGATCCTGAACGGGGCTGAATGCCGTGCTTAAAGGCATTTTCGATAAAAGCGAGAAACAACAAGGAAGGAAGCGGAAGCGACGGGATGGGAGCAGGACCTTCAAACTCAATTTGCACTCTGGTATCGTAACGAAGCCGCATTAAGTCAAAGAAGCTGCGGATGAATTCAATTTCCTTGGTGAGCGTAGTATTGCCTGTCTCGGAATCATAGAGCAAGTAGCGCATTAGGCGTGAGAGGCGTATGCAGGATTCCTTGGCGTTTTCAGGGTCCACATCGACAAGAGCATGAATATTGTTCAAGGTATTCATGAAAAAGTGGGGGCTGATCTGATATCGCAAAGCTGCGATCTTGGTTTCCAAGTTTTCTTTTGCCGCCATCTCGTGCTGGTGAGCCTCGTTAAGCCATTTCCCTGTCATTTTTACGGCGTTGTCGAACCCGAGTATTAAAAGGATTCCCAAAAAATTCCCAAGTGCAATCAAAGGAATGGGGAAGGGGAGAACATAATCGGGATGAAAGTGTAGGTACAGATGGTGAATGGCGTATTTGGAAAGTAAAACCATGGAAATCAAAGCAAACAGGCTATAGCCATACCCAAGCCAGTTTCCACGGAAGAGCAAGCGCGGCATCAAAATGAAGTGGTTAACCAGTACTGCAAGCCCGAGGGGAGCTATATGGGCATAAACAAGCCCTAAAGGCAATTGCGGAACAACTGCGGTGGATGCGGCGAGAAGAGGAAGCAACAACATGATCAGCCAGATCGTGGTGTAGGTGCCATATTCGATAATCCACTGGATGGGTAGACCAAAGAATTTTTGGGTGACTCGGGTCTTTAACATTTTCCAAGAATAAGAAATGGGGCGGTTTCAAGTTGCTAGAATCAACTAATTGCCTTTTTTTATCGACGAAACGGAACAAACCGTCCCCCTTGCCACATTTTGTAACTTTTCGTGTTGAATTTGTCTCTTGACCACAAGACGTGGAAACTGTACATTTGTGCAGTACTTTAGCAGTAGGACTCCATGGCCGCACCTCAGACCCCCGTTTACGACGAAAGCAGCATCCGTTCCCTTGAATGGAATGAGCATATTCGGCAGCGTCCCGGTATGTATATCGGAAAGTTGGGCGATGGCCAGTCTCCAGATGACGGTATTTATGTGCTGGTCAAGGAAGTGCTTGATAATTCCATTGACGAATTCGTCATGGGGGCCGGGAAGAAAATTGACATTCTGATCGGCGACCGCGAAGTCCGTATTCGTGACTTTGGCCGGGGAATTCCACTAGGAAAGGTGATCGAATGCGTATCCAAAATCAACACCGGTGGAAAATATGATTCGGAGGCCTTCCAGAAATCAGTAGGCATGAATGGCGTGGGAACCAAGGCTGTCAATGCCCTGTCCTCCCGTTTTGTGGTGACGTCCTATCGCGACGGACGCTGCAAACGCGCAGAATTTTCGCGCGGACTTCTTGTCAAAGAGCATCCTGAAACCTCCTCGAGCGAGAAGAACGGCACAGAGGTCGTATTCGAACCCGATGACAAGATTTTTCACAACTACCGCTATCTTCCTGCCTACATGGAAGACAAAATATGGAACTATGCGCATTTGAATACAGGGCTGACCCTGGTTTTCAATGGCAAGCCTTATTCAAGTCCCAATGGTCTTTTTGACTTGCTTGGAAAGCATACAGATGATTCCATCCGTTACCCGATTGTCCATTTGCGCTCCAAAGACATTGAAATTGCGTTTACCCACGGGAGCCAGTATGGAGAACACTATTTCAGCTTCGTAAATGGCCAGCATACCACCCAGGGCGGTACCCACCTTAATGCCTTCCGTGAGTCCATTGTAAAGACCGTCCGCGATTTTTATAAGAAAGAGTATGATGCTGCCGATGTGCGTAGCTGTATCATTGCTGCTGTATCTGTGCGTATCCAGGAACCCGTCTTCGAATCTCAAACCAAGACGCGCCTCGGATCGAGCAATATAGCTCCCAACGGTCCTGCCTTACGGGGTTGGATGATTGAATATGTGACAAAAGAACTCGATAACTTTCTGCACAAAAATCCTGAGATGGCGAAAGCCTTGCAGGACCGCATTGTGCAGAGCGAACGCGAACGTAAAGAAATCTCTGGTATCCGCAAACTTGCTAATGAGCGTGCCAAGAAAGCCAATCTGCACAACAAGAAACTACGGGATTGCAAAGTTCATCTCAACGATGACAAGCATCCGCGCAAACGCGATACCATGATCTTCATCACCGAAGGTGATTCGGCATCGGGTTCCATAACCAAATCGCGTGATGTGGTTGCGCAAGCTGTTTTTAGCCTTAAAGGTAAGCCACTCAATACCTATGGACTAACCCGTAAAGTGGTCTACGAGAATGAAGAATTCAATCTGCTGCAACATGCCCTCGACATCGAAAATGGCCTCGAAAATCTCCGCTACGATAAGGTGATTATCGCGACTGATGCCGACGTGGATGGTATGCATATCCGCCTGCTCATGATGACTTTTTTCTTGCAGTTTTTCCCAGAACTGGTGGAACAGCAGCATCTCTACATTCTGCAAACCCCTTTGTTCCGGGTTCGCAATAAGAAAGAAACTCGCTATTGCTACGATGAGTTTGAGAAACAGCAAGCACAGAAAGACTTGGGCGAAAAAGCCAGCGAAGTCACGCGCTTTAAGGGCTTGGGCGAAATTAGCCCATCTGAATTCGGTCTGTTTATCGGTGAGCAGATCCGCCTGGAAACGGTGACTATGCCCCCCGATACCTCCCTTGGGCGCATGCTCGAATATTATATGGGGAAGAATACCCCACAGCGTCAGGAATTCATTGTTGACAATCTCCGTTACGACGTTGTCGTAGACGTTGTTTGATGCTTTTTTGTCTTGTAATGACCACTGGAAATTGAGATGAGCGACGAAACACTACCTTCCGATGAGCTAGTTCCTGCAACCCCCAAGGCCAATCATCTTGAGGGGCTATATAAAAATTGGTTTCTGGAATATGCGAGTTATGTGATCCTCGATCGCGCTGTTCCCTATTACGAAGATGGCCTGAAACCGGTGCAACGCCGTATTTTGCATACGCTTTTCGACATGCATGACGGCCGTTACCATAAAATCGCGAATGTGATCGGGCAGACCATGAAGTTTCATCCCCATGGTGATGCCTCCATCGGTGATGCCTTGGTGAATCTTGCGCAGAAAGAGCTATTGATCGACATGCAGGGAAACTGGGGTAACCCATTTACTGGTGACTCGGCTGCCGCACCGCGATATATTGAAGGCCGACTGACGCAGTTTGCCCTCGATGTGCTGTTCAATCCCGAAACCACGGATTGGGTCCCCAGTTACGATGGGCGCTCGCGCGAACCCATTACCCTGCCCGTTAAGTTCCCGCTACTGCTCGCACAGGGTGTAGAAGGAATTGCTGTTGGCCTTTCGACTTCGCTCCTTCCTCATAATTTCTGTGAGCTGCTCGAAGCCTCCATCGCTCATTTACGTGGCAAAAAATTCGAACTATATCCCGATTTTCCAGGGGGTGGAATCGCTGATATTTCGAACTATAATGATGGTTTGCGCGGTGGCAAAGTAAAGGTTCGTGCTAAAATCGAAAAAGTGGATAATCGCAGTCTTGTTATCCGTGAAATACCTTATGGAACCACGACTGGTTCTTTAATTGAAAGTATCGTTGCTGCCAATGACAAAGGCAAAATTAAAGTAAAAAAAGTCGACGACAATACCGCCGCAGAAGTAGAAATTGTCATTCAGTTGCAGGCTGGTTCAGAACCACAGGTCGTGATTGACGCTTTGTATGCATTCACGGATTGTGAAAAATCGTTATCGCCTAACAGTTGCATCATTGTCGATAAAAAACCGGTGTTCCTAGGTGTAACCGAAATTCTGAAACGCAACACCGATCACACGGTACGCCTGCTGGAATGGGAACTCAAGAATAAATTGGATCACCTGCAATCCAAGTGGCATATGACTTCCCTCGAAAAGATATTTATCGAGCAGGAAATATACGAAGTCATCAAGAAAGCTCATGACCGCGATCATATGATCCAGCTCATTATGGATGGTTTCAAGCCACATATCAAGAAATTGCGGCGTGAGATTACCAAGGAAGACGTTCTCAAACTTGCCGAAATTCCAGTGCGGCGTATTTCTCAATTCGATAAAAAGAAGACTGACGAACTTCTGATCGAGCTTGATCAGAGTATCGCCGAAGTGCAGGGCCATCTGCTGAACTTGGTGGAATATTCCATCAACTGGTTTAAAGATCTACTCAAAAAATATGGCAAGGGTAAAGAGCGCAAGACAACCCTGGCTGGGTTTGAAAAGGTCAGCGCAGTCCATGTGGCCATCGCGAATCAGAAGCTTTATGTGAATCGCAAAGAAGGATTCCTTGGCTTTGGCAAGGCGCTCAACAAAGAAGAATATCTCTTTGATGTTTCCGAGTATGATGACCTGATCATTTTCCGCGCTGATGCCAGTTTTACCGTGGTGCGTGCATCCGATAAGGCCTTTGTGGGCAAGGATGTCCTTCGGGTAGAGCGTTTCAGCAAGGACGACGAACGTCATATTTACAATGTGATCTATCAGGACGGCAAAGAAGGGCCTGCCTATGTGAAGCGTTTCAACGTTGGTGGCATAACCCGCGACAAGGAATATCCTCTGGGCAAGGGTACTGCCGGCTCCAAGGTGTTGTATATGACCTCCAATCCCAATGGCGAGGCCGAAGTCGTCGAGGTCATTTTGAAGCCACGTCCGCGCACCAAGCTCAATTTCGAAGTTGATTTTTCGACTGTTGATGTCAAGGGTAGGGGTGCCATTGGTAACTTGGTCACCAAATACGCGATACGAATTATCAAGAAGGCCCGCGCCGGGGTCTCGACGCTTGGAGCAAAAATCCTTTATTATGATATCTCTACGGGAGCAATATCTACACAGAAGAAGGGAGAGCCCTTGGGTGAATTTGCGGACAAGGATAAAATATTCGTGGTGCGCAAAAATGGCATGGCTCGAATTCACGATGTCGCGGATCCATTGTTGGTTGGCGCGGATGTGCTTTGGGCAGGCCGCTACAATGCCAAGGAAGTGGCGGATCAAGTCTACTCGATTCTTTACTTTGACGGAACTAATTACACCTATTTTGTGAAGCGCTTTACTTTGGATGGAGCGCCAGCCACAACCGATTTCTGGTTGGTGACAGAGCATGCGGATACGCGCTTGATTGAATTTTTCGATGATCCAGAGGCGAAGGTATTGATTGAATATCAAGGAACGGGCAAAGACGTTCAGCGCGAAATTCTGGACATGACCGAAGTCGCCGATGTGAGAAGCTACAAGGCTTTGGGTAGTAAATTCACTGCGAAAAAAGTGCGCAAGGTCATGAAAGCTCCTCAGGCGGTGATTGCGGGGGAACAGACTCCGGAAGAGGTTCTGCGCAAGGAAAAAACTCTTGAACTCGATCTCTTTGGACGTTGATATATGAAGCGATTCTGGGTATTTATTAACAACAGGGAAAATCGGCCGGTCACGGTCTATTTTCTGCTCATTTTCTTCATTGCAGCCTTTTTGATGTATAACCGCCTTGGCTACCTGTCACTGCTTTGGTCGCTTCTCGCCGTTGTCTTTTTTGCGATTCCAATCCCTGCTCCGATGTTCGCATGGCGGTATCTCAGCAACCGCGGTATGCAAGATCAATTGCGCCTTCTATGGGGGGCTTACTTGCTTTCTTACGTACTCAGTGTCGGGGTGCTTTGGTATTGGGCTGGTGACATTGGTACGGCGTTGTTTATGGGATTTTTGTACTACGGATATCCCGGAACTTTATTCTTATTCCTGGCCCTTCGGCTCTCTCGTTCACGTTCACATTGACTTAGGAATTCACATGGCATTGATTCCATCTAATCGCACTCCCAGTGCTTTTTTCATTCTTTCTATTGTCGCATTCAACTTCGCAATCGATCGACTGACCAAAATTGCTGCGGAAGTCTATTTGCAGGGGCATGGCACTTTCCATGTTATTGGAAATTACTTTATTCTCTTCTTTGCCCACAATAAAGGTGCCTTTTTAAGCATGGGCTCGACCATGGGTGCCTGGATGCGTCTGGGACTGCTTGCCATCGCGCCTACGATCCTACTGCTCGGTGGTTTATTCATTTTGATCAAAAATCGGAAACGACTCGATTTTATCCATCGAGTGATCTGGGCCACTCTGATTGGAGGTGGTCTCAGCAATGTATATGACCGTTTTTTCAACGATGGTCAGGTGGTCGATTTCATGAATTTCGGCATAGGCAACCTACGCACGGGTATTCTCAATGTCGCCGATTTATCCATAACTTTTAGCGCACTCGCGCTATTCATTCTTTCCCTGCGCAAAGACAAAAAAGCCTTGCAGATACACCGCAAAGCTTTTTATTAATAGGCGACTAATTTTCTTTTTCGAGCTAGCTCAGGAGCTTGGTCACCGCAGCAACGTATTCACCTGGATTGGGGAGAACAGCGCCTTCGGCGAGAAGCGCCTGTCCGAATAGCACAACAGGCCAATCGCCCAGTGCATCCGTCTTATTGAGCAGATTTTTGCAGATGGGGTGATTAGGGTTAATTTCGAGAATGCGCTTGCTCTTTGGCATTTCTGTGTTGCCCATTTGCGCCATTATGCGCTCCATTTGGGAGCTCATGGCATCTTCTTTACGCGTCAGGCAGCATGGGCTGTCTTTGAGGCGCGAGGTAACACGGACCGAATCAACGTCGGGAAGTGCGGTTGCGAGAGCCTTGCAGAGTTCATCAAAATCCTTCTGTGCGCTCTCTTCCACTTTCTTCTCTTCGTCGGTCTTCTCCATGGCTACGTCGCCACGGGTGATATCCTTGAAGCTCTTCTTGTCGAAGTCGTTGAGTCCGTTCATCATAAACTCGTCCACAGGATCGGTCATGAACAGCACTTCGAAACCCTTGGCCTTGAATGCTTCCAGATGTGGGCTATTCTGCACCGCGTTCTGGCTGTCGCCAGTGATGTAATAGATGTCCTTCTGTTCTTCCTTCATGCGGGAGACATAGTCCTTGAGGCTAGTCATGCTTTCGCTGCCGACAAAAGTCGAATGGAAGCGCAGCAGGCTCTTGAGCTCGTCAAGCCACTCCCAATTCATGTAGAAGCCTTCCTTGAGCACCATGCCGAGTTCCTTCCAGAACGTGGCGTATTCTTCCGGCTTGTTATCCGCAAGGTTTTGCAAAGTTTCGAGTGTCTTTTTAATCGCATGCTTTTTGATGGCGGCGATATTTTTATTGCTCTGCAGAAGTTCGCGGGAAACATTGAGCGGCAAGTCTTCCGAGTCGATTACACCGCGCACAAAACGCAGCCAAGTCGGCAATAGTTCCTTGCTGTCATCCATAATGAACACACGCTTCACATAGAGCTTCAGCCCATTGGGGCGTTCTGCGCTAAAAATTCCCGAAGGTGCCTTGGAAGGGATATAGAGGAGCGACCAGAATTCCTGTGTGCCTTCGGTGTGGGTATGGGACCAGGCGAGTGGATCGCTCAGGTGGTCTGCAGCGACCTGGCGGTAGAATTCCTTGTGCTGCTCGTCGGTGACTTCCTTGGCGGAACGGCGCCATACTGCTGTTTTGTCATTAAGGCGTTCGGGTTCTTTTTTCCCTTCTTTGTCCTCTTCCAGCTCTTTCTTAGTAGGGTGCAAATAGATAGGGTGAGTAATGAATTCGGAATATTTATTGACAATGGAACGCAATTTCCAGTTGCTTGCATATTCCTTGCAGTCGTCTTCGTCTTTGAGAAAGAGGACAATGCGGGTACCGCGAGTATCTTTGTTTGCGGAGGAAATCGTGTATTCACCGCTTCCATCAGAAACCCAAAGCCAGGATTCGGCATCACCAGCTTTGCGGGAATAGACTTCAACTTTGTGTGCAACCATGAAGACCGAGTAGAATCCGACGCCAAACTGACCAATCAGATTCACATCGTTCTTGGCACCTGGAGTCAGGTTCTTCATGAATGATTTTGTTCCTGAGCGAGCGATGGTACCCAGGTTGTCCATGATCTCCTGGTAGTTCATGCCAATGCCCGTATCTTCGATTGTTACGGTGTTGGCTTCTTCGTCGACCTTGATGTCGATGCGAAGGTCGGGCATGCCTGCGAGAAGTTCGGGCTTGGTGATGGATTCAAAACGCACTTTGTCGAGCGCATCTGAGGAATTGGAAACCAATTCACGAAGGAAAATCTCTTTATGCGAGTAGAGCGAATGGATCATGAGCTGCAGGAGCTCGCGAACTTCGGTTTGGAATTCGTGTTTTTCGGCTTTTACAGTTGTCATCGATGGTCTCCGGTTATTGCAAAATGAAGCAAAGGTTTCAAAATGAAACGTTGAATGCTGTTTCTATGGTACTCTAGCAAAATGCTTGCCAAAGTCGCGGGTAATTCCAAGCCCACTGCGCAGGGCTCTCAAGAATCCATGCTTCAAACTCTTTTCCCAATGCGCAGGAGAGTGTTTCTGCGTTGGTTTGGGGCGCATAGAGGGTCTCGAAGCGCAGTTCATGCTCTTGGCTCCGCCGCAGGGCTCTGAGGCTCAATACCGTAGCTCCTTGGGCACAGGCGCTCGTAGGCAGGCGTGTCCAAAGCTCGGTAGGACGCCCCCACAAAGGAACAAGGATTCCTTTCCCTTGGCGTGACTGGTCGCACAGAATTGCAAGAATTCCGCCCTTGCGCAGCAAATCCCGCAACAGTTGGGCTGATTGTTCGGGTTGGTATAAAATCAAATTGGAAGCGGAGCGAGTCTGGCGCAGGTAGCGTTCCATTCCTGGGGGCAGGTGCCTGGATACCATAAGCCGAACCGGTGCGCCAAAGGAGCCGAGAGCGCGGTGGAGCATCTCGAATGCGCCAAGGTGGATGCTAACCACGACCACAGGTTTACCTTGGGTGAGCAGTTCCTGGAGCAGCTCGCCGTGCACAATTTTCACACGCACTTTCATTTGGGTTGAGTGTTGCATGTAGCGCAGGCTATCCAAGGCATTGCGAAATAAATTCCAATAAATATCCTCAATACGCAGCGTCTTCTGGAATGGAGACTTATTTACATGGTCTTGGACGCGGAGGATTTCGGCGCGTTGCACGATTTGATAAACCACCCAAAGCGTTTTGAATAGAAGGCGCTCAGCCCAGCTTGGCAAAAAAACAAGGGCCACGCCGATTAGACGCAGCCCTTGAAATTGCAAGTTTGCAATCATTCCTGGAAGCTCCAAATATCGGTGCCCAGGCGCGTTTCGAGAATGCGCGCATCCAAGCCTTCGCCGCCATAGGAGAGCAGGGGGGATATTTCGTACAAAGTATTCGCTACCAAAGGAGCCTTGGCCCGCACGAGCCAACTACGGTGCAATTCACCCATCATTTTACAGGCCGAAGCGGGAGAGTCATTTCCTTCTGCATTCTTGACCGGAGCAAATTCTTCTTCGCGGGTAACGCC
>Ga0209125_1002430_pt1 | contig 14382 bp, 17 predicted proteins | sample BarGraIncub1131A_FD_184503 | JGI IMG/M metagenome (GOLD analysis project Ga0209125, IMG submission 184503) | Arctic peat soil microbial communities from Barrow, Alaska - Barrow Graham LP Incubations 11-31A (SPAdes) (version 2) | ecosystem: Environmental > Terrestrial > Soil > Wetlands > Peat... | reverse complement strand
AGGCATCGGCTTCAGAAGGATTATATAGTTCCTTCTCTTTACGTATAAGTTCTCAGCGTACACCCCGAACTCATAGTTCAAGGTAGTATTTGATTACAAATCTCCACCTTGACCGATGAGCCTCCTTGGGGTGTACCGCTTCCCCATTAACGTAAAGATAACGGAGGAAAAGTTATGAAAGTATCGCAAACAGAGATTGAAAAGCACCGAGCATTTTGGGCTGAGATAGCCAAAGCGAATGGTTGGTATGTTGAGCCATTCCGTGTACAGATTTGGATCGACATAGATGGCAATGTAACCGATAGCGTCTCTCACATTGGCTTAACCGAAGACATTGTTATTGAGGAGTAATCCCACTTTGTCCTGAGCATGACTAAAAACTGCTCAATAGATTGATAGTTTATTGTAAATATATGACAATCTTAAAACACTATAAAGAGCTGTTCATTGCGGCACATATATTTACTTAATGTAACGTCAGAATATAAACATGGCCAATCGAAAACTGTATTCAAAAGTTATTTTTCTTTCTTGAATATGCCAACAATGCCATTAAGAATTGCCACTAACATGATTATGGCTCCAACTGTCCCCACTGCGCCGGAAATAATTACCCACGCGTTACTTGTGGCCATCGATTTTCCAATACTGGTAGATGCGCTAGATAATAAAAACCCTAGAATGAAGAGAGTTAAGTTACTTGTAGGTTTTTTAGCCTTATCGACTAAAGTTTTTTGTGATTTGCTCATAATTTTATCTCCATATTTAATGAAATTATTTTTTAAATCATGGTTAGATTGTATCACTTTCGGGTAATCATCATGCACTCTGCCTCGGGATAATCTTGTCATGGCCTGAACGAGGCTCAATAAGATCAATTCGTTCTGCAAAGATTTACCTCCCACTGTCTTCCTCATTGTACGGCTTGTACTAACCGCATCAAGGTAGTACAAGTCTCCACCTTGACGCAATTAGTCTTAAGCCGTCCTCCATCGACAGAGCGGTCGGTCGATTCGCTTTTTAGATTAATTAAAAAGGAGATTTTATATGGAAGAAGTAGATTTGGTTAGAGGCGAGAAGATTGCCTGTTTGAATGATGATTATCGTAAGAGTCGTCAGGGATTTATGGTAACTAGAGGCGTATCGGCGCTGCCGGATATCGCCAAGGTGTTATCTATGGTTCAAGATTTTAATGAGTTCGGTTTGGATAACGATCCTTACGGCGAGCATGATTTCGGATCATTCGAGTGCTTTGATGAAAAGCTGTTTTGGAAAATAGATTACTATGATTCTGCTTTAGAAGCATGGGCCGATCCGCTCGAAGACGAGTGTCATCGGGTTCTGACGGTGATGTTGGCTGACGAGTATTAGGATCTATCGTCCTGAGCAAGACGTAAAAAGGCTCGAATAAAGATAACTATACATCCTCCCATATTTTACCGACCACACTCTCCTCTTTGATTTTTTCTATTGTCGTAATCCTGATTTGTAAATCATTATCTGAAAAATCTTCAAGCAATAATCTCACCCTTCTTTTAACGTATATCAAATCGGCTAAAGTCGAGTAAATAAATAAAGCGATTGGAATTGGCCCATAGCTAACATCCCAATCGTCCAAATATTCGACATAGTCTTTCAGTCTTTTTCTCAGTTGGTAGCGTGGCAAGGTCATTTCAAAATTTTCCAGCAGATAGTTTATTACTTCACCGCCTACTTCTTTTTTAAAGTATAGATGCGGTTTCAACTCGTCCAAGAAATAGTGGATACTATCCGGGTCTGTATACTCCGTAGGTAGCACGTATGAATATTTTAATTCGTTGTCACTTTTTAATTTCAGAGCGATGCAACAATCGGCTACCAGCAGACACCTGTCGATGAATGTTTGTGTTCGAGTTGGTTCTTTATATCGTTTACGCAATTCCTCACTTTGATATTCACCGAGTTTACGCAGATATTGAATGGCTTTTAGTGAAAGATAGTAGATAGCTGGTTGGTTTTTAGTACTAAAGGTTTTGTTGTCATATTTCCAGTCTATATATTCTTTATCCCTCAAGTCTTTTAGCCAGCTTATTACCCTTCGCTTATCTTTATGATTTAAGAATGATTGTAATTGTGGTCTAGTTAAGAATCTGTATGTGTATAGTAGTTTTAGTGTTTCCTGTTGTTTAGTAGTTATTAGGTTATGTGTAGTCATGGTGTGCCTATTTAGTTTATGATAGAAGTTATTTTGCCTACCCCTCCTACTCCGTATTATTTTATAGGTAAGGGATACGCTAATTTTATTATAACACTCTGAGAATGAATTAAAATTGTCACCTCGCTTGGTGACAACTTTATATTACAAATAATGGCAAAAAACAGACGATTATTGCTTTTTAGATTTGGCCATTTTAGCAAGTTCGTCTGAAAAAAGCGCCATATCCTCTTCTGGTACCGGCGGATCGTTTTTGCTGACTTTAACTACTCTGTCATAGAGTTTTAATACTTCGATGGCCAGCTTTGGATTTCGTACCGATAAGAAAGTTAAATTAAAGCCAATTGCATTCAGGTTAGATCTTTGGGTCGAACTACCGATTGCCGTCGGTCGGTCTTCGCGAATAGTAAGCTTGGTGGATTTTATATTTGTCATTCTATAACCAGTATACCTGCGCTTACAAAAAATAACAGCATAAGCGACAGCTCACTTGAATTTGTGATACAATATTAGTCAATATGGCAGATGATAAAGATAAAGACCTTATTAAAGACACAGCCAAAAGGCTTCGTGTCGCCCGTCAGGCTAAGGGTATGACTCAAGCTGAAGTTGCCAGCAAATCTGGTTTAGGCGAAAACCACTATGCCCAGATTGAACGTGGTGAGAAAAATCCAACTACTTCTAATTTTCGCAAGATTATCAAAGCCATCGGCATTACCTCCAAAGAACTCTTCCACGAAAAATAGCACCAAATCCTACTCACTATAAAACTGTGGATAACTCTTACGGTTTAGTCTTGCAACTATCACTCTAGCTATAGTATACTATTACTATAGTGATAGTTAACAGATGGAGGGCGTCTGCATGATAACATCAAACAATCAACTGAAAACAACTGAGAATTCATTATTACCCGATGTCATAAACACTGATAATAAAAATATCGAACTATTACGCCAGATCCTTACAAAACAACAACACCGAGAAGTTATATATGACGAAGCAGTGCTTATCGGTGAATCATTAATTGAATTCTTTGAAATTCTATCCGAGGCTTCATGAAAACTATGCAATCACAATCAGCCACAGTTATATTAGCTAGGGTTTCAAGCAAAGCCCAAGAAGACGAAGGTTATTCACTCGATTCACAATTAAAACTACTAACTGGCTATTGTGATAATAAAGGCTTGAATGTTGTCAAAGTATTTAAAATCGCTGAAACAGCTTCAAAAGTACAAAGCCGCAAGGTGTTTCATGAGATGCTTGCATATATTTCGAAGAATAAAGTTTACCATCTCGCCGTCGAAAAAACAGACCGCTTTACTCGCAACTTTCGCGATGCCGTCGCTATAGATGACTGGCTTGATCAAAACCCGGATCGTCGTCTTCATGCCGTAAAAGAAAACCTGCTACTTCATAAAGAAGCCAAGTCCGATGTTAAATTTATGTGGAATATTAACTTGTCGGTAGCAAAGAAGTACACGGATAACCTACGTGAAGAAGCTATGAAAGGTTGGGCTGAAAAATTAGCCCAAGGTTGGCTACCGACAGTACCGCCTCCAGGCTACATGACTATTACCGAAAATGGCAAGCGCATACATGTACCAAATCCAGTCACAAGCAAGCAAATGTTACAGGCTTTTCGATTCTATTTAAATCCGGGTGAATCAATCGGATCCACTATGCGTTATATGGCAAAGCTTGGTATTTTAACTCGTCAAGGCAGGCCTTATGCCAAAAGTCATCTACATCGCGTTCTTATGAATCCGTTCTATATCGGCATTAATCATTTTGATGGCAAAGATTATCCAGGCGTTCAAGAAACATTCATTCCAAAGTCACTCTTTAATCGCGTACAGGAGAAACTACATGCCGGAAAACCAAGAGCCTACAATAGACACCATTCGCCTTTACAAGGTGTAATTCGTTGCGAAGATTGCGGATCGATAGTGACCTGGCAATTGCAAAAAGGTCGTTATTACGGGGTTTGCAGGCGCCTGACGGACTCTTGTAAGCAAAGTAAGATGCTACACGAGGATGAGGTTGAAAAAATGATCACAAGCGAACTTAAACGACTCATTTCTCCATCACCAGAAATCATTGATTGGGTGGCTAACGCTATGCGAGATCAATATAAAGACCGTATCGAAGAACGGGATCGCATTATAAATAGGCTGCAAAGCCAGTTGAAGCGTATTGATGTTATGAATGAGACCCTATATGACGACAAACTTTCCGGTGAAATTACAAAAGAAAGATATTCCGAAAAACACGAGCAACTAATGGCTCAAAAAAGTGAGATAGTAACTCAAATCACAGACTTTGATAATTCCATGAGCGAGCGACTTGAGCAGCGTCTAGTGATCCTTGAATTATCGCAAAAAGCAGCAGAATTATACGTCAAAAAGACGCCTGAGCAAAAACGTTTGATAATTTCCAAACTTTTCGAAAAATTAACCATAAAAGGAGGTGTGTTATCTGTTAAATATTCAAAATTCGCTGAAGCTATCGCAGATAAAGTTCAAAAAACAAGTAATTTAATGGAGGTACGAAAATGACGTTCCAAACCAACAAAAATGACCCCTATAACAGAGGTCGTGACGAGCTCAATGCGCTCTTGCGTTCTATATGGCTGGGATGGAGGGATTCGAACCCCCGAATACTGGTACCAGAAACCAGCGCCTTACCACTTGGCCACATCCCATTACGATTATCATTATAGCTTATAAAATGTGCTTTATTAGAATTTCTGGTAGCCTGGTTCCAGAAACCATATCACAGTAAAATTCATTCTGAATTTTCTGCGAACCCGCCTCGCTTGGTTGCGTTCGCAATCCAGGCTCCGGCCTTGCAGATTGCCGTCTGGCAATCCTCACCTTACCACTTGGCCACATCCCACTAAGGTCTTATTTTATAACACCTTAGCTTTACTGTACAGCAGACTAGCTACTATTTCTTTTCGACAATAATTTTACATTTGGTTACGATTGCGGCTAATGCGCCAACGGCAGCAAGTACGGGGGCTAAAACTGCCACGACAACTCCAACGGTGAGTGGTATTTCTATTAGAGTTTTGTCATCTAGGTCTTTGATAATAATTCGACGGATATTTCCCTCTTTGATTAATGCTTTAATCTTTGCAAGGACTTCCTCGCCGTCAACTACGAATTCTTCGGTATTATTTGTCATATGCACCTCCTACTACCTAATTTTAACATGGAGCAACCTATAAGCTATAGCGTCACCCATTGTTATTATAGGCATTTTCGAGCATACTAAGAAGTAATTAACCTAAAAGGAGGTGGCTTATGGGACGTTTTTCTATCGGTAGTGTTATATATATTGTTGTTGGTGTGATTGTTGCGAGTAATATGGGCTACCTGGCTAGTCTCGGATCAATTTCTAGTATTCTTTCAGCATTACTTGCTGTCGCTTTATGGCCTCTACTACTGTTGGGTATAAACTTACACTTAGTATTCTAGTAACGATCAAATGATATAATTGAATCCAATATGACAAAAGAAACAATAAAAAAATCAAAATTTAGACCCCAGATATTTAATCCTGATAAACGGTCGGATTGGTTGCGGGCTGCGGTTTTAGGTTCAAATGATGGAATAATATCGATTGCTGGCCTTGTTATCGGCGTGGCCGAGGCGACTCAATCAAAATCGGCAATCTTAACGGCAGGACTGGCTGGAATTGTAGCTGGGGCACTATCGATAGCGGCTGGTGAATATGTATCCGTCAGTACTCAAAGGGATACCGAGAATTCATTATTAGCAAAAGAAAGACAAGATTTACTGAATCATCCTCAGGAAGAGTTAGACGACTTAGTTTCAGCCTACGAAGTTGATGGCATGGATCCAAAAATAGCAAAAGCCGTAGCGGTAGAGTTAACAAAAGTTAATGCTTTTGCTACTCACGCTGATGTAGATTTGCATATTGATCCAAAAAACCTTACGAATCCGTGGATTTCAGTAATTGCTTCAGCTAGCTCTTTTGTGGTCGGAGCATCAATCCCGCTACTAATTATTATGTTGCCAACCGGAGGTTTTACTGTTCCTCTCACCTTTATGTCAGTCACGATAGCTCTCACTATTACTGGCATATTAAGTGCTAAGGTTAGTGGGGCGAACATATTCAGATCAACTCTTCGGGTTGTAATTGGTGGTGTAATTGCTATGACAGTTACTTATGCCATCGGAAATTTGTTTAAAATTATTGGTGCTTAATCACTTTTTAATATATTTTTATCAGGTTGTAATTTAGTTTCAGCGTTAGTATACTTATGCACGAATGATAGACGTAATAATTGGACTTCAACGTGGGGATGAGGGCAAGGGTCGTTTTGTTGACATGCTTGCCGAAGATCATGATATAGTTGCCCGTTTCAATGGCGGTAATAATGCTGGTCATACAGTGGTCTTACCAGATGGTCGCGATTTGGCTTTACATTTAATTCCGTCGGGCATAGCTCACCCACATGCTATGAATGTTATTGGTAACGGTACCCTAATTAACCCGACAAAGTTAATCGAAGAAATTGCAGATATTAGATCTAAGGGTATCGAAATATCTCGAAAAAACTTAAAAATTAGTTCGGCTTCGCATCTTATTCTCCCCCATCACATTTACGATGATGAAATTCGTGAAGCTGGTATTGGTAGTCAAGGCAGCACAAAATCTGGCATTGCTCAGGTCTCATCATTTAAGGCAATGCGAATTGGTGTCCGGACTGAAATTATAAAAAATGATATTAATAAACTGCAAGAAATTGTCTTTGATGGCTTAGTCGCCCAGAGTCCATTCCGCGAAGCAGCTGGCCTAAAAGCAATTGACGAAAAAGCTATATCGAAACAGTATGTTGAAGATGCCAAGCAAATGTGGGAGTTTATCACAGACACGGTATATTATTTGAACCAGGAATTGCGTAAGGCCAAGCCCGCTAGAGTTTTGGCTGAGGGCGCACAAGCATTTTTACTAGATATTGACCATGGCATGTATCCCTTTACTTCCTCGTCATCGACTACTACTGGTGGTGTATCGACTGGACTTGGCGTACCGCCCTCTTTTATTGATAAAGTTTATGGAGTTGCCAAAGCTGTTCAGTCTCATGTTGGTGGCGGTCCATTTGTCACAGAGATTAAAGACGAAGTTTTATTGAAACGTTTGCATGGTGACATGGCTACGATTGATGCTGAAAAAGGTACAACTACGGGCCGCGTACGAAGACTAGGTTATTTCGACTTACCACAAATTCGTCGTGCGCAAATGGTAAATGGCGAAGAGGACAAACAGACTATGGCACTTTCGAAATTAGATTGGGTCCAGCGCTTTGGTGAGAAAATTCCAATTTGTATTGCCTATGAACGTAAGGGCAAGACCTTAAAGATTGCGCCCGATGCTGCTTATAAACTTGAACAAAGCACACCACAATACGAATATTTGCCAAACTGGACTGAAGACATCAGAGAGGTTCGAGAATTTGATAAGCTACCAATAAATGCCCAGAATTACATTAAGTTCATAGAGGAACAAACTGGCGTTCCGATTTCTATGATTGGTGTCGGTCCGCAGCGTGATCAAGTTATCATCCGTTAGTTAGAATAACAAAAAAATGGTATAATATGTGTATGGTTAATGACGGTGAAAGTTATACTGAGTCACTGATTAACTGGGGTGAATCCGGTTCATTTTTTCCGAATGCTATACCTGATGGTGAGAGTATGGCAAAGTTACGCCCTCTTCAATTCCAAATTATCAGAGATCAACCCAACGCCCAGATGGTCAATGACCTACATATGACGTTTTTTCATTGTAAGCCAAAATTTTTGCGCGATTATTTATTAAATAACGTTAATCCTGATTTACGCCAAGAAATGCTATATATGGATTTGGCAAACAATTTTGGAACAATTGCTTTGACTTTTGATGAAGTTAGACTGCCAGTTGATGAGATTGAAAAATTTGGGGACGATGACTCTATCGCCGTTATTAAGTTAGGCCGTACGGCAGCTTTTAGTTTTTGGCTCGAACAAATGAAAGACCTTTTTATTATGACCTTACAGCGCCATGGTGCGTCAAAAAATGACATAGATGTTATGCGTAAAATGCCAGAGTTTCAGTGGTCGTTGGGCGAGTCGGAGTCTCACGTTTCGCTAGTTTACGGATTGGGTCGTGCTGCCTTGCCGAGCGTAGAGTTACCGTATTCAATAAATTTTAATAAACTTAGCGCTGGTAGTGTTCAGGTTCAAAATAAAGACCCACTCAGATGGTATGCTATGCCAGATAGTATTGATTTTTAAAATATTTAATCATCTTAGATGTCTTCGTCGTCCGTATCGTGGAATTCTTCACGAAAACTTCTGGCTGATTCAGAAAACTTTGATAGAGTTTTAATATCATAATTCATTAATTGGATTGTTCCCTCAAAATTTGTTGATAAGTTTCCAAACTCTTCTTCCTCTAGCTCGCCTGGGACAGTTGTTTCTACGACCGCCCTACTTTCGCCACTTGGATTAATTATAAAGTTACGTCCAGCAATATTACCGATAGTTCTAACTGTTACGTCTCTAAATTTATCACCTGCGTCTTTAACTACATTTTCAAAATGTTCATTACCAAATTTTGATGTTGCAATTGCGCCCGTTGAGACCAGTCTCCCGTATCGATCTGGTTGTTTTTTGCGAATATTAAGTTCGTAAAGAATCCAGCGAAGTCGAGATATGTCTATACCGGACTGTTCGAGAAATTTTGGAATTTCTGGAACCATATCGACATTACCGGCATGAACCAATGTCCTAACGGCTGTTTGGAGCTCGGGGTTTTTCTGTTGAATAAACCTTAGAGTGTCAAGCGATACAGACAAAGCACCATCTGGAAATTTTGCATTATGCCGCCAAAGTCCGTTAATCTCGGGACCTGGACCGTCAACTGGCAACCCAATTGAATAAAGTTTCCCTAAAATATCTGGTAATTGATGATGATAATCTATACCAGTTGTTGATAAAGTGACTGATTTCTCCATCTCTACTAAACGACAAACAAATGAACCGAGGTCTTTTCGTAACAACGACTCGCCACCAGTAATCACTACCCTATCAACGTAATCATCAGGTAGGTCGTTAAAATTTTCAAATATTTCAATCCACTGACCAACAGTTAATTCTTGATCGTAATCTTGTTCTTTTGTTCCCCAGCAGTTTTTACAATTAAAATCACAATCACCAGTAAACTCAACGTCGACTACGTTTGGTATATATAAAACAGGAGGAATATGCTCCTCTTCGAATTCTTCCCAATCATCAAATAATTCAAAGTTAACAGCCATAGTATATATAATCTGACATTGTCGTATAATGATGCAAGCACAAGTGGTATTATTCTATGTACATAGAACATAAGATGTAGTATCATTAGTATGATAAGTATGAAAATTATATATCTCTGAAGGGGTAAAAATTAATAGTGAAACAGTTAGTAAAATATTTTAAGCCTTATATTTTGTTGCTAATAGCCCTAGTGATTTTTATTTGGGCGCAGGCGTATGTTAATTTGGCGCTACCAGACTATATGTCAAAAATTATTACCAACGGCATTATCAAAAAAGATCTGGCTGCAGTTTGGAGCAACGGTGGTCAAATGCTACTACTTACCCTTTTTGGTGGTGTTTGTACTGTAATTGTCGGTTTTTTAGCAGCCAGAATCTCTACTGGCTATGTTCGCAAATTGCGCGAAGCCGTGTTTATGAAGGTCGAACGTTTTTCGCTGAATGAATTTAATAGCTACTCTTCTTCGTCGTTAGTTACCAGGGCAACCAACGATATGCAGCAACTTCAGACCGTTATTGCAATGATACTTCGTATGGCTTTTTTGGCGCCGTTTATGGGTGTTGGATCGATAATCAAGGCTCATCAATTAGCTCCGTCAATGTCATGGATTGTTTTGGCAGCGATTGGTATTTTGGTGACTATGATAATTATGTTGTTCTTTGTAGTTATTCCTAAATTTACAATAATTCAAAAATTAGTTGATAAATTAAGCCTGCAAACGCGAGAAATGTTGACTGGCGTCAGAGTTATTCGCGCTTATAATAATGATAAAACCCAACAGGATAAGTTCGATCAAACCAATAGTGAATCAACACGTTTGAATATTTTCGTAAACCGTGTCATGACTTTAATGCAACCAGTGATGACACTCGTAATGGGACTAGCCTCAATGGCAGTTGTTTGGGTTGGTTCATACGCAATTAATGCGGGTAATTTACAGGTAGGCAGTCTATTCGCATTAATGCAGTATATTATGCAAACTATTATGGCATTTTTGATGATATCAATCATGTTTATAATGGTGCCACGAGCTGCGGTTTCGGGTCGACGTATTAATGAAGTGTTGGCGACCAAACTGACGATAATGGACTCCCCTAACCCGGTACATTTGCTTAAAAAATTAAATGGCGAAATTATATTTAATAATGTAGATTTCGGCTATAAAGGTTCAGAACAACAAGTGTTATCTGGAATTTCATTTTCTGCTGAACCTGGACAGATGACGGCAATTATCGGTGGTACCGGCAGTGGTAAGTCGACAATATTGAATCTAATCCCTCGTTTATACGACGTCTCTAAGGGTTCAATAACTATCGATAGTATTGATATTCGTGAAGTTCCGCAAGAAGAGCTACATAGTCATATTGGATATATTCCTCAGAAATCATCATTATTTTCGGGAACGGTTGGAAGTAATATCGCTTACGGTAGGCCACACGCCGAAAATGATGAACTAATTAAGGCAGCCACAACTGCTCAGGCAAAACAATTCATAGATGAATTATCTAAAGGTTTAGATAGTCCCATCGCTCAGGCTGGCAATAATATATCAGGTGGGCAAAAACAACGCTTGTCTATTGCTAGGGCTCTTGCTAAAAAACCAGAGATTTATCTATTTGACGATAGTTTTTCGGCACTTGATTTCAAGACTGATGCGGCTTTGCGTAAAGCATTAGATCAAGAAATTGATAAATCAACACTAATTATTGTTGCGCAGCGAATCAGCACGATTATGCAGGCGGAGAAAATTATTGTTATCGACGAAGGTCGAATTGTTGGCCAAGGTACGCACGAAGAATTGTTACGAACGTCGTCAGTTTATCGTGAAATTGCTGAGTCGCAGTTGTCTGCTCGCGAGCTGAAGGAGAATAAATAGTTATGGAAAAGAAACCACAGCCACAACCAATGGTAAGTTTTAGAGGCGGTCACCCTGGTGGTATGGGCGGCGGAGCTCCGGAAAAAGCAAAGCATTTCAAGAAAACGATAGTTACGATTTTAGGCTATTTACGTCCATATTGGGGATATCTGATATTTGTAGCTATATGCGCAATAATCAGTACTATATTCGCCATCGCCAGCCCTAAGGTTCTAGGAAACATGACTACCGAGATAGTTAAGGGATTGATGAGCGGTCGTGGTGTAAACTTTGATAATATTGCTGTTATTGGCTGGTGGCTGATAGGTTTATATATCGTCAGTGCATTGTTTAGCTATATCCAGAGCTGGGTGATGACAACAATCTCGCAGAAAATAACCTATAAATTTCGCCGCGATATCTCAGAAAAAATTGCTCGGCTACCCTTGCGATATTTCGATCAACACGAAAACGGTGACATTGTTAGTCGTGTCACTAATGACGTAGAGACGATTAGTCAAAACCTAAATCAAAGTATGACCCAACTTGTGACGTCGGTTATCACAATTGTTGGAATTTTGGCTATGATGATCTCTATTAGTTGGCAGATGACAATAGTCGCCATTCTAGTCTTGCCAACAAGCATGACCTTAATCACCTTAATTATTAAAAAGTCTCAACGATATTACGTTAGACAACAGGCGGCCTTGGGTGAAATCGATGGTCATATTGATGAGATGTTCTCGAATCATGCAATCGTCAAAACTTTTAATGGTGAACAGCGTGCAATCAATAAGTTTAACGTGATTAACACGAAACTCTACAAGAGCGGCTGGAAGTCTCAATTCCTATCTGGTCTAATGTTCCCTATCATGCAATTTATTAGCAATATAGGCTACGTTGGTGTTGCGGTTATGGGTGGTTGGTTAGCGATTAATGGAAAAATCAGTATTGGTGATATCCAGGCATTCATTCAGTATATGAACCAGTTTACGCAACCAATTTCCCAAACGGCAAATATTGCTAATGTGTTGCAAGCAACGGCCGCTGCGGCTGAACGCGTATTTGATTTCTTGGATGAAAAAGAAGAAAAAATTGAAACATCTACCCAAACTATAGTTCCTAAATCCATTAAGGGTGAAGTGGTTTTTGATAATGTATGTTTTGGTTATGATAAGGGCCAGCCAATTATTAAGAATTTTTCGACTCATATTAAACCAAAGCAAAATGTTGCTATTGTTGGTCCAACCGGAGCTGGTAAAACCACGATTGTTAACTTGTTGATGCGTTTTTACGATGTTGACAGTGGATCTATTGTAATTGACGGTATCGATACAAAAAATATCAGTCGTCATGACGTCCGCAGGCTATTTGGTATGGTTCTGCAAGATACATGGCTATTCCAGGGTACAATAGCAGAAAACATTGCCTACGGCAGACCGGACGCTAGTATGGTAGAAATAGAAGCAGCTGCCAAAGCCGCTCACATCGATCATTTAATTAATACCCTTCCTGATGGTTACGACACTATAATTAGCGAGACTGCAGACAGTATATCGGCTGGCGAAAAACAGCTTTTGACTATCGCGCGAGCTATACTTGCCGATTCGCCGATGTTGATTCTGGATGAAGCAACAAGTTCGGTTGATACACGTACCGAGCTATTAATTCAGTCGGCTATGGACAAACTTAGCCATGGACGAACTAGTTTCGTTATCGCTCACCGCCTGTCGACGATTCGAAATGCCGATGTAATACTTGTTATGAGAGATGGTAATATTGTCGAACAAGGTACGCATGACGGCCTGATTAAGCAAAATGGTTATTACGCGGAATTATACAATAGTCAATTTGATCACACCTAGCCTGTAGCACATTGCCATAACTATTATTCGCAGAACATTAGTAGTATTCTTGTACTATATGATGGAATTGAATAAACCCAAGCGGTTAAAACATTACCTCATTATCTTTGCCTGTATTCTATTTATGGTTGTTTGTCTGTATGGCGTGTGGTTACTATTTCCCGTGTCTCTCGATAAAAGCATAGCGGTCACCCAAGTTTCAGAAACGAAAAAACCTATAATTAACGCAAAATCTGGTTTGGTGCTAGAGCCACCAGTTATTTCGGTTATGCCAGAGTTGCCTCCGGACTATTCATTGCCAACTGGCTTGAACGGAATGGCTCCGGTTGTTTATAGGGTTGCAACAGATCAGAATATAGTATTTTTGGGTATCGATGACGGCTCGTTCAAAGATCAGTCGGTTGTTGATGTCATGCAGGAAAATAATATTAAAGCTTCCCTGTTTTTAACAAAATCTGCTATTTCAGGTAATCCTGACTTTTTTAAACAGTTAATTAGTTTGGGGTCATTTGTTGAAAATCACACTTTGAATCATGACACCAATATGACTACATCGGAAAACTATGATCAACAAAAAGCCGATATATGTGGTATGGCCGATTATGAAGAATTGCACTTTGGTCGTCGACCAACTTTATTTCGCCCCCCAGGCGGAGCATATTCAGATACGATGCGTCAAGCTGCCGCTGATTGTGGTATGAAAGCCGTAGTTACCTGGGTCGCAAAAGCCAACGGCGGTTCGATGCAGTATCAAATCGGAAATAAATTACGGCCAGGTGATGTGGTTTTGATGCATTTTCGCCCTGAATTTAAACAAGATATGAAGGCTTTTGTTGATGCTATGAATGTAGCTGGACTTCATACTGCCCTACTCGAAGACGCACTATAATTATATTTAAAAAAGGACGGACCTTTTTAGTATTTTCTATTGACGGACTCAGTATACGACAATGTATACTAGTTATAGTCATGTGGGTACTGGTGAATAACCTTTCTACTCTCAGGCTTTAAAAGCCACCATAAACGTTGTCATACTCCCCCGTGGAGCCACTGATTAACGATAAATACAATAAAGTAAATCCAGTAAAAAGAATATGCAACCTGGACGGTTTTGCTATTCCTATCTGAGTTACT
>Ga0209125_1002429_pt1 | contig 14382 bp, 13 predicted proteins | sample BarGraIncub1131A_FD_184503 | JGI IMG/M metagenome (GOLD analysis project Ga0209125, IMG submission 184503) | Arctic peat soil microbial communities from Barrow, Alaska - Barrow Graham LP Incubations 11-31A (SPAdes) (version 2) | ecosystem: Environmental > Terrestrial > Soil > Wetlands > Peat... | reverse complement strand
CCTGTGATCTATCCAAAAATTGTCAGCAGCATCCCTTTCAAACTGGAGCTGATGAACACCCCTGTCAATTTCAGTACGTTTGACAAACCCATCACCGTTTACGACTATTACACCAAAAAACAAAAGCCGACTTTCCTTGGTGCTCTGAAAAAATACACCATCGGATTACCAGGAGTCATACTCCGTGCTATTCGAAAAACCCCACAGGAGTTGACACTCCCGAAAGGACCAACCAACCAACCAATCAACCTTACCAAAAAGCAATATGAGGTTAAAAAAGCTCTTGATAAATGCATCTCTTTAGAAGTCGAAAAAAAAGATGGTTATTTAACCCTCACTGTCCGAATGCCAGAAGCCTTGGCTGCGGCTCAAATTGCTCAAAAAGCACAAGAATTACTCCAGCGTGACATCACCAAATTCAAAGTAGAGAAATCGCAAGCCAACCTTGATTTCATCCAAGAACGTTACAATATTGCAAAAGCTGAAGCCGAAGGCTACCAAGTGAATATTGCTGTCAATACCGATCGTTATAAAAGCCTCACCAGCAGTGTGCCTCAAGTTAGCAACACGCGCATTCAATCAAAATACGGCATTGCTAATAACGTTTATCTGGAATTGGCCAAGCAGTTGGAACAAGCTAAGATTCAGGTAAAAAAAGATACGCCGGTATTTACCATAATTGAGCCCGTATCAATACCTTTTGAAAAATCAAAACCTAACAGGCCACAGCTCCTTATTATTTGGATTTTCATAGGTTGTATTGCTGGTGTATGCATAACATTCGGAAAGCAATACTTTATAAAAATTAAAGAAAAATGGAGTGAATAAGTAAAAGTTGCATTGCACAATATTGAACATCGGATGAATAGCAGAATAAAAACAACAACTATTGACGGTTTATATCTTATTGAAGGTCTAAATTGCACTGATTATAGAGGTTCCTTAGTTAAGCCATTTTCAAAATTGTTTTTTGATGAAATATGCGATATTAATCTGGATTTCAAAGAAACATGGTTTACAAAATCTCATCGTGATGTTATACGTGCCATGCATTTACAAATTGGTGATTCTGCATGTGAGAAATTGGTTTCTGTCATTCAGGGTGCTGTACTTGATGTTATTTTAGACATACGAAAAGACTCTCTGACATACGGTGAGTATTTTGAGATAGAACTTCATGATGACCTTCCTTTTGGACTATATGTGCCAAAAGGCTGTGCACACGGCTATAAAGTATTAGAGGATAACTCTATAACCATGTATATGGCGACGCAAGTAAATGTGCCTAAAGATGATGTAGGCATTCGATGGGATTCTTTTGGATATGACTGGAAAATTACCAATCCCATTTTGTCTGAAAAAGATAAGGGATTGCCGTTGTTTAAAATCTAAATATAAATCAAAACTAAAATTTATGAAGGTGCTTATTTTAGCTGGTGGTTTCGGATCTCGGCTTTCTGAAGAAACTACGTTAAAGCCAAAACCTATGGTTGAAATTGGAGAAAAGCCAATTTTATGGCATATAATGAAAATATATTCGCATTATGGCTTTAATGATTTTGTCATCCTATGTGGCTATAAAGGTTATTTGATTAAAGAGTACTTTACAAACTATTATCGATATATGTCTGACCTGACAATTGATATGACAGGCAATACCATAACTCATCATAAGAATCGTGCAGAACCTTGGAAGGTAACAATGTTAGATACAGGCTTAAATACCATGACAGGGGGTCGAATAAAACGTGTACAAGAGTATGTCGGCAATGAGCCTTTTTTGCTTACCTATGGTGATGGAGTTGCAGACATTAATATCAATGATCTGGTCTCTTATCATAAGAATCATGGAAAAGCAATAACTATGACTGCATACCAACCTGAAGGACGTTGGGGTTCCCTGCAAATTAATGAACAAAACATGGTATCTTCTTTCCATGAAAAACCTCAGGGTGACGGACAATGGATTAATGCAGGCTTTTTTGTCTGTCAACCTGAAGTCTTTGACTACATTCAAGGTGGAGATGACGTTTTCTTTGAACGTGAGCCACTTGAAAACCTGGCTAAGGAAGGTCAATTATTCACTTACAAGCACAATGGCTTTTGGAAGCCTATGGATACAATCCGCGATAAAATGCAATTGGAAGAAATGATTCAAAAGGGACAAGCACCTTGGATTAAGTGGTAATACGTTCATAGTTGAATCATTTATGACTAAATTTATCATTGTTGTCCGGTAAAACCGGTTATTAGTTATTTCCTCCTTATTCACAGGGGCTTTCAGCCCTGTTTTTCGTAATTTTTCAAAAGTAGGCCCCCTCCCATTGTGGGAAGAGCAGATTTTGATTATTCAATTCTTTTTCTTTTATACGTGCCTTTTGCTCTTCAATCAGCTCCTGCCATGCTTTTCCCGGATTCTCAAAGAAACCATATGCGTTGATATAGCTCATCAGGTTTTGCCTTACTACCGAAACCATGTTTGAGAAAGCCCATTTCCGCTGAATTTGGCTTTTGAGAATCATAATAAGCAAGTTGGCCAGCATTACGGACCAGATTTGTATGATGATGGCGTTCTCGTTGTCTCCCAGAAAATATTTCAGCGGGAAGTTCTGCTTCAGCTGTTTGAAAAATAATGGATAAAGCAACACCTTAAAATACAGTCATTTTTGGGACAAATCGAAAATGCTATTAAGGCTCAAATCTGGATTGCCATTTAGGCATACCTCGTTGTAATTATCGCAAAACAGCAACTGAAATACACACTTTATGAGATACTTCAACTTATCAGTTTGGCTCCATTTGACCGAACTCCGATTAAGCAACTCTTTGAAAATGCAGAATATCAAGATGTCAAAGAACAAAAATATATACAGTTAAAATTGTTCTAAAAAAGACGCAACGCAAGTGATATTTAAATATAAATTATGAAATCATTAACAAAACAATGCAATGTAAACATGAAAAAAAAAATTGGAATGTTTTTGGAAAATCACTTTTTACCTGTTTATTTTCTTCTTCAGTTTATTAGAAAACGTCGTTTTATTTCCCATAGATTTTTTCATAGGAGAGAGTTGTTTAAATTTTCGGTCAAAGTTGTCAAGGGTGTAAAACCAAGAGACATAGAGCTTGTTAGTAGATTGTGCAAAAGCTACATCGAAAGGTCTGTGGAAACTCCAACAAGTCAATGGTTAGAAATATTCAAAGACCGCCATAGTGATGTTCATAGTCTTATTTGCAATAAAGATTATGAAACATTGGCCAAATATATTTCTAACCCAGTTGATAATGATCTCATGTATGGCTTCGATGACATGACAAAAACTTTAAATACAAAGTTGCGAATTGAGACAAAAATCAACCCAAATAATGCTTTTGATGCACTAATCTCATTGGCTGAAGCTCTTGGAGCAACAAACGTATCCAATCCCGAGGATTACTGTACAATTTTTCCTAAAAAAAGAGAAATATATGACATATTAGAGAAGGTTATAGACTATCTTAATATGAAAAATCTCACACATCCAATCTTCCCAAATGTTTTCAACGGAGAGAGGGGAATTGCTACGAAATATGGCGTAATTAGTTACCGCGCTCCGCTTGCTCTTTATCAAGCGCAACGAGCTTTGCAATTTGGTAAGCATATTTGCGAAATCGGCCCCGGTTTAGGGAGGACGGCCTATTACGCGATGTTGCTGGGCGCTGAGCGATATACTCTGGTTGACATACCAATTAGTTCATTCGTTCAAGGGGGTTTTTTAGGTGACATGTTTGATAAAGAAGATTTGGGATTAAGTAGTGAGGATTGGCAGTCAAAAAAGATTCAAATAATTTCACCAAGTCAATTTTTTGAGAGTCATCAAAAATACGACGTAATTATTAATGTAGATTCTTTAACTGAAATTGGACAAGAAACTGCACGAGACTACATCGACCATATAAAGCATTGTTCAAAAACATTTATCTCGATAAATCATGAGAGAAATGAATTTACAGTTAATGGAATCATGACTGATAATTCCGACTTTCAACTTTTGCAAAAGTCAAGATGTTGGATACGGAGGGGTTATGTTGAAGAAATATACAGAATTATAAATTGAAAAATCAGTTTTTCATATCATTATATCCTAAAGTTTCGCATTTCCCTTCTGGTTCTTTGTCAAACAGTTAGGGGAACTGCGAAACTTTAGTAAACTAACATAACAATAGTGTAAATTTATATAGTAGATGAAATTTATTGAGACTTCATTTAAGGATCTTTGGACGATAGAACCTGAAATAAAAGGCGATTCCAGAGGGTTTTTGGTCAGAATATTTTGTAAGAATGAATTTTTAGATATTAATTTCAATCAGGAATTTGTACAAGAGAACCTAACATTCACAAAAAACAAAGGAACATTCAGAGGGTTTCACTTTCAACTGGAACCATATGCAGAAAAAAAACTTGTTCGTTGTATCAGTGGTAAAGTACATGATATGGTCATTGACTTAAGAAAGGACTCAAAGACCTTCTTAAATTTTTTTTCTATAGAATTGGATTCAGAAAAGATGAATATGATACTAATACCTGAAGGTTTTGCTCATGGATTCCAAACTTTGACAGACAATTGTCTGATGCTTTACCTGCATACAAATTATTATAATGCAGAATGTGAGCGTGGAATTAATTTAAGCGACCCTCTTATTTCATGTCCTTTGTTAATGCCAATAACAGAAATTTCAGAAAGAGATAAAAATCACAAATTATTAATACAAAATTTTAAAGGCTTCTAATATGAATTGTAGACATTGTAATCATACTTTAACGCAAGTTTTTTGCGATTTACAAACTTGTCCGCCATCTAATGCGATGGTCAAACCTGAGCTTATTAATTATCCGGAAACATATTTTCCACTTAAGGTTTTTGTATGCAAAAAATGTTGGTTAGTGCAAGTTGACGAACTAGAAAAGGCAGAAGCTATTTTCAACAATGAATATACTTATTTCTCATCTTATTCAACAAGTTGGCTGAAACATGCCAAGGATTATACTGATTATATGACCGATAGGTTTGGTTATAATTCAGATTCTCTGGTGGTGGAAATAGCATCAAATGATGGTTATCTGTTGCAATATTTTAAAGAAAAGAATATCCCGGTTTTAGGGGTGGAGCCTGCAGCAAATACAGCTCAGGTTGCCATTGAAAAAGGTATTGACAATATTGTAGACTTTTTTGGATTTAGATTGGCTGATAAAAAGTTGAAGGGGAAAGCCGATCTGATCTTAGGTAATAATGTCTTGGCACATGTTCCTGATATCAATGATTTCATAAAAGGTATAAAAACCGCATTAAAACCAAATGGGGTTAATACATTTGAATTTCCTCATTTATGCAAACTGGTTGAGTTTAATCAATTTGATACCATTTATCACGAACACTTTTCCTATTTATCGTTTACAGCGTTACAAACAATATTTGAAAGTCAAGGGCTGGAATTTTTTGATGTTCAGGAATTGACAACTCATGGAGGATCTTTAAGAATATTTACGAAGCATATCGAGGATAATACCAAAAAGATTGAACCTGCTGTTTCTCAATTGTTGGAAAAAGAAAGAGTACTCGGTGTCAATACGGTAGAATATTATCAGAATTTCCAACAAAAGGTTGATGTCATAAAATATGATTTCATTAGATTTCTATATGAACAGAAGCAGTATGCCAAAAAGGTAATTGGTTATGGTGCAGCTGCAAAAGGAAATACCCTGTTGAATTATTGCGGTATAAAAGGTAATGATTTGATATCATTTGTTGTTGATGCATCACCTTATAAACAAAATAAACTATTACCAGGTTCTAGAATTCCAGTATATAGCAAAGAAAAAATCGAAGAATTCAAACCTGATTATATCATAATTTTCCCTTGGAATTTAAAGGAAGAAATTATTGATCAACTGAGTTATGCCAAAAGATGGGGTGCAAAATTTGTAGTAGCAGTGCCCAGTTTGCAAATATTCTAAAAATAATGAAAATAACAGTTACAGGAGGAACTGGCTTTATTGGCAACTACGTTGTAGAAGAGCTACTCAGAAAAGATCTAGACGTAATTGTTATAGGAAAAAACATTCAAAAAGCGAAAAATAAGTATTGGTTTTCAAAAGTTGAATTTATAGAATCAGATATCAATAAAATGCCAACAGATGATATAATGCATAAAATTGCATCATCGGATAAACTTATACATCTGGCCTGGAGCGGATTGCCCAATTATAAAGAGCTATTCCATTTTGAAGAAAATTTATTGCCTCAGTATTTTTTTCTAAAAAAATTAACCCAATTGGGGTTGGCAGATATAACAATTACTGGTACCTGCTTGGAATATGGAATGAGAAACGGCTGTCTGACAACAGACATGCTTTCAGATCCACAAAATCCCTACTCTTTGGCAAAAGATACATTGCGAAAGTTCTTACAACAATTACAATTAACTACACCGTTTTATTTAAAATGGATTAGATTGTTTTATATGTATGGCAAGGGACAATCAGAGAACTCGATTTTATCACAATTGGATAAGGCACTACTCGAAAATGAACCAGTCTTTAATATGAGTGGTGGTGAACAATTGCGTGATTATATGTCCGTTGAGATGGTTGCCGAAAATATTGTATTGGCAGCATTGACCGATGAAACAAATAAATTAGAGAATTGCTGCAGTGGAAAGCCTATATCAATACGATCATTGGTTGAAAACCATCTGAGAACAAAAGAACAATCAATTCAACTAAACCTCGGATATTATGCATATCCTCAATATGAGCCAATGGCTTTTTGGGGTGATGTTGATGATAATTCAAATCAATAATAATAATATGAAAAAAGTATACATCGGAATGAGTGCTGATATCATTCACCCAGGGCATCTAAACATTATTAAGGAAGGGTGTAAACTTGGAGAGGTAACTGTCGGAGTCTTGACTGATGAAGCTATAGCAAGCTATAAGAGGCTTCCATTTCTTGATTACGAACAAAGATCTTTGATTGTGAGTAGCATTAAGGGTGTATCTAAAGTTATTCCTCAAAAAACTCTAGATTATGTGCCCAATCTTTTGGTTGAAAAACCTGACTTTGTTGTTCATGGAGATGATTGGAAAGAAGGTGTACAAAGGCAAACTAGACAACGGGTTATTGATGCCATCTCGACATGGGGAGGTAGGTTGATTGACATACCTTACACTCAGGGAATATCGTCTACAAAACTGAATGAAAGCATAAAAGTAATAGGAACAACACCTGACATACGTTTGAAAAGGCTTAGAAGACTTATCCAGGCTAAGCAAATTGTTAGAATCATTGAATCCCATAGTGCATTGACAGGCTTGATTATTGAAAATGTAACTATAGAGAGCAATGGAATAAAAAAGGAATTTGACGGAATGTGGTCTAGCAGTCTGACCGACTCAACGGTCAAAGGCAAACCGGATACCGAATCCGTAGACATTACTACCCGTTTGCATGAACTTAATGATACTTTAGAATGTACTACAAAACCAATTATTTACGATGGCGATACCGGTGGAAAAATTGAACATTTTCCTTTTACTGTGAGAACATTGGAAAGACTTGGTATTTCAGCAGTCATTATTGAAGATAAGACTGGGTTGAAGAAAAATTCATTGTTTGGAACATCTGTTCAACAAACGCAGGACGATATTGAATCTTTCTGTGAGAAGATAAAAGTTGGTAAAGGTGCACAAATAACCGATGATTTCATGATCTTTGCACGTATAGAAAGTTTAATTCTGGGAAAGACAGTCAAGGACGCGCTTGAAAGAGCTTTTGCATACATAGAAGCAGGAGCAGATGGTATAATGATTCATAGCAAGGATAAGACTGGCGATGATATCAAAGAATTTTGTAATAATTTCCGTTTAAAAGATAAAAATTCTCCCATTGTAGTTGTTCCTACGACCTTTAATCATATCACAGAAGAAGAATTTGCAGAAATGGGTGTAAATATCGTCATTTATGCGAATCATATGTTAAGAGCATCCTATCCGGCCATGGTTGACGTTGCAAAATCAATATTGACCAATAGCCGTTCATTGGAATGCAATGATAAATGTATGCCGATTAAAGATATTCTTGAATTAATACCAGGTACGAAATGATTAATCCAAAAGACTTCTATGAATTATTAAATACGGTTGGCATAGAGTTCTTTACTGGAGTTCCCGACTCTTTGCTTAAGGACTTTTGTGCATATCTTATAGATCACTCACAAAAAGATAACAATATCATTGCCGCAAACGAAGGAGGTGCCATAGGACTTGCTTCAGGGTATCATCTGGCAACCGGAAAAGTCCCGTTTATCTATATGCAAAATTCTGGTATTGGTAATGCCGTAAATCCTTTACTATCACTTGCCGCTCCTGAAGTATATAGCATCCCAATGCTCCTGATGATAGGATGGAGAGGTGAACCAGGTATAAAAGACGAACCTCAGCATGTCAAACAAGGTCTGGTTACTTTAGATTTGTTTAAAGCTATGCAGATACCTTATGAGATTCTGCCAACAGAACTTGAAGGGGCAAAGGAAGTGCTTGATAGAGCGCTTATTTATTTAAACAAAAATAAAGCTCCGTTTGCACTGATTGTCAGAAATGGAACTTTCGACTCTTACAAATTGGATAATGTTGTAAAGACTGATTTTGATATGAGCCGTGAAGAAGCAATCAAAGCAATTGTAGATTTGCTTGATGACAATGATATAGTTGTGTCAACAACTGGTATGATTTCCAGAGAATTGTTCGAGTACCGGGAAAAATTGGGACAATCACATGAAAGAGATTTTTTGACTGTCGGATCAATGGGGCATGCAAGCCAAATAGCCATAGGTATTGCTTTGAAAAAACCGGGCAGAAAAGTATATTGTTTTGACGGAGATGGTGCTGTTATCATGCATACAGGTTCTATGGGTATTATTGGTGATTTGGCACCGGTCAATTTCAGACAAATAGTCTTCAACAATGGGGCTCATGACTCTGTAGGCGGACAACCGACAATTGGACATAGTGCTGATTTTAATATGATAGCTAAAGCATTTAACTATAAATGTGTTTCAACTGTACAGACATTCTATGATTTGAACGTTGAATTCAACAAAATGAAATCATGTGATGGTCCTGGATTCTTCGAAATTCATGTAAATAAAGGATCCAGAAAGGATTTAGGAAGACCGACCTCCACACCTCAAGAAAATAAAAAAGCCTTGATGGAAAATCTGAAAAAATGAAGCAAAAGGAATTTGTTTGTCTTGGCGCTATAAGTAATCTTGAAAAAATACTTGCAGAATATTCTGTTAAAAGTGTTTTTCTGGTTAGGGGTAGACAGTCTTTTATAAGTTCTGGAGCCAAATATGCATTGATGCCTGTTTTAAGCGAATTTAAAGTTACTGAATTTTCCAATTTTAATGTAAATCCAAAAATTGAAGAGGCTTTGCTCGGTTACCAGTCTTTTAAGGATAACGGCTCCGAATTAATCATTGCCATAGGGGGTGGAAGCGTCATTGATACTGCAAAGATCATTAAATATCTCGCTGTAAATGAGCAAGGATCAGACTATATCGAAAAACCCATTCCAATCATAGCCATACCAACAACTGCAGGAACTGGAAGCGAGGCAACTCGCTTTGCGGTTGTTTACATAAATGGAAAGAAGACTTCATATGAAGCTGATTTCTTATTACCTGACGTTTCAATAGTTGATGCGAACTTATTAAATGGCCAATCAAAATATCAGATAGCTGTATCTGGTATTGATGCCTTTGCGCAAGGAATAGAATCTTATTGGAGCATTCATTCCACATCTGAATCAATGAGGTACTCCGAAAAAGCCATCAAATTGATTTGGGGGAATTTAGAAAACGCAATCAATAATGTCGAAGTTGCAAAAATAAGAGTGGCTGAAGGATCTAATAACGCTGGGAAAGCCATTAATATTACAAAAACGACAGCTCCTCATGCACTTTCTTATGGTTTTACCTCTATGTTTGGGTTACCTCACGGACATGCTGTTGCTTTATTCTTGCCATTCTTCATTCAATATCATAAAACCATGAATGATATTCAATGTGTCGATGCAAGAGGAATAAAACACTTATTCAGCAAATTAAATAAGATCGCATCGATTATTGGGTCGGACTGTACTAATCTTGATGCAGATGTGGTTGCCTTTCTTAAAAGAGTAGGAATAGAAATAAACTTTTCCCTGCTCAAAATATCGGAATCAGATTACCAACTGGCAGTCAGGGATCTGAATTATGACAGGCTGAGTAATAATCCTGGGAAAATTGATAGTGAACTGATCAATAATATATATAGATATAACAACAATGCATAAAGCGCTTCCCATTCTTAGGTATTTTCTTTTACTTCTATTTAATCCTATTTGGTACCTACAATTACTCATACCAAGAAATAAGAAAATCTGGATTTATGGAGCTTGGTATGGTGAAAAATATTCTGATAATACAAAAGCGCTTTATGATTATGCTGTAAATAATGACAAAACAATTCGTTCAATTTGGTTAACCCGAAAGCCGACGATAAAGGATAGATTAACCCAGGAGGGTAGGGAATGCTTTCTTGTATGGAGCTTGAAAGGAGTCTTACTATCGTTATTAGCCAAGAAAGTAATAGTTTGTTCTAGTAAAAAAGATGTAAATCCATATTTTATAAATGGTACAATAATAGTAAATACATGGCATGGTTGTCCAATGAAAAGAATAGGATTGGATGATGAATATAACAATAATTCAAAGATAAAAAAGCAAATCGTTTCAATTTTGTTTCCGTTTATTTGTGAATGGAATTATCATAATGTAGTTTCTACTGCACCTGAATTTTCAAAAGTTATGTCATCTTCGTTTGATATTCCGATGAATAGTGTACTCGAAACCGGCTATCCAAGGAATGACATCTTATATAGTAAGGAGGTTGCTCCCTACAACCTTAAATTAAAAGAAACTTTTAGGAATCACAAGCTTGTCTATTACTTGCCTACATTCAGAACTGGTAATGGAGCTGTCAGTATTTTCAATTTAAAAGATTATGATGAAAAAACATTCAGTAATTTTTTGGAAAAAGAAAATATTGTATTTGTAAGTAAGGCACATTTTGTGGATAAAGTTTTGGTCGGAGAGCAATCTGATTCTCTTAGTCGAATCATTCAATTATCAGATAGTGAGACTCTTGATATCAATTGCTTGATGAAAGATGCTGATTTGTTGATAACAGATTATTCAGGAGCCTACTTCGATTTTCTTTTGACAGAAAAACCGATACTTTTTGCTGCTTTTGACCTGTTGGAATATCAAAGCAAATCTAGAAAAATGTATTTTATCTATGAGGAAATAATTTCAGGGCCGATTGCTACAAATTGGGTTGCAATTACGGAAAATCTGAAGACTCTGTTAACTGAGAATAATTATGCAAGTCAGATTAAAGAGAAAAAGAAAAGATTTAACACATTTAATGATTCAGATAGCTCGAAAAGGTTATTCGATGAAATCTCAAAATTATGTTAATATTAGCACTTTTTTATAATGTACTGAATATAAAATGACTAACATAGTTAAGAATGTCAAATTCTCTTTAGTAACATTTATTAGCCAGATATTGACTGGGAGTATAGTTTTCATCATACTTGCAAGAGTAATGAGTCTATTTGATTTCGGTCTGTTGTCTTTTGGTACCACGTTGGGTGGATTGATTGCTGTATTGGCTGAGTTTGGATATTCGCTGATGGCACAGCGTGACATTCCTCAAAATAAGTTTGACCTGAATGAATATGTCACAAATGTTGTGATCCAGAAACTTATTCTGTCATTCATTTCCTTGATAGGTGGCGGTTTATATTTATTGTTGAGTTATAAGGATGGCAATCTTATCATTGGTTTTATCTTCTTGATATACGCAATCATTACTTCAAATGTCAGCTATTTTCTGGCTGTTTTTCGGGCAAAGAATCTTTTTATTTTGGAAAGTAAGTCCTCTATCATTTACTTGTTTTTTATAACAATAAGCATTGCTTGCTTTTTCCTTTTCAACTTAAGTGTTTACTATGTGTCGGCTGGGTTACTTATTTCAAGATTCATGCAATTATTGGTATTATTATATAATTATGTTAGAAATTTCGGAACTGTTGGCTTAAAATTCAAAAAGAATATTCAGAACTATTTACTGAAGAATGTCTCATCGTTCGGTTTCTTTTATATTATAGGCGTTTTCTATTTTTCAATTGATAGTCAGCTAATTGCTTATTATTCAGGAAATGAACAGTTAGCATTGTATCAGGCATTCTTCAAGTTGGTGACGTTAATGTTAGTATTCAATGAATTGTTGGTAAATGTGTTCTTGCCATATCTTTCCTCCCTTTTTGTTGAAAAAGGTATCCATTATTTAGGGGTCGCTACCAATATTAATAGAATCTTCATTTTTGCAGCATTGGCAATGTTTGTCTTTATCAATCTTTTTGCAGGCGATATTGTATCGTTGGTTTATACTGAAAAATATGCGGAATCTTTGGTTTTAACCATACCGCTAAGTCTGGTTTTGCTGTTCAGGGTTTCGTCATCAACATATGCCATATCTCTGACAATTTCCAATCATCAGACTTACAGATTGTTGATAGTGTTGATTTCGTTAATCATTAATTTGACTTTGAATTTGATTTTCATCCCAATCTATGGGTTTTTAGGAGCTGCTTACGTCAGTCTCATCACTCATATTGTACTACTTGTTTTATACGGTTTTTTTAATTACAAATTTATTGGTTCACTTTTCATAGATTGGAAAGCCTTGATTATAACGTTAATAACTATAATTATAGTTCTATTGAAATACCTAATGAATATAAACATCAGTATTCTTGGATCAATTATGACGATGTTGTTATGGATTGTTTTTGTTTGCTTGAATTATTATGACAAGGAGCAAATAAAGGGTTTCTTAAAGTTATTCAGAGCTAGCTAAATGCATTTAAATAGTTCATTGAAAAATATATAATTGATGTGTACCTTGGATATAAACAGAATTTGTGCAGTAATAATTACGTATAATCCTGATAACAGATTATTGGATTTAATCGAAAAAATTAAAACACAAGTTGACAAAATCATAATAGTTGATAATAATTCAATCAATGAACATCTATTAACCGTAAAAGGACTGGAAAAATCAGAAGAAATAGTTTTTATATACAATGATGAGAATGTTGGTATTGGTAAGGCCTTAAATCAAGGGATTAGAGTTGCCATTAATATGGGCTATGATTGGGCTATTACTTTTGACCAGGATTCAGTTCCCTTTGACGATATCATTCATACTATTCATGAGGTCTTTTCAGAATACGAACATAAAAAAAGAATTGGAGCTATTGGAGTTAATTATATTTACAGAAATTCCGTTAATAATTATTCAATAGATGATTCTGTAAGCTATTTTATCAAAGACTCACTTATTACATCCGGATGTCTTTTATCATTGAATTGTTTTTTACTTATCAGAGGATTTAGGGAGGATCTTTTCATCGATCATGTGGATGAAGAATATTCTCTTCGTTTAAAAAATCAAGGTAAAGTTTCACTGATAACCAATAAACCAGGAATGATTCATGAATGTGGAACACCAATTACCAGGAATTTACTTGGCATTACATTTGCATCAACGAATCATAACGAATTAAGACGTTATTATATGGCACGGAATCAAGTAATCTTGGGTAGGGAGTACTTTTTTAAATATCCGTGTTTTGTAATAAAGTCTTGTCTGTTATTCTTCTATGAGGTTATTGAAATGATTATTCTGGATTCATCGAAAATCGGAAAGATCAAGGCGACCAATAAAGGCATATGGCACGGCCTTTTTTATTTGCGTAAAAACAGGCGTTACTATGAGTAGATTAACAACTTGGGTTGGACTCATCTTGTTCTTCTTAATTGTAGTATTTCCTGCAGAACATATGATTCTTAAATTGCCTTTTGTTATCTTTATCACGATAACCTGTATTGTTGACATATTAATCAAGAAGAAAATTGTCATATATAAACCCATTTTTGCATTAGTACTTTTAATAACGACCAAAGGAATAATCTGGACAATTATTGGATTTTTGAATGGTAATGCTGGCGCACTTACGGTTGTTTATGTAAACGTGGTCTGGTATCTATTATTTGGCCTGTTTATATCAGAAATAAAAACTCTGGATGTCTTTTTCAAAGTCCTGACTATATTATTGGCATCAGGAGCAGCTTTTGTTTTGTTTGACCTTGCATTTGTTTTGATGAGTTTTGGGGTTTTACCACATTTTGAGGTTTCATCTTTATTTAATATAGAAGAGTTTTATT
>Ga0209125_1002428_pt1 | contig 14385 bp, 11 predicted proteins | sample BarGraIncub1131A_FD_184503 | JGI IMG/M metagenome (GOLD analysis project Ga0209125, IMG submission 184503) | Arctic peat soil microbial communities from Barrow, Alaska - Barrow Graham LP Incubations 11-31A (SPAdes) (version 2) | ecosystem: Environmental > Terrestrial > Soil > Wetlands > Peat... | reverse complement strand
CGGGGTCCCGCTGGCCGTATAGCGCGTGGTCGCGTTGGTCTCACCCGAGGGGTAGTCGAATTCGTCGACCCCGGTGTTCACGATCCCGTAACCGGTCATGTCCGGGCCGAAGTAGATGCGTGGCTCGGTGGTCTTCAGCGCAGGCGAATCCGGTGCAACGTCGGCGGATACGGCCGGAGGCACATTGCCGACGAAGAAGGTCGGAAAGCCCTGCGTCGTGGTCTGACTGGCTGAGCTGATCGCGAGTCCGTAACCGTGGGTGTACACGAGGTGTGTGTTGACCCAGGTCCGCGCGTTCGACGGTAGGCCGCTCGGGTCGATCTCGCGCGCCGCGACGAGTACCTGCCGCAACTCACCGTCGATCCGGTATCGGTCGAAGTTGATCGCGGAGAGCTTGTAGTACGGGCGGATCGTCTGGAGCTGATCGAACGCCTGTCCCACTGAATCGGGGGTCCAGACGGTCGCGTCGCCGAGCAGGTGCTCCGCGTTCGCCGAGGCCGAGGCCGTGAGCGACTCCAGGCCCGCGTACTCCACGCCGTTGACCGAGGTGAGGTCGAAAGCCGCCCGCGTCATCGCGATGTTGCGAGCGCGATAGGGCTGTTCGAGGGTTGCCTCGTTCGGCGTCGCGATGAAGTTCTGGACGACATAGGGCCATGCGCCCACCAGCAGGATCCCCGCGACCGCCCAGGCCATCGCCGCTACGAGCGGTATCTTCCACCCGCGCCGGGGGGCCGTGACGAACAGCACGACGGCGAGTGCGATGGATAGACCGAACATGATCCAGTCAGCGGGGAGCGCAGCCGTGATGTCGGAGTACGAGGCTCCGAAGATCTGCCCTGCCGGCGAGTATGAGATGCGCCAGATCGAGATCCAGAAGTTGAGGCTCACTGCGAGCATCAGGAAGCCGACGAGAGAGATCAGGACCTTCTTGAGCTGCCACCAGCGGGCCGGGATCGTGCCGGCGACCTGCAGCCGGCTGGACGCGGTGATCGCCGCGACGGTTACGATCGCGACGATCGCGAGCCCGTTGAGCCACTTGTACATGAGTTCGAACACGGGGAGCGAGAACACGAAGAAGCCCACATCAGCGCCGAACTGGAGGTCTTTGACCCCGAAGGAAGGCTGGGCGGCTGCGAGACGGAACACCATCCATTGCTGCGACATCGCCGACGCGAGCGCCGCAGCCAAAAGCAGGCACACGAACGCTGTCGCGCGCGGATACTTGGGCGTCGTGCTGATCACGAGCCACGCGGCTCGGGCGCTGGCGTACAGCATCGCGAGGCCGAGCGCGGTGAAAGCGACCCACACCGCGGCCTGCGAAAGATTGGCGACCCAGAACACGGACTGCTGTCCGACGCTGGCGTACCACTGGTAGTCGGTCCAGACGTTCGCGGCGAACGCGAGAACGCCGATCGCAAGGACCGCCGCGAGCAGCGCGCCGACCCAGATGCCGACCTTCTTGGTAAAGCTGAGCTTCTTCATCCCGCTCCTATTCCTCGGACGCCGATTCTAGCATTGCGGCAGGCGTGGACCTCGCAGGCCGACACCGTACCGACACCTTCCGCACGTGCTCCAGGGCGGTGGCGCGGTGTTATCATTCAGGCTTCGGACGCCGTCTCGGCCGTCGCCACCGATCACCCCCGGGGTGGTGCCTCGATGCGTTTCCTCATCGCTGTCGCAGCGTGGTTCGCTCAGCTGTTCTACGCCGCCATCAAGGCGCTTGCTCCGGCGCGGCATAAGATCGTCTTCCTCAGCCGTCAGTCGGACACCCCATCACGGGATTTCGAGTTGCTCGCTGAGGCGTTGCGTATGCGCGATCCCGATCTCGAGATCGTCATGAGATGCCGGATGCTGGGGGAGTCCGCGGGCTCCCGCTTGGTCTCAGCTCTCGGGATGTTCGGGCAGATGTATCACTTGGCGACCGCGCGTTCATGCGTGGTCGACGGCTACGTCGTCCCGGTGAGCCTGCTTGCGCACAGGGACGGACTGTTCGTGGTCCAGATGTGGCATGCACTCGGCGCCATCAAGAAGTTCGGCTACCAGACCGTCGGGAAGCCGGGAGGGCGTGGGGCCCTCATCGCCTCGGCGATGAAGATGCACCGCAATTACGATCTGGTCCTGTGCGGGGGCGAAGCGACCGTTCCGGTGTTCGCTGCGGCGTTCGGGGCGGAGCCGTCGATCGTCCGCCCGCTCGGCCTGCCACGCATCGACTATCTGCTCGAACACAAGGACGATGCCCGGGTCCGTCCGGTGCCGCCCAGGGTCGACGCCTTGCGCCGCGCCTTCCCCGTCCTCGCCGATCCCGACAGGACGATGGTGCTCTACGCGCCGACCTTCCGCAGGGGAGGGGACCATGGGTACGCCGAGGTCGTCGAGCGGTTCGCGGGGGAGCGTTTCACCGTGATGCTGAAGCCACATCCGCTCGAGACTGCGCGCATCGACGGTCCCAACGTGGCCAACGTCGGGGATCGCGACATCCTCGACCTCCTCCCGCTCTGCGACGTCGTGATCACCGACTACTCGGCGGTCGCGTTCGAGGCTCTCGTCCTCGATATCCCGGTCTACTTCTACGTGCACGACATCGACATCTATCGTGAAGAGAACGGCCTGAACTTCGATCCGCTCGCCGATGCGCCTGAGATCTCGTCGCGCGACATCGATGAGATCGCGCGTCGGATCGAGGCGGGTGGCGCGGGTCCGGGCCACCGTCTCAAGGAGCGGTATCTGTCGGCCGCCGATGGCGGGTGCACGGAGAGGATCGTGGAAGTGATCATGGACCACACCGCTAGGGGCGGAGCCTGATGTCGCCACGTCAGGGAAGCGGGTTCGGTGCCCGGGCGAAGCGCCTGGTCGCAGCTGTGGGTCGGCGCAGCCCGGCAGTCCGGAAGCTCACCCGTCGTGTCCGCGCGTACCGTCGCAGGGCGATGTACGGGGCCGTCGTGCGTCGCAACTCCATCGAAGAGAAGACGGTCGTCTTCGAGTCCTACGTCGGATCGAGTTACTCCTGCAGTCCCAAGGCCTTGTACCAGGCGATGCTTCGCGATCACTGGTTCGATGACTACACGCTGATCTGGGCCCTCAAGCGTCCGAAGGACTATTCGGATGTCGCAGAGCTGGGGCGCGCCACCGTTGTCGCGTGGGGTTCCCCCGCGTACTTCGCCGCGTACGCGCGGGCGAAGCACTGGGTCTGCAACTGCGCGGTGCCCGTCGAGGTCATCCCGCGAAAAGATCAGGTGTACCTCCAGACGTGGCACGGGACCCCACTCAAGCGCTTCGGCTGCGACATCACGCTCCCGGGTGACTCGATACGCGCGAGCGCGGAGCGGGTGCGGCGCTGGGAGAGGTCCGCGCGCAAGTTCACCTACCTGCTGACGCAATCACCGTTCGCCTCCGGGAGACTGACGTCCGCGTTGGGCCTGGACCCGGTCCGGGCGCCTCGGGTGATCGTCGAGGACGGCTATCCGCGGAACGACTTCCTGATAGAGGCCACTCCCTCCGATATCGAACGGCTTAGAGCGTCCCTGGATCTCCCCGAGGACAAGAAGGTCGTGCTCTACGCACCCACGTGGCGTGACGACCAGCGCACCCCGGGGGTCGGGTACACTCTCGAGCTCGGCGTCGACTTCGACCGCCTGCGCCGCGAACTCGGGGACGGGTACGTCATCCTGTTCCGTGCACACTTCCTCATCGCCGACAGCTTCGATTTCGATCGATACGATGGGTTCGTGCGTGACGTGTCGCGGATCGATGATGTGAACGATCTCTATCTTGTGTCGGACCTGCTCATGACCGACTACTCGAGCGTGTTCTTCGACTACGGCAACCTGGAACGCCCGGTCGTCTTCTACATGTATGACCTTGATCGTTACGCTGAAGGGCGGGGCGGGTTCTATCTCGATCTCGCGGAACTGCCGGGGCCGATCGTGCGCAGCCAGGACGACCTGGCGGCGGCCATTCGCGCGGCAGGTGTCGCCGATCCCGAGGCGGACCGACGCCGTCACGACTTCCGTGAGCGGTTCGCACCAAAGGACGACGGTCACGCCGGCGAGCGCCTGCTCGCTCGGCTATTCGGAACGAGGGACGAGGATTGGCACAGCAAGTGAACACCACAGAGGACCATGACGTGCCCACGGGCCCCCGCATCGAACAGGGCCCGCAGCCGGGACGTCTCGGGACCGCGGCGAAGCAGGCCAAGTGGTTCCTCAGCCGCTCCATCATGGCGCTCAGCAAGAGGAGCGTCCGGTTCCGACGCGTGGTCCGCATGCTGCTCGAGCACTGGCGTGGTGTGCGGTACCGACGGCACTTCCGTGGCAATCCCGTCGACGAGAAGCTGATCGTGTTCGAGTCGTTCCAAGGCAAGAGCTACTCGTGCAGCCCGAAAGCGCTGTATCGGGCGATCGTCGCGGACCCCCGCTTCGACGACTACACGCTGATCTGGGCGTTCCGGAAGACGAGGGAATACGAAGGCGTCGCGGAACTCGGGCGGGCGACGCTGGTGACGTACGTGTCGGCGGCCTACCAGTCGTATCACGCCCGCGCCAAGTACTGGGTGACCAACTCGATCCTCCCGGTCCACATGGACCTCCGACCCGGCCAGGTCTACATCCAGACCTGGCACGGCACGCCCCTCAAGCGGCTCGGGTGCGATATACGGGAGGGGGCATCGGGCAACGTCCTCTTCTCGGCAAAGGAGATACACCGGCGCTATGCGCGTGAGGGCGCCCGGCTCACTTATCTCCTGTCGCCGTCGACGTTCGCCTCCGAGAAGTTCGCTTCGGCGTTCGGGCTCGACACCCCCGAGCGCGCAAAGGCGATCATCGAGGAGGGTTATCCGCGGAACGACGTCCTGGCCACGTTCGGCCCCCACGACGTCCTCGACGTCAAGGAGCGCCTGGGGATCCCCGCCGACAAGAAGGTGGTCCTCTACGCGCCGACGTTCCGGGACAATCAGCACTCATCGGCGACGGGATACACCTTCGATCTCGGTGTCGACTTCGAGCGCCTCCGCCGTGAGCTCGGCGATGAGTACGTCGTACTCTTCCGGGCGCACTACCTCGTGGCGAGCGAGTTCGACTTCGCGGCACACGAGGGATTCGTCTACGACGTGTCGGGCGTCGACGATATCAACGACCTCTACATCGCGAGCGACATGCTCGTCACCGATTATTCGAGCGTGTTCTTCGACTACGCCAACCTGCGGCGCCCGATCGCGTTCTTCATGTACGACCTGGAGGACTACGCCGAGAGTCTGCGCGGCATCTATCTCGACATCGCCGAGCTGCCGGGGCCGATCGCTCGCACGCAGGACGAACTGGTGGCCGCGATACGGTGCGCCGATAGCCCTTCGCAGGAACTCGCCGAGCGATACACTCGGTTCAACGAACGCTTCACGTATCTGGACGACGGGCACGCGAGTGAACGGGTGATCGAGCGCATCCTGGGGTCTTCGCTCTAGGAACGGCGCGGACATCGCCGGTTGTGCGAAGATGACGGCTGGTTGTCGGGTTCTCGAACCGACTGTCCGAACCGGACCGGACCGCGCACAATCTAGCGACACGCATCTGTATGCTCGGCAACCTGTCCGACGGGGTGTCCGGGACCGGTAGACACGATTCGAGCGGTGCGCACAGGAGGATACCTACGTGAAACGCGTGCTGACCTACGGCACATTCGATCTCTTGCACCATGGGCATATCAGGTTGCTTCAGCGTGCCAAGGCGCTGGGCGACTATCTGGTCGTCGCGGTGTCCACCGACGAGTTCAATGCCGGGAAGGGCAAGCGGTCCTATCACGACTACGCGCTGCGCAAGGAGATCGTCGAGTCGATACGCTACGTCGATCTCGTCATCCCTGAGGAGTCGTGGGAGCAGAAGCTCGATGACGTGCGGCGCTACAACATCGACGTTGTGGTGATGGGCGACGACTGGGCGGACAGCGACCGTTTCAACTATCTGAAGGAGCACTGCGAGCTCGTGTTCCTTCCTCGTACTGACGGTGTCTCGACGACGGAGATCAAGGAGGACCTCGGTGGCGCAGGATAGGCAGGCGCCGCTCGAGCTCCTTGCAGACCGCGTCAAGCGCTATGGCGCCACGGCGCTCGATGTCGTCAAGGAGCACGCAGACTACAGGACGCAGATCCTGCAGCTGGCCGCCGTCGACATGGTCAAGACCTACCGAGGCTCCGCGCTCGGGTGGCTGTGGGCCGTCATCAAGCCGTCGGTGACGATCTTCGTCTACTGGTTCGCCTTCTCCGTTGGCCTTCGAGCCGCTGGGGCGGTGAACGGCTTCCCGTTCTTCCTCTGGCTCGTCGCGGGCATCGTTCCCTGGTTCTACATGCAGGAGATGCTCACTCAAGGGTCCACGACCCTCAAGCGCTACGACTACCTCGTCACCAAGATCCGGTTCCCCGTCTCGACGATCTCGACGTTCGTGAGCCTGTCGAAACTCTATGTCCACACGGCGCTGTTGATGATCGTGGTCGTGCTGTTCATCCTGTTCGGCTACCCCGTCGACATCTACTTCCTCCAGCTGCCCGTCTACATCGTCCTCATGTTCATGTTCTTCACGCTGTGGTCGATGTTCGCATCGCTGCTCTCGGCGATGAGCAAGGACTTCGCGAACGTGGTGAACTCGTTCGTCACGGCGGTCTTCTGGGTCTCGGGGATCATGTGGGATGTGAACAGCATCAACAATCCGTTGCTCGCCAAGCTCCTGCTGTTCAATCCGGTCACGTTCATCGCCACCGGGTACCGGAACGTATTCATCTACAAGCGCTGGTTCTTCCAGGACACCTTCGCCCTCTTTGCGTTCGCGGTGATGCTTGCGGGAATGGCTGGGTTGGCTCTCTATACCTTCCACCGGCTGCGGCGCGACATCGCCGACGTGTTGTGAGGAGGCCATGATGAGATCCGACGACATCGCGATCGAGTTCAAGAACGTCTCGAAGCGCTATCGGCTCTATCGCAGCGACAAGCATCGCTTCCTCGGCATCTTCTCGAACAGGATCGCCTTCAAAGAGGTCTACGCGAACAGCCACTTGAGCTTCACGGTCAAGCGGGGCGAGTCCGTCGCCATCATCGGCAGCAACGGTGCGGGCAAGTCCACGATGCTCAAGATGATCACGGGCGTCGTCTTCCCGACGACCGGTCAGGTCACCGTCGACGGCCGGGTCAGCGCGATGCTCGAGCTCACCGCCGGTTTCGACCCGGAGTTCACCGGGCGCGAGAATGTGCACCTGCGCGGCCAGCTGTGGGGTCTCGACAAGGACGAGGTCGCCGACCTGGAGCGCGCCGTAGTTGAGTTCGCCGATATCGGCGACTACATCGACCAGCCGATGCGTACGTATTCGAGCGGCATGAAGGCACGCGTCGGGTTCGCCATCAGCGCGAGCATCAATCCCGAGATCCTCGTGGTCGACGAGGCGTTGAGCGTCGGCGACAAGAACTTCCGTCAGAAGTGCAACGACAAGATTCGCGAGATCATGGACAAGGAACACGTGACGGTCATCTTCGTGACGCACTCCTCCGGCGCCGCCGAGGCGATCTGCGATCGGGGGTTGGTGTTGGAGCGTGGCCGTCTCGTGTTCGATGGTCCGATAGCCGCAGCGGTCGACTATTACGAGGGTCCGCACGATCGCACGGTGACCGCGGCGGGCGCGGGATAGCGATTCTCGCGGTGCTTGCGGCGGATCTCGCGCGCATCGGGTAAGTCCTGCCCGGGTGGTCGCATCGGCGACGACCCGATCGAGTTCGGAGGGGTGCCCCATGATCGACGAAAGGCTCGCCCAGGTCCGTCATGCCGCCAACGAACTCGAGTCGCTGAGCGGCGGGTTGCTTCCCGAGGTCCTCGTCGTGCTGGGCAGCGGGCTCGGCGCGGTGATCGAGGACATGGAGGTCGTCGCGCAGGCGCCGTTCGGGGCTCTGCCGGGCTTCGCCGACTCCGGTGTGATCGGTCATGCCGGGCGATTCGTGTTCGGGACGGTCGGCAAGGTCGCCGTCATGGCGATGGTCGGGCGGCTCCATCTCTACGAAGGCCATCCCGTCGAGCGCGTCGTGCTGCCGATCCGGGCCGCGGCCGCTCTCGGTTGCCGCGTGCTCGTGGCCACCAACGCCGCGGGTGGCATCGCTCCGGGACTGCGGGTCGGGCAGACCATGATGATCACCGATCACGTGAACCTTCTCGGGGTCAATCCGCTGACCGGTCCCAACCTCGATGAGATCGGTGTCCGCTTCCCGCCGATGGCGGACGCCTACAGCCCGCGCCTGTGCGGACTCGCTCGCGAGCTGGCAGGAGAACAGGGGATGGACCTGGCGGAGGGCGTGTACGCCGCCGTTCCGGGGCCGAACTACGAGACGGCTGCGGAGATCCGCTATCTGCGTGCCATCGGAGCCGACGCTGTCGGCATGTCGACGGTACCCGAAGTGATCGCTGCAAGGCATGCGGGCATGGAGATCGCAGGGTTCTCACTCATCGCGAACGTGGCAGGCGAGATGACCGATTCTCACGAGGCTGTTCTCGCGTCCGTAGAGGCGGGGACCCCCGCCATGGCCCGATTGCTCACTGGTATACTCGCGCGGTTGTGAATCCCCGCGCGTTCGCGCGCGCGTCGAAGTCGAAGGAGCATCCCATGGATCATCACGTGAAGGACATCGCGCTGGCCGACGCCGGTAAGGCCCGCATCGAGTGGGCCGACGCCGACATGCCCGTTCTCGCCGAGATCCGCGAGCGGTTCGAGCGCGAGAAGCCGCTCGACGGGCTGCGTGTGAGCGCCTGCCTCCACGTCACCACCGAGACCGCGAACCTGATGCGGACGCTGAAGGCCGGCGGCGCGGACATCGTGCTCTGCGCGAGCAACCCGCTCTCCACGCAGGACGACGTTGCGGCTGCGCTCGTGCTGCACTACGGCATCCGCACCTACGCCATCAAGGGCGAGGACACGGCCACCTACTACTCGCACATCGACGCCGCCATCGATCACAAGCCGCAGTTCACGATGGATGACGGCGCGGACGTCGTCGGCCGCATCCACGCGGAGCGTCCCGAGGCCCTCGTCGGAGTCATCGGCGGGACCGAGGAGACCACGACTGGCGTCATCCGCCTTCGCGCGATGGCCGCCGACGGCGCGCTCAAGTTCCCGATCATGTCGGTCAACGACGCGAACACGAAGCACCTCTTCGACAACCGCTACGGCACCGGGCAGTCGACGCTCGACGGTGTGATCCGCGCTACGAACCGCCTGATCGCCGGCCGCACCGTGGTCGTCACCGGCTACGGGTGGTGCGGTCGAGGTATCGCGATGCGCGCCAGCGGCATGGGCGGCAACGTGATCGTGTGCGAGATCGATCCGCTCAAGGCCCTCGAGGCAGTCATGGACGGCTATCGCGTGATGCCCGCCGCAAAAGCCGCGGCCTTCGCCGATATCTGGCTGACCGTCACGGGTGATGTCAACGTCATCGACTCGGCTGCTTTCGATGCCATGAAGAACGGGGCGATCATCGCCAACTCCGGACACTTCAACTGCGAGATCAACATCCCGCATCTGCGCGAGAAGGCCGTGTCCACCCGCGAGGTGCGCCCGCTGGTCGAGGAGTTCGTGCTCGCCGACGGCCGCAAGATCTTCCTGCTCGCCGACGGCCGCCTCGTGAACCTGTCCTGCGCCGAGGGCCATCCGGCTTCGGTCATGGACATGTCGTTCGCGAACCAGGCGCTCGCGGCGGAGTACATGATGAAGAACCACGCTTCGCTGGAGCCCGGCGTCTATCCGGTGCCGGCGGACATCGATGCCGACATCGCACGCCTGAAGCTCGCGACGATGGGGGTCGAGCTCGACACCCTCACAGCCGAGCAGGAGAAGTACCTCGCGTCGTGGAACGAAGGCACCGTCTAGGCGCACAGCCTTCCGTATCCACACCGTCTCGAGGAGTCGTCATCTTGGTGGACCAGCAGCCGGACGTGAGCGTGATCGTCGCCGCTTACAACGGCATGCCGTACATCGAGCGGATGCTCGCGTCGCTTGTGCGCCAGACGATCGGTCTGGCGCACATGCAGGTGTTGGTCGTCGATGACGGCTCGACCGATGAGACGCCCGCCGTGCTCGACCAGACGGCGGCGGCCCACCCCTCGTTCGAGATCATCCATCAGCCGAACTTCGGCCGGCCGGCCGGCCCCCGGAACCGCGCCCTGAAGAGCGTGCGCGGCCGCTACGTCTTCTTCCTCGACCAGGACGACTACCTGTCAGATGACGCGCTGGAGACGATGGTGCGGACCGCCGACGTCAACGGGACGGACGTGGTGCTCGCTCGCATGAAGGGCGTCGGGGGGCGCGGAACGCAGCGCACCATGTTCGCGCGGACGATCCCGCGTACGGACGTGCACTCGTGTTCCGCATATTGGACGCTCAACCCGATGAAGCTGTTCCGGGCCGAGATGGTCCGCTCCCTCGGCCTGCAGTTCGCCGAGGACTCCCCCTGGGGCGAGGACGAGCCCTTCGTCGCCATGGCATACCTGAAGGGCGCCGGGATCTCGATCCTCGCGGACAGAGACTACGTGTACTGGGTGTACCGAGACGATCTCTCGAACATCACCACCAGTGTGCTCGCGCTTGCGGACCGGATGCCGGTCGTGGACCGGATGTTCGACCTCGTGGCGGCCAACGTACCTCCGGGTCCTGAGCGCGATCGCCTGATGCAGCGACATTTCCGGGTGGAGCTCGGTGACTCGGCGTTCGAGGGATACCGGACGGAGCTCGATCTGGGGCTGCGCGTCGCGGCATTCAGGCGGTTCCGCGAGATCGTCGACGCGTACTACACGGAGCGCATCGAGAGCGCGCTGCCGGTCGGCGACAGGGTCCTGATGCGGCTCATCTCCGAGGGCAGGGCCGATGAGTTCGCGGAGTATCTCGCTGTGCTCGCGCAGGCAGGCTCTCCACGCGTTCTTGTGGAGGGCGAGCACCTGTTCGTCGAGTTGCCGTGGTTCCGGGACACCGACAGAGGCATACCCGACCGGTTGTTCGACATCGGCGGGCAGATGAAGGCCGAGTGCCGGATGGAGCCGTTCGTCGTCGATCCGCAGGGAGTCCATCTCAGCGCGGAGTGCCGGCTCGGTGTTCTGACCGATCGCATCGACAGTGTCGATCTCGTGATACGTTCGCGCGCCGATAAGAGCGAGACGATCGTCCCTCTCGCCCACAAGGTCGTCTTCGAGGAAGTGCGGCCGTTCGTCCTCATCGAGGACGTGCTGCCGCCCGATCGGCTGTTTGCCGGGCTGCCTGAAGGCATGTATGACCTGTACGTGCGCGTCTCGGCCGGAGAGACCTGGCGCGAGCGCCGGGTGAGCGAGTGCACTCCGCCTTCTTCCGGATCGCGCATCGTGCACTGCTTCGGCGAGGATGGTTCGGCGACGTCCGCGGTGCTGGATACGACACCGAAAGGCGCCCTCTCGCTTCGCGTGCTCGACGGGGTCGGGGCGGATGTGCGCCTGCTCGACGGGCCGCAGGGTCCCCTGTTCGCGGTATCGCAGCTCCCTGCCGGAGTCGCGGGAGGCCCCGCTCCGATCGTGCGGTTCGCGGGACGGCGCAGGACTGTCGAGCTACCGCCGCTGGAGGACAGCTTCGACGGTCCGACCCGGATCTTGTCCTTGGACGCGCGCGGGCTCGATCGTGGCCGGTATGCGATGCGGGTCAAGCCGGGCTCAGCGGGAGACCTGCCGCTGGTCGCGGTCAACGCACCCCAACGCCTCGAGCTGACCGCCGATCGCGGTGGATGGATATGGATCGACGGCTCGTCCGTTGCGGTGGTATCGCAGTGGCGACACGTTGTGGGACGGACCCGCGGCCGGCTCCTCCAAGCGCTCAGGCGCGTTGCGAAGAGGCTGCTCAGGCGCTAGGGGACGGATCCGGTCCGCCGACCTGCTCCATCCGGTGCACCCGCGTCGCGTCAGTCTTCTCCGGCACCGGTCCTGCCGCACTCGCGTTCGCCGTCGAGCGACGGTCGCGGAGGGCGAGGAACACATCGCCGAGTACCGCGCCCATCGCTCCGGTCACCGTGGTGAGGCCCAGTACGGCGTAGGCGTGGGCCGACATCGCGTCGGCCTGTGTCTCGGGGATGAAGCGGAAGACGATGAGTGCCGCGATCGCTGCCAGGCCGGCGAGCCGTGCGATGGCGAATGCGCGGCGCCTGGTGTCGGTCATGTGGGCGAAGTCGACCGCGCTGGCGATCAGCATCCCGACCACCGCTGCCGCGCCCAGCGCCTGGTACAAAGTGAGAAGCGTGGTCGCGGTCGCGGGAGACGCATCGGCGGCGGAGAGGATCGCGTTCTCCGCAAGAAGGACCGCCGCCACTGCGAGCACGAGCGCGAGTGTTATCGCGACAAGGCCACGCCAGCCCGACTGCCAGCGATGGATGAACCACGCGCCTCCGGCACCTGCGATCGATGCCAGGGCCATCGTGATGTGGAAGGCGTCCATGGAGTCGAGCCAAGGGTGCGGGATGGCGATCATGTCCTTTGTGATCACCAGCGCGGCACCCGCGATCACGGTGAGCATGAGGGCATCAGCGGGAAGCGTCAGCCGCTGGCTGGTCGTGGGGCGATGGGGATCAGATCGCATGTCGGGCCGCTCCCTCGGATATTGGTCCGGTGCCGCGCTCGACAGCGAGACTCCCCAGCCAGCCGTATTATGCAACTCCAAAGCTCTTCGTGCAGCGGTGTGACCGATGGAACTTCCCGACGGCACCATACTGTGTTGAATGAGGGCGACGCATGAGCCACACTCACCCCTCGAAGAGACACGAACCTAGCGACGGAGACGACACATGGGCATCGAAGCGATCCCCCAGACACTGTGGTGGGCGGTAGACGACAAGACCGGTCGCCCGGCGGTCTACATGGTCGATCAGACGCGCTTGCCGCTCGCCGGTGATGTGCTGGTCTGCGCCACTTATGAAGGTGTGTGTCACGCTATCTCGGGTATGGCGGTACGCGGTGCTCCCGCGCTCGGTGTGGCCGCAGCGATGGCCATCGCGCTGTGGGCCGTGAACGAGAGTGACGACATCACGACCTACGAGGAGTTCGCGGCCGGCATCGACAAGGTCGCCGCTGAAGTCACCGCCACCAGGCCGACCGCCGTGAACCTGTTCTGGGGAGCCGAGCGCATGCGTGCACTTGTGCGCGACGGGTCCGCCTTGGACTTGAGTGACCTTAGGCAGGCCGTAGTCGACCAGGCGCAAGCGATGGCGACGGAGGATGAGCAGCGCAACCGGGAGATAGGACGCCTCGGCGCAGAGCTTCTCCCCGACGAGGCCCGTGTGTTGACGCACTGCAATGCGGGATCGCTGGCCACGGCCTATTTCGGCACCGCGCTCGGCGTGATCTACACCGCACATGAGCAGGGAAAGATCGCCGGGGTGTGGGTGGATGAGACGCGTCCCGTGCTCCAGGGCGCTCGCTTGACCGCATGGGAGCTGCGGATGGCCGGGGTGCCGTTCCGGCTCATCACCGACAGCATGGCCGCATCCATCATGCGTGCGGGACTTGTCGACGCGGTCATCGTCGGAGCGGACCGGATCGCGGCCAACGGCGACACCGCCAATAAGATCGGCACCTATGGGCTGGCCGTCTCCTGCAAAGAGCATGGCATCCCCTTCTATGTGGCGGCTCCGACGTCCACGATCGACCTCACTCTCGCGAGCGGCGACGACATCGTCATCGAGGAGCGGGACCCGCGCGAGATACTCGGCATCACGTTCTCCGGGGTCGTCGCTCCGCAGACCTCCACGGAGTCGAGCGCCCTTGATGCGCTCACCAAGCAGGGCCCGTGGGTGGTTCCGATCGCCAAGGGCCATGCGATGGAGATCTCCCGCAAGGGCGGCGCGTACCAGGTCGATGGCTGGGCGCGCGTGGCGCCTCCGGGCGTTGAGGTCTACAACCCGGCGTTCGACGTGACGCCGGCCTCCTTCATCACCGTGATCATCACCGAGCGGGGTGTGGCTCGCCCCGACTATTCCGGCTCGCTTGCCGACGTGTGCGACGGGGCGGGCGCCATTCACGAGATCGGATAGGGGTCGCGGTGTCCGTCGGCGTGTTGATCGGAGCGATCGCCCGTGTGCTCGTCTTCGTGACCATCGGAGCGGCACTGCGGTACTTCGGCGTGCTGCGGCGAGACGATTCCGGGACCCTGCACCGCGTGATCACGTACGTTGCGCTCCCCGCGCTGATCTTCGTGAGCGTCGTCTCGACACCGCTGTCGTCCGAGCTCGTGCGTGCCGCCGCGGTGGCGTGGGCGGTCTCGCTCGCGGGGCTCGCGGTCGCATGGGAGCTCGCACACGTTCTGCGGCTTTCGCCGAGGACCGCTGGTGGCTTCGTCTTGGTCGCAGCACTGGGCAACACGGG
>Ga0209125_1002424_pt1 | contig 14403 bp, 12 predicted proteins | sample BarGraIncub1131A_FD_184503 | JGI IMG/M metagenome (GOLD analysis project Ga0209125, IMG submission 184503) | Arctic peat soil microbial communities from Barrow, Alaska - Barrow Graham LP Incubations 11-31A (SPAdes) (version 2) | ecosystem: Environmental > Terrestrial > Soil > Wetlands > Peat... | reverse complement strand
AATTTGGATGAATATTCCTTTTACACTGGCAAAGACGGCCATGCGATAGCTCCCACGGTCGAAAGCCTCGTCAATCAGATTTCAGCATCTAAAACAGGATACCTCTCGAAAGATTCGGTAGACTACATTACCAAACCCAGTGATTCATCGGGTGTCAAATTAATTCTGCGAGTTGTCCGGTTTCGACTCGATTCATTGGTTAAAGACACAACAACACAAAGCCTATGACGGGTTCGATTAGTGATGCAGTCCGCAATGCCCGGCTTGGCTCCGTCGGACTTTTAGATGCTCTCACCAACTCAGGCCTCGATGCAAATGCCATTTTGGAGCGCGAGTTTGGTTTATGCGTTTACGATCCCGCTCTCAATTCGACCGATCCTGAGCTCCTGTCTCTAGTGTCCATGGATATGGTGCGCAAATTGCGCGCGTTTCCTGTTCTCCTAGAACCCAATAATCATCTCAGAATGGCGCTCACTGATCCACTTGATTTGGATCGGATCGCAGAGCTTCAAGCGATTACGGGTTATACGATTGTACCTCTTGCATGCACGACGCGTCAGATGGATTCGTGGATCACCACCAACCTCCGTAGACAAGCAACGAGCGCCAGTTCAACGATCCGCTCAAGTTCCGGAAGCCCTATCGCAAGGCTTGTTGATGCCGTTATTCTTTCGGCGATACAGGAAGGTGCTTCGGATATTCACTTCGAGCCTTTTGAACGTGAACTCATTATCCGGATTCGCAAAGACGGTGTGCTTCATGTTGTCCGTCGTCTCTCCTACCGGGTTACCCCCGAGGTGATCTCCCGTGTCAAGGTGATGGCTTCCATGGATATTGCGGAGCGGCGGCGTCCTCAAGATGGGGGCATTCGTTTCACTACCGACTCACGCACCTGGGATCTCCGGGTTTCGGCTCTTCCTACTGAGCATGGGCAAAAGATTGTTCTGCGCATTTTGGATCGTGGCAGCGTAACCCTGGATTTGGAATCGCTGGGTATGGCCAATGAGCATAGGGCTATGATCGAAACCTATTTATCGCGTCCCCACGGAATGATCCTGATCACTGGCCCCACAGGGTCGGGAAAAACCACCACGCTTTACACGCTTCTCAATCAGTTGCGCTCTCCCGAGATCAACATCTGCACGATTGAAGATCCGGTGGAATACCGCTTGGACGCAATTTCTCAGACCGCAGTCAATACCAAAATTGGCCTCACCTTTGCGTCGGCACTGCGAACACTTCTGCGTCAAGATCCCGATGTCATTTTAGTCGGAGAAATTCGGGATTCCGAGACGGCTGACCTCGCGGTGCGCGCAGCCCTCACTGGTCATCTTGTATTAAGCACATTACACACAAACGATGCAGCAACCGCAGTCGCCCGCTTGGTCGACATGGGCGTTGAGCCGTTTCTGTTGGCATCGAGTTTACAACTCATCGTAGCCCAACGTCTTGTACGTAAGCTATGTCCGGAATGTAAAAGTACTCCATTGGCTGATTGTCCTATTTGCCTAGGCTCTGGGTATTCTGGGCGAGTCGGAGTCTATGAATTTTTACCCGTTGACGACCAGATCCGGGAAGCGATCCAACGCAAAGAATCCGCATCGTTTATTCGCAATCTAGCCCGCAAGGCTGGTCACGAAGGATTGACTGCCGATGCAGCAAAAAAGGTGCATGACAATATTACAACATGGGCAGAAATTGCCCGAGAGGTTACAGAATGATCCTGAGATATTATGTTCTCTTTTTGGTCTTGGGTCTTTGGGTAAATCCTTGGGCAGCATCCAGAACCGCTCAGCGGGATTCGATTCGTGCAGCGCTTGCATCAGGAAAGCCTTTCACATATTCTCCACCAACAAAAGTAAGCGGGGCTGAATCACTTGAAGGTAACCTTACAAATTCCACTATTTCAGTCTCACAGCCACAGCAACCACTGCCTATCGCCGATTCTGTAGTGATCCCCTCACTGACGATTCGCGACACGGAAATTCGCGATTTATTGCAAGGACTCGCGGTTCAATACAACCTGAATTTATTCCTTGCTCCTGAAGTCAAAGGTCCGATTTCTGTACAGCTATCGCATATTTCCTTGAAGGATGCGCTGCAAACGATTATCACGCAAAATGGCTATGAATATTCTGTGGAACGCGGTGTGATCAACGTCCATCGAAAAAGGGAGCTGGCCATATTACAGGCTGCAGCACCCGAGACACGGTTCGTTGTGCAATGGAAAGACGAACGCCTTACCCTGGACATTGAAAAGGCACCTCTCGAAAAAGTGGTTCGTGCAATTATCGAAGCTACGGGTAAGAATGTTGTCATTGAAACGGGAGCGGAAATGATTACTTCCGTTTTAGTCAAAAACATGAGCTTGACCCAGGCGATTCAATTGCTGGCGAGGTCAAATGGTTTAACCGTGAAAGAGCGCAATGGCTATTTCAGTATAGCCTTAGAAGCATATTCACCAGGAAGCAAGAATAGCGGAACCAGTGCAAGCAACCAATTCTGGGTCAAAGTGAACAGCACTGACAGCTCAGTTAGTTTAGATGCGACAGAAGCATCCTTAGCTGGAGTTGTCAATGAAATTCTCGCCCAATCTGGACTCAATAGTATGGTCTATGGAAAGGTGGAAGGACAAATCACGACCAAACTCGAAAATATTCCTGTACTTACCGCACTGCGGCATTTGTTCCGAGGTACAAAATACTCAGTTTGGGAACGCAATGGCGTTGTCTTCGTTGGTGGTCATGAAATGCAGACGGCCGAAAATTCTGCGCTAATACGCCTAAAGCATATGCGCGCTGAAGACGCCATCAAGCTCATTCCGCCCGACTTGGTCAAAGACATGCAGGTTCAAGTGGTTCGCTCACAAAATGGACTGATGGTCGTGGGCCCATGGGAAACCATCGATGCAATTTCTCAGTACGTGGAAAAAATGGATCTGCCAATTCCACAGATATTGATTGAAGCATTGGTTCTTGATGTGGATATGGAACGAGCCCGCAGTTACGGTATCAATCTTTTTATTGGAAAAGCAACTCCAGCGAAATCGCCAGAACCGCTTTACCCCGACATGAATCAAACGCTGAATGGAAAGCAAGTCACGAGCCTCTTTGCAAAAATTGGTCTAAACGATGTCATTCATCTGCCTGCGGAGTTTGGCGCTCAAATCCAAGCAGCAGAGCAGGACAAGATTTTGAATGTAAAAGCACGTTCACAGATCGCCACGCTCAATGGCGAAACGGCAGTCCTTACCATTGGTCAGACCCAATACTTTCTGATGAAATCAGAAACGGATTTCAACCAAGGCACAGCCGTCACCAACAAAACCACAGAGCGCTTTGAAAAAATTGAAGCCAATTCGACCTTGACCGTCACACCTTACGTCACTGGAGAGAGAGAAGTGACTTGCGAAATTATTCCAGACTTTTCTGAACCAGAAGGCTCCTTTGACTCACGCACGCCCCCGACACTCAACAAGCGCTACGTCAAGAGCTCCGTTCGATTGCGCGCTGGGGAAACCATTGTACTAGGCGGCATGGTCAAGGAAACGCAGAATGAAGTCCGTAATCAAGTTCCTTTTCTTGGATCTATCCCAGTTCTTGGTTGGCTTTTCCGCAACGTGCAAACGGTCAAGACCCGCAGACAATTGCTGATTTTTGTGACACCGACGATCTATTATGGTGATGAAGCGAAAGTCGATGTCAGCCAGGTCGAAAAAACCATGTTGAAGGAATAATCGACAGTGCGTAGCAGAATTAATTCATTTATTCGCAGTGTTGCGAACGCTCCCAGCCGGATTGCCTACTGTGAAAATGATTCCGTTGACTATTTGACTGGGAATCAGAGATTTGCTTCCGAATATACTTTTGCTGTAATTACACCAGACATTCCCTGTCTTATTCTCCGTGATTCGTCACCTCCAACTTGCATACCCGAGGAAGAATGGGCTACGGAGCGTATTCGCTACGGAAACCAAGAGCTATTTTGCTTCAGTCGCAGAACCATATCGGAACGTTGGCTGGAATCCCATGCCAAAGACTTGGGTGGAATTCACCGCTTAGCCTTGCTGCCTGCTCATATTTTGCAAAATATCGATCCCAACCTCATTCCACCTGAAGCTGTCGCAATCTATTTGGCCGAACTTCATACCGATTTATTTCTCTTTTCTGGAAGTGAATTTCTCGCATACTTTCGTATCCCGCAAGGGCTTGCGGATCTGACCTTGCAGGGCGAACGTTTTCTTTTTGCGTTACATGGCATAGCGGAACACTGGTGGAACGAAACGCTTCCAGACCAAAGACCATCCGCGTTGGTTTTCCTGGGCGAAATACCTGCCGAAATAAAGCCATTGCTAGCGTCCGCTTGCCGATTCCCCGTTCAGGAAATTTGCCTCAATTATAAAGAGAAGGCCTGCCTTTCTCTCCTTAAGTCCGAGCAAAACCGCAGCGATGCGATCCCTGATTCCCCAGCCTCCCGAAAAATCTCTTTATGGTTCAATCAGCAACGCTGGCAAATATTGACGAGCCATATGCTTCGCTACCTGGGTACTTCTGTCGTAGCTGCAACTCTTATTCTTTCCTTGGTCCTATTGGTTTTAGCTGGATTTAGCATTAGCCATCGTGAAGCACTGATGCAATATCATGAACAGGAAATCTATGCGCAAAAGGCTTCCATATTGAGGCACGAGCTTCGCAACGAACAGGAACGCTTAGCTCGGTTTTTATCATTACGGTCACACCGAGCATCCGAAATCACTGCAATTACGGAAGCGATGCCTGCAGATATTTGGCTGGAACGTTGGAGCATACAAGGGCCAAACCACTCCATTTTTGGATTGTCTCTGGCAGATTCCTTGGTCCCTAACTTTCAGTCTAAGCTCGGAGCATCTTCATTGGGCATCAAAGCTCGTCTAAAAACTACGGAACAGGCTCAATGGAACACGCGCCCCGTGATTCGCTTCGAAATGGGAGTTACACAATGAAGCTCCAGTATTTCACCAGTCTCGCCGTTAAGTACCAAAATCCGCTTCGCTTTTCTCTTTGTACAATTGCCTTGAGCCTTGTGCTGTGGCTGCTTACCGTCCTTGCCTTCCCCAGAGCAATTCACGGAATCGTACAAATCATTGATATCGCGCAGAATTCCGAATCCAGTGTAAACGCGAACCCTCAAGAACAAATCGCACGCTTCGAACAAAGTCTTTTGCAAATCCGTCGAATCGATTCAACACAACAGGAAGCGGATGCAGCACCCCACATCGTTCGCTATGTCATGGATGCCGCCCGAACGGACAAAGCCTCCCTTTCTGGTATTCAGGCCTCAGAACCAGCTCAGAATGCCGATTATACCTCATACAGTTTGTCATTCCAAGGAAATGCAAGATTTAAGGATTTCCATACATTTGTGCATCATCTGGAAACAGGCTCGATGATCGTCTCGATCGATCATTTGGAAATCGTTCCGTTGGCAAAAACGGAGGGTCAAGTACAGTTTCAAATGACACTCACGATCTTTACAAAACGGGCAAAGGTATGAACAAATATTTTGCCATGCTGATCCTCGTCGGGGTTGGTTTCTTTGGCTACTTTGCATGGAAACTAGCAGATAAGGGCCACCTGATTCCATCCTCTTTTGGTGATGTCTCCCCTGTGCATACATTACCACAAGATTCCTTGTTGAGTGATTCCACGCCTATTACTTTGGCTCGAAATCCATTTGTACCGCCTGCCAAATTGACGGTAGTAAAGCCGCCAATGATCGCCCGTATCAAAATTGATTCCACTCCCCCACCGTTCCAAATTGATGCGATACTTCCTGGGGCAAACCCTGTCGCAATCCTGCGCAAAGACGCAAATACAATTGTGGCACGACCTGGAGACAACGTCTGGAATGCACGAATCATTAGCATTTCAGGGGATGCGGTAACGGTTCTTTACAAAGACGTCACCCACACACTGCGTCGCAAGTAACATGACTGCTTTTCAAAATAATAGACAAGGATCATCACTTTTAGTTGTTCTCGCTATTCTTGCGATCTTGGGCATCATGGTCTCTGTGTCCCTTCAGTATTCGGGCCGTTCTCTGAACTATGCCGTAACACAACGGAATTCATCGGTCGAGCGCATCGGACTTCTCAGCGCCATGGATTTTGCGCGCTACCGAACGGACAAGGATTCTATTCCTTTTCGCAACGACTCCTTGATTCATTTCCCTCCTGATACCTCGCTTTCGTACGAGATTTCCTCTCGGCAATGTGGCATTCTGGCAATCCTACGCGTCATTGCTAATGTTCGCAACCGCAATAGTGACACAGTATATCTGAGTCCCACGACGACCCTGCCCACATCTACGGCATTGATCATTCTCGATCCTCGCGCGGTTATTTCTCTTTCAAACCAAACGGCATTCCAAGGAAACATATCCATCCGTAATGGAAAAGTGCTGAAGAGCAATTCGTCTTTCATAGGCTCCATACTCGACTCCGCTTCATTCCCATTCCAAGATATCTCCATTGATCCACGGCCCATCGGACATTGGATAGAGTCCGTTGCACAGCTTTCCCTCTTCAATCATAACGATACCACAATTGTCCAACAAATCGATACAAACTCCACACAGCTCATTCGCTACCCAGGAACCGCTATTTTCCGTGGAAATTTGCTCGTGTCTAATCGCCTCATCGTAGCGGATCGAATTGTGATTGATGATTCCATTTCTTTGCAAAACTCTATTTTATGTGCAAGATCCATTCGAATCCGCACGAAAGGGTTTGTGGGCGGGCAATTTATTGCACTCGATACCCTCGAATTTGAATCAGGCATACCCAAAGACGATCCGTTCTTCTACGTCCATGGTAGCGCTTATTCTGGATTGTTGCATGTGCGCAAGTTCACCGGTTCTGGAACATTTTTATTCGCAGGCAATCAATGGACCGAAGATGACAGTCGGCTCAAACTCAAGATAGATCCTGGTTGCAACATCACAGGCTTCGTCGGAGCACGAGGATGGGCTGATCTTACTGGTTCGACCATTCAAGGTTCAGTCCTCGTCTGGAACATTCTGACACAAGACGGCCCCACCCAATACCTCGGAGACCTGCGCAGGGCAACCATATCCGCCGCACTACAAAAGCCCAGGATTCCCGATATCATCCGCAGTGGCATTGGGGTAACATTTACAGCCTTGCACAACCCCAATCTTTGGGTATTCCATGACTAGGCGCGGATTCACCCTCATTGAAGCCTTGGTGTCTCTGGTGATCGCATCCACATTTCTTTGGGGTGTCGCGGGCTGGTTGTGGCCAAGACCCGGAACTCCCGATGCCGCAAAAATACTTTATGCCAATGCCCTGCTCGAAGAACACCTCTCAGAGATCATAGAAACACGCACGATGCCTGTGGAACTGCTATGGCAAGAAAAGCGCGTCGACTACCCAGTCTGGTCCGTTTTTTATATCACCCATAACAGTGGGCTCGAAACGTGCATTACAGCCACGGCAGTCTTCAATCATGTCGATACAATTTCGTCCATGGCTGGATGCTTTTATGAGCCTTAAACGCGGATTCACCCTTATTGAGCTTACTGTCGCGGTTCTTATTTCCGGAATTGCAGGAACAATTGCACTGAGTGTGCTGGTGCAAGCACGCCGCCAAATGACGGTATCCCAGCAAGGCGCAGCAGTCACATACAATGCGCCTCTTACGCAAGCAAAGATCAAACGAGTGCTCCAAGCCCCTGATCTAAATTGTGAACAAACAATCGATTCTATCCAACAGCTATTTTCCGCTACCAAAATGTTTCGTACCAATTGTTCAATTACTCCCTACGGTCGGAAAATATTGTGGGAAATCACGACAGAATACAATGGCAAAATGACAATGAGTCATGGCGTAGTTTTTGAGTGGGCAAATGCAGATCACAAGTTCAGATAATTATCCCAATCCTTATCAAACAACACCTAGTGTATCACCATTGGTATTGCATCATACAAGCCCTACAGGTAACACATAATCACAGGCAATATGGGTATGTAATTCTGCAATAACGGCGTCCTACTCGAGCATCCCCGTGAGATAGACCAAAGGCGCGTTCCAGTTGATGGCGACTTCGTTGGTGGCGTAACTGCAGCGATTGTCCAGGTAACAGCGCGCAGGGGCATCCTTGACCCGATATTCGGGGCATTTCCAAGGGTCGTCACTGCCGGGAGCTTTCACGTCCTGTCCCCCATCGTGTGGCCCTCCCACAAGCATGGCTGGAATTGGCGCCAGTACAGTATCCGCCTGGGAAGGACGATGGTGGGGATGCAGCGGGTTCTTTGTCCCAAAACCGGTGACATAGGACATTGCCAAGGGATTCATTCCCAGCAGGTAATCGAGATTATTATGGGCGATCCGCACAAGACTGCTGTCGGGGTGTAATCGGTTCGCCACGAGCAGAACCATGGACTGGTTGGCAAGCACAGCATTACTCCCCCAAATATGGTCATCATAGGACAAAGTAATTCCATAGGGATTGCCATTTGCATTTTCGCGCAACTGTTCAGCAAGTCCTTGCACCTCTTCGAGGGCGCGAGTCCCCAGGCTTCCAAATAACTTGGCATTGCTGGCTGCACTAAAATACCCCAAAGCTTGCACCGTCGACCACGAAGGAGTTTGGATGCGTTGTTGGCTACTCTCGGCATTGCGCAAATAATCAGGATTGCGCCCCTGGGTGGCGATATAAAGCTCCACAGATGCCCAGAAACGTTCATCCTGGGTATTCTGGTCACCATACTGCCCTGTGCTCACATCATCTGGTTGTTGATATTTGACATCAGGGTTGGCTATTCCCCATTGGTAGGCCCGAAATGCCGCAGCCAAACAGCGGGTCGAAAATATCAAGTCGTAGGGTTTGTATACAACGCTCGCTTTGGCCATGGCCGCAGCAAAATCAAAGGTCGCCGTCGAGGTTTTTCCAATTGCGAATCGCTGGGCGGAATCGGCGCTAGGCATAATATCGCCGGAAAAGCGCAAGGTGGTGAGCTTATGGTAGACGCCACCGTCTTTCGCCTGCATAGTGAGCATCCAATCGAGATTCCAACGTATTTCATCTAAAAGATCGGGAACATTGTTCGCGCTTTCGGGGATATTCAAAGTCCGCTGGGCAAATTTTGCAGGAGCATCCTGGTATAGCTCGAGCAGCGTGTAAACGGTAATCCCGGAATTCACCATGTATTTACCATAGTCGCCTGCATCATACCAACCCCGGGGGGAGGAAATGGTGCCTGAATCTCCGGTGGAGGGATGCAAATACACCAAGGTATCGGGATGGCCTAATTTTCGCGCCCACTTCCCGGCAAACTCGGGTAAAAGTTCAAGGGATGCCCGCTGGAAATAAAAGAAACGCAATGCGCCATTGGTGAGTTCCGTTTCTGGAGCATTGGTAATGCGCAGTGCCGTGGTGCGGCTGGATCCAGGGATCATCAAGGCATAGGTTCCGGTGTCGTGCAAAGCACTCAGGTCCACCCAACGCGCTGAATCCTGTGAGGCATCCCAGCTTGCATATTTGCCAAGGGCAAAGGTACCGGCAAGGGCGCCTTTGGGGGCATATACGTAAAGAGAATCACCGTGGGCCTTGGACACAGCAATCCGCTTGTTCCCTAGTGGAGAGTAGCCCACCTGGTTCAGTTGAAAAGAGGGCTGAGCCACGGCAAAAACCGAAACCAGGGCGAAAAGTAGCAGAGAGGATCTGTAAACTGTAAACATGCTTGCAAAGTAAACAAATCAATCGCACAAAAGTTGTCCCAAACTGGACTATGTGGACTCACCTGTAAACAGACAAATAAACCTCGATACCAATGATACGGCATGGAATGTATCTTACTGGTATGATTTCACGAATTGCCCATGTCTGTCTCAATGTCAAGAGTCTAGAGCGCTCCATTGAATTCTATTCCAAACTCGGATTTACACCCCGCTTTGATTTCACCCGCGCAGGCAAGCCATATGGCATCTACCTAGAAATTGTTCCAGGGCAATATCTAGAGATGTTTGAGGATCCCCAGCTGAATAAGCCCATCAATACCGGCATCGCCCATTTTTGCCTGGAAAGCGACGATTTAGAAGCATTTATGCAAACGCTCAGCTTGCAAGGTGTCCCTTTTACCCCTTGTAAACTTGGCTGCGATCATACATTGCAGATCTGGCTTGAGGATCCGGACGGAAATCAATTTGAAGTCCACCAATACACGCAAACTAGCATGCAGATTCGGGGCGGATCCGTCGAGGCCGATTGGTAAGCGAATGAAATCGTTATTAATCATCCATTATTTTGCATCAATATTATGCGCTCAAGAGGTCAAACTCGACCTTTCCTTGCGTTCCATAAACCCATTCACGGGAATCACATCTAACACAGCAAACGCGTTCTGGGGCGTAAACGGTGTTTTGCAGCTTGCCGCGCTAGGCATCACCCCCCTATTGGTGCAAAGCGGCGCAGACCGTGAAACGCACAATTATCTGGTCAACCATCAAAGTTTTACACCTTATTCCACTCCCGCCCTCGCTGGTGCGGTATTGATCCCGGTGGCGCTGGGGGGTGGGTTGTATACCTATGGGCGCATGCAGAATTCGTCCCATGAAGTCGCTGCGGGATGTGCCGTCGCACAGGCGACTCTGCTTGCATTCAGCTACCAGACGCTGTTAAAATCAGTCACGGGAAGGGCTGGGCCAAGACCGCGAGAAATGACCCAGGACGAGGTCGCGGATTTCCCATTTGGCTTTATGCGCGGTGGAGTATTCTGGGGTTGGCCTTCGGGGCATATGCTGACCACTACGGCAATCATCACCAGCATGCAAACCATGTACCCAAGCAATCGGGGTGTACAATGGGGTGGTTACGCCTACTTGACCTACGCCTTCGCAAGCGTGCTTGTACACGGTAAATCCAGCATGCACTATCTGTCGGATGCCGTCGCAGGAACGCTCATGGGAATCGCTATCGGCAGATCGGTCGGAAATGGATTCAACCAGAAGGTGAATCCCGCGACACAGACCCAAGTGCAACCACTGCTAGGTAAAGCAAGCGGCGTGCAGATTCAAATCCCCTTCTAGCTAGTTATTCGCCAAACCTGCGAAAGAACCAGGACTTCACCAACTGGGTCAAGACTCCGTACCCAACCATCATCCCAGCAAGGTACAACCAGAACATGGGAGGAAGCGGCACAAACCCAAGGGTGCTTGCCAAGGGAGAGAACACCAGAGCAATTCCCACAGCGATAATGCCCACCGAAGCAAGGATCATTGGCAAGCTCGCGCGACTTTGCAGAAAAGGAATTTTATTGGTGCGGATGACATGAATAATGAGTGTTTGTGTCACCAATGATTCGATGAACCAACCTGTATGGAACAGCGCAGGATTAGTCCAGCATCCGAAGACCGATATCATGATAAAAAACAGCATGTAATCAAATATGGAACTGATCGGTCCAATAAACAGAATAAAGCGCAGGGTTTTATCCAAGGTCCACTGCCGAGGTTTGGTCAGCCACTCAGGATCTACATCGTCGGTAGGAATCGTGGTTTGCGAAAAGTCGTACAAGAGATTATTGGTCAGCACCTGGATAGGAAGCATAGGCAGGAAAGGCAAAAAGGCACTGGCACCCACCACACTGAACATATTGCCGAAGTTTGAACTTGCTGCCATTTTAATGTATTTGACTATATTGCCAAAGACCCTACGCCCTTCCAGAACGCCTTGTTCTAGCACCAGAAGGCTATTTTCGAGCAAGATGATATCCGAGGATTCCTTGGCAATATCGACGGCACTATCAACGGAGATACCGACATCGGCAGCCTTCAGGGCCGGAGCATCATTGATGCCATCCCCCATAAACCCCAGTACGTGACCTTTGCTCTGCAGGGCGCGAATGATGCGTTCTTTGTGCAGAGGTGCCAAGCGGGCAAAAATATTTGTCGTTGTGCAAGCCTCAGCAAGAGCTGCTTCATCCATTTCTTCAATTTGAGATCCAAGCAAGAGATGGTCAACGGACATGCCGACTTGTTTACAGATATAGGTGGTAATAATCTCGTTGTCGCCAGTTAGAACTTTGACAGTTACATTCAAACTATTTAAGCGATGCAAAGCTTCAATTGCAGTATCCTTAGGAGGGTCAAGAAACGCGAGAAATCCCAGCAAAATCAGATCAGCCTCGTCCTTGACCGAGTATACAGGTTCATCCGTGGCACCCGGCATTTGTTTATATGCTAAAGCCACAACCCGAAAGCCCTGCCCATTCAGCTCATCCGCCAACTTCCGCCGCATGGCATCGTGCTCTGGCAAGACCTCGATGACTTCCCCTTTAACTTCCACATGCGTACACAGACCCAGGACTTCATCCACCGCGCCTTTGCAGATCAAGGTATTGAGCCCTGCTTCATTTTCTACCACCACCGACATGCGCCTGCGAATGAAATCAAATGGGACTTCATCAATTTTACGATACTTCACATCCGCTTGCAGGTGTTCTCTCAGTTCCTCATGATCCAGAATAGCCTGATCCAGCAGGTTCTTAAGGCCCGTATGATGAAAGCTGTTCAAATATCCATAGTGCAATACTTTTTCACTGGGATCACCATGCACATCGAGGTGTTTTTCGAGGATTATTTTTCCTTGAGTGAGCGTTCCTGTTTTGTCGGTGCACAAGACATCCATAGCTCCAAAGTTTTGGATCGCATTCAAACGCTTGACAATAACCTTCTTGCGCGACATGGCCAAAGCCCCTTTGGAGAGGTTTACGGTCACGATCATGGGAAGCATTTCCGGAGTAAGCCCTACAGCAACGGCCATAGCGAATAGAAACGCCTCAAGCCAATTATGTTTAGCGAGTCCATTAATCAAGAATACGGCTGGAACCATCACTGCAATGAAGCCAATCATAAGCCAGGTGAACTTATTGATGCCTTTATCGAAGCTAGTCAATTGCCGCTCATTGACGATACGTGCGGCCAGTGACCCAAAATACGTGAGTTCACCTGTATGCACAACAACAGCGCTTGCGGAGCCACTTTCTACGTTGGAACCGAGAAAACACAGATTGAGCAATTCTAGAGGATTTACCTCGTCGGCGCGTGCGGTTGCGGCATGTTTTTCAATAGGCAAGGCCTCGCCAGTGAGGGCTGCCTGGTTCAGAAACAGGTCTTTTGCAGAGATGATCCGCACATCGGCAGGGACCATGTCACCTGCAGCTAGGCGAATAATGTCTCCGGGAACCAACAGTTTAAGCGGCACTTCGGCATCCTTGCCCCCGCGCACCAGAGTCGCGGTGTTGCTCACCATTGCCTGTAGTTTTTCCGCAGCGTGATCGGCCCGCATTTCCTGAAAAAAGCGTAACACCACTCCTAAAATCACCATCAGAAAGATCACGACTGTTGCGCGTAAATCACCGGTAAAATAGGAGACCGTCCCCAGAGCAAGAAGCAGCAGTACCAAGGGATTCTTGATGTTGCCTAGGAAACGCATCAGACCGGATTTGCGCTTGGCACGCGCGCTTTCGTTGGAGCCATATTTATTAAGACGTCTGGCAGCTTCGTCCTCGCTCAGGCCTTCGGGCCTTGAGTCGAGCCCTTTGAGAACATCAGCGATCTCGGCGTGGGCATATTGCAACAAGAGCGCAGAAACGTGGGGCTGTTCAGCGGGAGCCGACGGCGAAGTTGTCATTTATGAGTCTCTAAATCGATTATTGTAGCGTGAAGTAGAAGGTTGCGCCCTTGCCGACCTCACCATCTGCCCAAACGTCACCACCGTGATGTAGGACAATTCGTTTTACCGTTGAAAGTCCAATTCCTGTTCCAGTAAAGTCAGACTCCTCGTGCAGGCGCTCAAAGGTCAAAAACATTTTGCCCACGAAGGCCATGTCAAAACCCGCACCGTTGTCGCGGATAAAATAGGCATTCTTACCATGCGAGTCGACAGTTCCAAATTCAATTACCGCATTATCGCGCTTACCGGTAAACTGCCAGGCATTACGCAAAAGGTTCTCTACAGCCATGTGCACAAGAGGCTCATCACCATCGGCAATGACGTTCTCTTGTATCCGAAATTCAACTTTACGCGCGGGATCCCTCTTTTTCAAAGATCGGGAAATCAAACGCACCATATTGCTGATATTGACACTTGAGCGGGTTATGTCATTGCGCGTTACTTTAGATATTTTAAGCAGGCCAACAATCATTTCGTCAACACGCTTTGCACTGTCGGCTATTGTCTGCAAACAACGTACTCCCTCGGCACCTAGGGTTGAGGTGCTATCGTCAGCGAGAAGGCGTGCAGAGCCTTCAATGGCCCGCACAGGCGCACGCAGATCATGCGACAGCACATGTCCGAGGGCTTCCAGCTCTTTATTGGAACTCTGCAGACGGCTATTGAGAC
>Ga0209125_1002423_pt1 | contig 14404 bp, 11 predicted proteins | sample BarGraIncub1131A_FD_184503 | JGI IMG/M metagenome (GOLD analysis project Ga0209125, IMG submission 184503) | Arctic peat soil microbial communities from Barrow, Alaska - Barrow Graham LP Incubations 11-31A (SPAdes) (version 2) | ecosystem: Environmental > Terrestrial > Soil > Wetlands > Peat... | reverse complement strand
ATTTTATTAGATTACTAATATTTTTTTGATTCAAAATCCATGAAGGGTTAACATTATTAAAAATAATACTAAACTTATTCTTTATTTTTTCTTTTATTTCAGGATGTCTTTCCAAATGTATTTTTTTATCATATTCACATTGAACATTAATTTTATTTGCTTTTAATAAAACGAATTTTTCTATTTTATTTATTAAAAATTTAGTAATTAAAATTAGATTCTCTTTAAAAAATAAAGGCATTTTATTTTCTTCTAAACTAATCATTCTATATTCTACAATGTCTTCCCAAATTATGAATATAATGTTTTTAAAATTTAGAAATGAACATTGTGCAGCATATGGAAGCCCTACTATTATTAATTGATCGTATTCGATTTTTTTTATTGTTAATAATTTAAAATAATTAAAAATTAAATTTAATAAACCATTTGGTAAAATTCTTGAATTAAGAGCATATACATTATGTCTAATTAAATTTGGATGTTCTTTTATTATAGAATGTATTGGGATAAATAAATGTATTTTATCACCTTTTTCAAGTAAACCAATTATCAATTCTAATAATCTACGTGTACCACCTGTAATTTTGTCTTTTTTGAAAATAATTGAAGTATAAAAAACATATGTTTTCATATAAAGTTTTTTACTGGTTAATTTATTTTTAAAAAAAAGTAAATAGAATGCAAAAATAGTTGAATTCCAATACCTATTATTAAAACAATTGAATTTTCTTTAAGTATATTTTTAACAGTAAACCCTTTCCCGAGTTTATTTTTAAAAATAATTAAGACTAAACATACCAAAAGAACAATAATATCAGTTCTATGTCTTATATTAAATAGAAAACTGCCAAGAATAAAATGACTTACTATTAACATAATCATTAAAAAAAGTTCTTTTTGAGAAATAAATACATGATTTTTCAAAATTATAATCCAGAGTACCAGATATGAAATACCTGAAAACACTAAAAACCATTCATACGGAAATATAAACTCGGAGTATAATAAATGCGTTATAGGAATTGGAGCAAAAAAAAATAAAAAAAAATATGAAAATAATCTTAAAACAATTGGTAGGGTCAGAATTGCACTTCCAAATCCAGATGTTGATGCAGTTGATATTAAACTTTGTAATTGTAAATTAATTTCCTCAATGAAATATATATATATATAAAATGAAAAAAATATAAATAATGGAATTGTAACTCCTAGCAATATTATTTTATTTTTTTTATTATATAATGAGTTGTAAAAATTCAAAAAATAAAATGTAATTATACTGATTAATGTAATTAAAACTATCTCTCTTCGTATATTAAATCCAATATATAATAAAATTAAAAAGAATATCCATTTTTTTCTACCATTGCTATAAGCAAATACTAATGCAATTAAAGCTAAAAAAAAAGAACCAAATAACTCCCTTTCTAGTGTTAATGAAAAGCCAAATAAAGATGGTTCTAGTAATAGCGGACAAAGTAAAAGTAATTCTGTGGGGTGTGTTGGTTTAAAAACAATCCAATATAAAATGAATATTGCAATTAATAATAAAATATTTGAAAATACCATAATTGGATATGTTATTTCCTTGATTCCAAAAAATGAATAAATATTATGAATAAATATTAAATATTTAGGATAAGCTGTATATGCTAATAAATATTCACTATTGTTGAAAAGTTCATCCGAATCATTAAATTTCATAGTATTAGATGCACTATAAAAAGTCTGAGAATCATAAATAGTATAAAAAGAAGGGTATCTATATTTTGAAAGGTTATCACTACCAAAAACGATAGCAGAGAAAATTCCTAATACGATAATTACGATAAGAATATAATATAATTTACTCATTTTAATTTTTATATGCTTATTGGCTATTTGGTTATTTTTAATATTCAGGTTTTTGTTTATCCTGAATTACTCGTAAAAAAGGAGTAAGGGGGAACTATTTATGCTTTAAGAGATTTTTGATAACAACCTTTGTATTTGAAGGTAAAATTAAATTTTAAATATCTTTGAATTGCTCAAAAAAAAATCAATTAATGTTTTTGAAATTTTCAGATAATTCTCAACCTATAATAAAGATAGTGATCTTTTGATAATAAGTTTATGAATAACTTGTTCCCATTTTGTCATAATTATATTAAGATTTAAAGAATTGTCAATGTTTACAGCGTTTTGAGAAAGAAATTTTCTGTATTCTTCATTTAAGATTAGATATTGTATAGATTCAGATAATTTATGTACATTACCGGGCTCTACTAAAATGCCATTGTAGCCATTTTTTATAATTTCAGAAGGCCCAAATGGGCATTCATAACTTATACTTGCTAATTTAAAAGCCATGGCTTCACATAATGAATTAGGAAACCCTTCGTATTTTGATGTCATTATAAATATCTGTGCTCTATTGAAATAAGAATCAACATTTTTTACAGCCCCTATTAGTCTTACCTTATTATTTAAATTAAGGTCAGATATAAGATTTTCAAGATGTTTCCTTTCATTACCTTCACCTATAATTTCCAAATTCCAATTTGAATATGTTTGTGCAAATGCAGTAAGTAAATCATCATAACCTTTTTCTTTTTCTAATCGACCAACTGCTAATATTAAGTCTTCTTTAATGACATTCTGATAGTTTATAATTCGAAGTGGATTCTTAATGGTAACTTTATTAGTATAATAATTTTTATAATAACTTTTTACTTGCTCCGTTTGGAGTACCATTTGATCTGCAAAATTATATAAAATTCTTCTAGCAATTTTCCAAACTATAGGCAGTGGATCTTCATTAGGATTACTTCGCTCAGAAATAATTACTGGAATTCCAGAAATTTTAGCTGCAATGATTGATTCAATATTTGCTATAGCCATAAAGCTGATAATAATATGTATCTGCTTTGTTCTAATTATGCATTTAATGCTATTAATTCGAGAGAAAGAATATTTTATTGCTTCAAAAATATTTTTATATTTTTTAGTTAGATCATTGTTAATCAGTGAAATATTTTTATTTAAAAGATAAAAAGTATTTTCATCAGAAAAAGAGACGATAGAAACATTGTGCCCTTTACTTGCCCAATAATTTGCCATTTCACTTAAAACCCTTTGTGCCCCGCCAAGATTTAAAGAACTTATTACAAATAAAATATTAATTTTATTTTTCATATTTCAATTCTCAATAAAAATTAATAGTTACACATGAGATGAAGTGTAAGTTATAGGGATAAAATTAAATTTTGCAAAATGTTTTAAAAACCTCTTTTTGTATTATTATAGTTCTAATAACAATACATTTCTCGTTTTATGAGGTTATTTATTTTTGTCAAAATTCAATTTTAAATATAAATCATGGTAGCTATTTGCAATTTTTTTTATATTATATAACTTAATTACTTTTTGATATGCTTTTTTGCCCATTTCTATAGCAAGATCTTGATTGTTAAATAAATAATCAATAGCAGTAGTGAGATACTCTACATTGTTTGACGGTATTAAAATTCCAGAATAGTTGTTTTTTATTAAATCTTGATTACCGGATATATCTGTGGCTATAATTGTCATTTGATAGTGCATTGCTTCCAATAATGCATTTGACATTCCTTCCCGTCGAGAAGGTAAAATAAAAATATCATTAGTTAAATAATATTCTTTTGGCTGTGATTTTCCTGTAAAAATTATCGAGTTAGCAAGACCTAAATCATATATATGATTTTTATATGCGGTAATGTTCCCGTCACCAACAATTGTTAGTTTGGCTTGTGGAAATTTAGTATAAACTATTTGCCATGCTTTTATTAATATATCAATACCTTTTGCTGGTTGTTGATATAAATTTCCAACAAAAAGGCACTTATATTCGAAATCACTTTTGCGCTTTGGTATATATTTAACATCTATTCCATTTGGAATTCTAATAATTCTGTTTTTTGGAATACTCGCTTTTATATAATTGTTTTCAATTGCCTTTGTCATTGCTACAAAAGTGCAATTCTGTGTAATGAATCTTCGAGATACTTTTTGAAAAGGAGTCGAAGACATTTTTTGTACTCCATCCATTGTCGAATCCTTTATAATAACTGATTTATTTAATATTTTACCGATAAGAGCAACAATAACAGCGTAAAAAGTAACTGTATTAATTTGGATTATATTATATTCTTTTCTCAACTTCCAAAAATAATATAATGCACATATAAAAATATTTATTTGACCTAATATTTGCTTAAGGGTTAATTTTGTTGGTGCATATAATAAATCTATACCTTTTTGGTCGGAATAATCAAATATAACAGGATCATTAATATAATTAACTGTTGGAGATTGTTCCTTTTTCTTGCTTTTCTTTCTTATAATTTTAAAACGATAAACCGGAATGCCATCAATAATTTCATATGATGGCAAAAAGTTATTATTAGGAGTAATTATAAATAATTTGTCATTTTTTAATAATTCATTAACTAAAAGTTTAGTTTGAATTTCAGATCCACCCATAGGTAAAGGTGAAAAAGTTGGTAGAAACATTACAACTGAAACTTTATTATTTATTCTTGTATATATCATATAATTTAGATATATTTATACTTTGTATTAAATTATTATTACAATATAAAAAAAATACTTCAAGTATATTAAGATACCGATTGCAATCATTATCGTTTTTAGTATAAGGGCTTAGACCTGGCATTACTTCAACATTATGGAACATCATATTTAAAATAATATTTTCACTTTTATTATCATTGAGGTAAAAATAATTTATTATTTTAATAATTTCAGAATAAGATGAAAAAGCAGGACGCAACCATACATAATTATTTTTATTAATTTTTCTTCGTAAACCACCTAATGAAAAGAAATATTCTCTTACTATTTTGTTTGAAATAGGGCAAATTGTTACTGGAACTTCCAGTATTAATCCATTCGTGTCTTTTTCTAAAAATGAGTTTTCTTTGATAAAATAAGGATGATCAAAAGCATTTGTATAATCAACTGGTTTTACACGAGTTTTATCGTTCCAACAAATGTGTGGTGTAACACTAGTATCAACTTTATAACCTAATTTTATTAAAGATGCTATTGTATTTTTACCAGCACTAAATCGACCTGCTCTAAATGATGTTGGTTTATAACCAAATTTATTTTCAAAAAGTTCTGTAATGTTTTTTATTTTTTCAAATTCAATGTCTGGTTTATAAAAACAACAATTAGCTTCCCCTTTTTTACCAGCATAATCAAAAAATAATTTTTCTGGTTCTATAAATTCTGGATGCAAATGTGTACCCAATTCATATTCACCCTCCAGATTTTTTAAAATATTTACACTTTTATTATCTTCAAGAACTATATTGTTTATCAAATATGAAGGAACTATTCCATATTTATTAAATAATGGTTGCAAACAATCCTTAATTCCTATACTTACACCTTTAAATGTCAAGGGGTTGGAATAATTCCAGGAAGGTGAACAATCAGGTTCGACGTCTATAGAAACTGTTAGGTAAATCATAATATTTTATTTTTATTATCAACCCATATCATTAAATTTAACAAATGCCATAATTCAATCGAATTATCAATTCCTTTTTCGTAATGATTATCTAATAGTTTGTAATAGCTTTTAGGAAATCCTAAGGATTGAAGTTTATCCTTGGTTATAAAGGAATATGTTAACTCCTTCCAATCAGATGAAATCCACTCTCTTAGAGGTAAACTAAAACCTTTTTTGGGTAAATTTATATTATAATGGGGTGCCAATTTTGACAGCATTTCATTCAGAGGTGCTTTATTTGGGAACCTTGATGTAGTTTTTTCCTTTAAGTTCAAACTCAAACCATAGTCAATTATATCATTATCTAAATATGGTACACGTACTTCTAAGCTCGCTCCCATGCTCGATCTGTCAACTTTGTAAAACATACAATCTGGCAAATATGTTTTTAGATCAATAATAGATGCCAAATCATCTCTGTCATACAATTTTTCAATCCCATTTGACCACCAACAAGTATCATCGTTACTAATGGCATTAATATTTCGAAGTTTACTTGTTATCTGATAAAAATAAAGTTTAAATGGATCGTTTTCCATCTTACGCTGTAACATATTTTTAATACGACTTTCAGGTATATAATTTACTGCAGATTGCAATGGTTTAATTAATTTACTATGTGAACAGTGCGATTTATTATAAGACCATTGATTGTAACGTGAATAGCCCCAAAATAATTCATCTGCGCCATCGCCAGAAAGTGCAACGGTTACATATTCTTTTGCCTTTTCAGAAATACCATAATTCAACATAGTAGCATAATCACCAAAAGGTTCATCTATGAAATCATACATTGAAATAAGACAATTTTTTATCAAATTAGAGTCAATATTTAAACGATGATGTACAAAATTATCATTCTTAAATCCGTTCAAAAAAAATTCAGCGTCATTACTCTCGTCCTGTATTATATTTTGATCAAAAGCAATTGTAAAAAAATTGAACTGTTGGCCCGTTTTCAAATGCTTATTTACAACTGCAGCTAAAAGCGACGAATCTATACCTGAACTAAGAAAAAAGCCAAGAGGAACATCCGCATGCATTTGAGATCGAATACTATTAACTAACAGCAATTCTAAATCTTGATCCTGTATCGATGATACTTCTGTAATTTGTTTATATGCATCCCAATAAATTTTTGGATTGATTTGATTCCCCTTTTTTAAGTCATTAATAGTTCCTTCAATATAACAGCCTGGAGGAAGCTTTGCCACTCCTTCCCATATGGTATGAGGAGTAGGAATATATTGTAGTGCTATATATAAATCAATTGACTTAGATGATAGTTGAGGCTTTTTGGGCATTAAACGTATTATGGAATCTAACTCAGAGCCAAAAACAAAACTTTTGCCTTGAAATGAATAACAAAGTGGTTTAATGCCCATTCTGTCACGAGCCAGAATATATTTTTGTTCCAGCCTATCGATAAAAAAAAAGGCAAACATTCCATTAAGTTTTTCAATAATTGCATTTCCAAAAAGTATTAAAGCACGAAATAATACTTCAGTATCAGATGTCGTATGAAAAACAATTTTTTTGTCTTGTAATTCTTTTTTAATACTTTGATAGTTATATATTTCACCATTAAAAAGTAAAGTATATCTATCATCTTCAAAAGGCTGATTCGACCGACTATCAAGGTCTATTATCGATAAACGATTAAAAAAGAAAGCTGTTTCGCCTAATTCTTGACGTATAAAATCTGTATCATAAATCGATATTCCTGTATGATCTGGACCACGAAAAGACACAAGTCTAGCAATTTCACTTACTTGTTGTTTCGATAAACTTTGTTCTCTGTTTATGATACCGGCAAAACCACACATGCTTTTATTTTTTTATAATTTCCCAAATTTCTCGCTGGTTCTCATACTTACCTATACGATTTATTTCACAAAGTAAATTTTCCGCCAGAAAATTTACCTTGTGATTATACTTATATTCATTATTTTGTATCGTATCGATAATAATCATCCCATTTCTATTGAGATTAATTTGAAAATAATCTGATAACTTTGATTTTAGGATTTCAGGTTCAATATTATGAATCCAATTAACTAAAACTATCACATCAAATTTACCTTCAATTTGGTCGATTGGGAAAGTGAAATTTCTATAGATAATATTTGGTTGAAAAGATAAAAGTGATAAAAAGCGAGCAGCCCTTAATACTTCTTTTTCATAATCCAATCCTAATCGTTTTTTAAAATTTACATTTCTAATAATGTCGCCTAATCCACATCCAATTTCAAGATAGTTTTTATTATTCTCTAATTTGTTCAAAAATAATATTAGTTCCTGCGCATATTTTCTTGATAATAATGGGGAGATGTGCCAATTATTATAATTAAATATTTTCTTTAAAACCTTACGCATTATTATGTTAATTCTTATTCGTAGTTTGAGAATTAACTGATCAGTTTTATTATATTTTTTGCCCAATGTAAATGAGATTACTTTTATGACTGGTTTTTAAGGGATTAATAAAATGATAAATCTTTTTTAAATAATAAACCATATTATAAGATGTTTCTCCAAGATTATGAACGTCGCAATAAACTTTTTTAAAACCAGAATCTGACATTATTTGTATAATATCTTGTGGCGTAAAGCTTTTTACATGCTGAACCCTATGAAAAATGCCCCCACAATCAGGACATATAACTTCTAAATTTTTTAAATTTTCATTATTTCTCGTAGTTAATACTATGTAACCACCTTTTTTTAATATTCTATTTAATTCATATAGTGTTATATCGAAATATTCATCTAATAAATGTTCAATAGTTTCAAGGAAAAATATATTGTCAAAAGAATTATTTTTAATTTCGGAAGGTAATTGTTCTAATTGAATACATCCGCGGAATTTTTTTTCATCCTTAAATTTTGAGTTTACATAATCCACTGAATTAACAGAAAAATCACAGCCATTTACATTCCCAATATTTTTTTTCAAAAGATATTCTATAAGAAATCCATTTCCACAACCATAATCTAAAGTATCACCTTTAAGGACAAAATGTTTTCCTACTAGTTCTAAAATATTTTCACCAACATCCTGGGCAAAGTATGTGGCGTTTTCATTTTTGCTGGAATAATCCCAAAACCTACTAACTTTTTCATTTGTCCACTTTATTTGATGTTCTTTATAGTCCATAATTATTTTCTTATATTTAGAATTAAAATATTTTAAAAGTTACATATATTATTAGCCTTATCATCTTTATCTTTTTTCTGCAATTATAATAATATGCTGACCCAATGAAGGGAAAATATTATGAATAAAAGGAATTTTAACGAATTTTCCTTTTAAAAATATTGGAAAATAAACACCCTGGGTTTTATTAGTAATGATTGAAAATCCAAAACTATTCAGGATACGAGATAAATCTTTTGAACGATAAAACTTAATATGCTGATCGTCAATTGTCATACTAAAAGGTCTTACACCCAGTAATAAAAATAGACGATCAGCTAAAGATATAATATTAGGAGTAGTTAAAAAAATCATTCCTCCTGGTTTTAAAATTCTTTTACACTCAGTTAATACATTATTTAAACTGTATAAATGTTCTGCAACTTCTTGGAAGATTATAAAATCAAAAAAACTATCATCATACGGAAATTTATCTTTTTCAATATCCAGAACACATCCAATGCATCCCATCTTGTTAGCAATTTCAATTACACTGGGTGCAATATCTATTACATATAATTTATTACCATTATTTTGTAATCCATAATATCTTGATGTTTTACCGGATCCGCCGCCAATATCGAGTATATTGCTTTTTTTAAAATCAAATTTTTGTAGAAATTTCTTTCCACATAAAAGTAGATCTTTAACTTGTGGTAATGAAAAATCATTTAGATTTACATCTGATAAATTAGAATCATTTTCCCAATAATCATCATATAGTTTTGTCTTTTTTTCTTCCATTAATGTTATTTGTTTATGAGAAGTTTTGATTTGAATTTTAAGAATAGTTTACGCAAATCATAAAATTGTTCTAATTTTAAAAATGATGAACCTAAAAAGTATATTGATGAGTAAATAATAGTACCCTCAGCAATTTCAAAGAAAGATAATAATATACTACTGCTTTCAAACTTTATTTGAACAAAATTACATATTACATATGTTATTAATGCCCCGACAAAGGATAAACAAATCATTTTACTTAGTGGAATAAATATCCTGGATAATTTAAAATCAGTAAAATAATGATAGGATAGGAAAATACCTATGGGTAAGCTTAAAAAGATAAGTGAAATACTTCGTGAGACTGGAATACCAATATAACCAATATATTTCCCCATAAAATATGTAAGTATCATGCTTAGAATGCCAACAACTATGGAGGATAGAGAAATTAGTTTAGTTTTTTGTATTGAATAAATCAACCTTGTATTAATAGCCACAAAAGCAGCCCCTATTAATGAAACAGAATAATAAATTAATGAATCTTTTGCGATTGCCGCACTTTCAATTGTAAAATTCCCTCTCAAATAAAATATTTTGATAATTGGGAATGACAAAACAATCAATAATGTGGAAATTGGAATAATTAGAAACCAAAGAAAATTATTGTGTTTGTAATAGTATTCCAAAAGGTTATTGTCATTTTTTGTTCTAAGTTTACTAAAAGCAGGAACAATTACTGTCGCCAATGGAACTATAATCATAAGATTAGGTATGTCTGCAATTCTTTGTCCGTACGATAAAGAAGTTAATGTTCCGCCATCAAATAATGAAGAAGTAAAATCGTAAAAAAACATGGAAAGTGAACCGAATATTTGAGCAATAAAAACTGGTACACCCAATTTAACGAATCCTTTTAAATAAGGTGATTTATTGAATTCTATTTTGAAATATTTTATTTTTGATTTGAGGTAAATTAACATTAAAATTGCCTGGACAATATATGAGAACATTATCGCAATTGCCATGCTTTCTACTCCTATTCTTCTGCCAAAAAAAACAATGCAAATAATCATTAAAACACTATTTGCAAGGGCTGCTAGTGCAGGTAATGTAAATTGACTATAAGATTGAATTATAGCCCGCATAAATTCTACAATTGACATCAAAAAAAATATTACAGCAAAATATTTTATGTAATTTGATGTTTGTATAATTACATCCTGTTTAAAATTTGATATTTTAAGAAGTATGTTAGAGCCAAATAAATAAAATAAAATACCAAAAAGTGCTGAAATTATAATAGTTAAAGTAAATAAAGTATTTGCAAACTTCCATGCTTCTATTTCGGAAACTGTGTTCCGTATATTTATAAAGAGAGGCATGAAAACTGTGGTTTGTTGTGAAATTATAATTATCGAAACAAGAGCAATAAATGAACTCGTAAAGTAAAAGACATCAGTTTGGAAGTTAGCTCCAAAATAATAAGCAATTAGAAGTGATGAAAGAAATCCAATTGTTTTACTAATTACATTAAAAGCAATTGTAATAGTACTTCCGCGAAGTATTGATTCTTTCTTTATCATAAAGAGAATTCTACCTTCTCTTTCATTCCTAAAATAATTTTTTCCATAGAATCATAAAAAGTAGTTCTAAAAAGGTACTTTTCTTTTGTTTTTTTATAACCATTTAATGCTATTTTTTTTCTTTCTTCATCATTTTTTAGATAATATCTGATCTTTTCCACTGCTTCCTCAAAAGTATCATAGCCTACAACCTCTTTATCTAATTCATATAATTCGGCAAGACCTAGTTTGTTATCACAAATTTGCATAATACCATTCATCGGTAATTCATAAAGTCTTAAATTACATGGACCAAAACTTTGATGAATATTAATCCCAATTTTAGCCCTTTGATAATAATTAAGTAAAAGATTTTGAGGGAGTTTATTTATTGATAAAAACCCATAACCGTGATATGCTCTTGCTAATACCCCTTTAAGGCCATCCCAATTTCCATAAATGTGGAATGATGGACCAAAAACTTTTTTTAATTTCAATAAAAAATCATTACGGCTCTTTGTTGCAGATCCACCAATAAAAATGATATCGATATCCCGATGTTTATTTAATATCGCATCTTCAGATATCAAATGATCGAATTGATTATCCCAGCAGCCATGGGGCCTTAAATCGGCTCTTTTGGCACCCCATTCTATGAATTTTTCATTCATTTTCTGCTTTTGACTATGATAAACACCGTAACAAAAAGTATGATCAAAAGCATATAAATATGGTTTTGATCTCCAATAAGAAGTTTCAGGATCATCCCCTGAATAATAAACCGTATAAATATTTTTACTTAATTCTTTAATAAAGTCTGGATGATATACACATTCATGATCAACATAAAAGACATCAGCATCTTTACAAAGTTCTTTAATATGCTTATATAATTTTTTTAAACCTTCATGTCCGTTTCTATAATAATCATCTAACTGCCATGGTGAAACATCTTTTTCCCAACCTAAAAATTTACGGTGATTAAAAGGAATAATTTGATATTTTCCATTTGAAAATCTCTCAGTAATCTCTATCTCCTTCTCAAAATCCTTATAAACCCCAAAAGAATAGATAATTTTTAATTGTTCTTTCATTAAATTATATTTTTAATATACCATTTTACCGTATCCTGTAAACCTTCCCTTATATCAAAGAGTGGATTATAGCCTAAATTAATTTGAGCTTTTTGTATTGATGCTAACGAATGTGGAATATCACCTACTCGATTACTTACATGAACTACTTCTACATTATTTATCTTAGGATCAAAAATGGTTAGACTTTCCTTCAAATAAGCAACTAGTTGATTTAATGTTGTTTGTTGACCAAAAGCAATATTATAAACCGTATTAACAGCTTTTTTGGTGTTTACAATTAAAGATAAATTATTTGCTTGCACTACATTTTCGACATAAGTAAAATCTCTTGAGTATCCACCATCACCATTGATTACCGGAGATTCATACTTCATTAGTTGCATAATAAATTTGGGAATAACTGCGGCATAAGATCCTTGAGGGTCTTGTCCAGGCCCAAATACATTGAAATATCTTAAACCAATTGTTTCTATTCCGTAAGTCTTTGAAAACACATCTGCATAAAGTTCATTTACATATTTTGTTACTGCATAGGGGGACAGCGGTTTTCCAATTATATCTTCAACTTTAGGTGAGTTTTTCGAATCACCATATGTAGAAGAACTTGCTGCATAAACAAAACGTTTTACATTAGCATCCCGAGCAGCGACCAACATATTCAAAAAACCACCGATGTTTACTTCATTGGTAGTCACTGGGTCATTGATTGAACGAGGTACAGAGCCGAGTGCTGCTTCATGAAGAATATAATCTATATTTTGGACGGCTTTTTTACAATCATCAAGCTTTCTAATGTCACCAACTATTAACTTAAAATTTGGGTTTGTTAAGAACTTTTGAATATTTTTTGGATTTCCGGTTGAAAAATTATCTAGACAAACAACCTGATTGTCATTTTGAAGCAGTGAATTGCATAGATTTGATCCTATAAAACCTGCGCCACCTGTTACTAATATTTTTTTTCCGGTTACTTTAGGATATGGCATTTTATTAATTTCTTTGAATTGATAAGTGAATTGTATAAAGTTGAAAGTTATTTACTAATTTACAAGTATTATAATTGAAAAAGCATTGAAAAAAATTGATAAATTTTTATAATGCCGTATAATTATAACCTTCCATCAACGATATCCTTAGGTAATATTCCTTTGATATCATAGAGTATACCATCCTTGTTACACAGGGATTTAATATTCATCGATTTAAATTGCTCATGAGCTACAGCCAGAATGATAGAATCATAACTTTCAGATAGTGTAGGACTGAGTGAGATACCATATTCCTTTTCTACTTCTTCAGGGTTGGCCCATGGATCGTAAACTTCTACTTTACAGCCGAAGTCGCTAAGTTCGGTCACTACGTCGATAGCTCTTGAGTTCCGGATGTCGGGGCAGTTCTCTTTAAAAGTAATGCCTAGCATGAGTACTCGGGCCCCGGCAATCTGCTGCCCTTTCTGAATCATAAGTTTGATGACTTGTCTTGCAACATAAAAGCCTATGTTGTCATTTAATTTTCGACCAGCCAGTATTATCTCAGGGTGGTAGCCTAATTCTTGTGCCTTGTGGGTGAGGTAGTAAGGGTCTATTCCTATACAGTGGCCACCTACTAAACCCGGTCTGAAGTTGAGGAAGTTCCACTTGGTGTTTGCAGCATCGAGAACTTCGTTGGTGTCTATACCCATGCGTTCGAAGATGAGTGCCAACTCGTTTACAAAAGCGATGTTTATATCGCGCTGAGAGTTTTCAATTACTTTGGCAGCTTCGGCAACTTTAATAGAGGAGGCTTTAAAAGTTCCGTTTTTCAGAATGCGATTGTAAAGTTGATCTACAAATTCTGCGACATCAGGGGTGGAGCCTGAGGTGATTTTGCAAATGGTGGTGAGTGTATGTAACTTATCACCTGGGTTGATGCGTTCGGGTGAGTAGCCACAGAAGAAGTCTTTATTAAAAGAAATTCCGCTATGCTTTTCGAGAACTGGTACACAGTCTTCCTCAGTAGCTCCGGGATAGACGGTTGATTCGTATATGACTACATCACCTTGCTTTAGGACTTTTCCTACGGTTTCGGAGGCTCTAAGAAGTGGAGTGAGGTCTGGTCGTTTGTTTTTATCTACAGGGGTAGGTACGCTGACAATGAAAACGTTGCAATATTTTAGTTTATCAAGGTCGTTAGTATAACTTAGGTGAGTAGCGGCGAGCATGTCTTCGCTTGCTGTTTCTAAAGTATGGTCGTGTCCGCCTTTGAGTTCTTTTATTCGGGT
>Ga0209125_1002422_pt1 | contig 14407 bp, 14 predicted proteins | sample BarGraIncub1131A_FD_184503 | JGI IMG/M metagenome (GOLD analysis project Ga0209125, IMG submission 184503) | Arctic peat soil microbial communities from Barrow, Alaska - Barrow Graham LP Incubations 11-31A (SPAdes) (version 2) | ecosystem: Environmental > Terrestrial > Soil > Wetlands > Peat... | reverse complement strand
CATCAGCGCGTGGGGTTTTGAATTGGGCGCTGTACGGCACGCCGACTGCGCCCCAATCACGTCAGGAACTGACGGCGGCAGGGTTTGTGCCCTGCGAAACGCCATCCAATCGCTCAGCGACTTGCTTGGAGTAGTTCATAACCAGTGAACCGTAGGGCAAGCTGGAAAATGCGTGCCTGGAGCAGTTCGGGACTAAAATGCGCCTAGCATTGCACCAAGAAGATGACTGATAAGCCAGTCGGAAGTCCGCGTCAATAAGAGGAACCATCATGGATACGAATCAGGGAATGTCGCTACGCAGCAAACTGCGCTGGCTGACCGTCGCGACGATATTGGGCTTGGCGGCTCTTTTCACCATCCTGCTGATGAACGAAAGAAGTCAGTTGCTCAGCGATCGGGAGGAAAAAGTACGCAATCTGGTCGAAGTGGCTGAAGGAACGGTTGCCCATTTTGAAAAGCAGGCGGCAGAAGGAAAGCTTGGCCTTGACGAGGCTAAGAAGCTCGCCATCGATGCCTTGCGCGACATGCGTTACGACAAGACCGAGTACTTCTGGATCAACGACCTCAACAACACCATGATCATGCACCCGATCACGCCGGCGCTCGACGGGACGAATCTGGCACAGATCAAGGACGCCAACGGCAAGCACCTGTTCGTTGAATTCAACAACATGGTCAGCGCCAATGGCGCGGGCTTTGTCAACTACCTCTGGCCGAAACCGGGTTTTGGCGACGCCGTACCGAAAATTTCCTATGTTAAAGGATCCCAGACTTGGCACTGGGTGATTGGAAGCGGCATCTACGTCGACGACGTAGATGCGCTGTTCGCCCAGAATGCAATGAAATTTCTCGCCTGGGGTCTGCTGATCGGCGGTCTTATCGCCATCTCGCTGACCCTGGTTGGACGCAACGTGATCAAGACGCTTGGCGGTGATCCGCAGCTTGCGTCGCAAATCACGCGACGCATTGCCGCCGGTGACCTGACAACTGACGTTGTTTGCGCACCCGGCGATACGAGCAGCGTACTGGCTGGCATGAAGGCGATGCAGCAAACGCTGCGCATGATGATCGAAGAAATCGTGCGCGGTGCCGAACAGCTATCGAGCGCATCGGATCAGTTGCTGCACGCTTCCGAGGAAGTCGCCGGGCGCTCGCGACGGCAAAGCGAATCCGCTTCATCGATGGCGGCTGCGGTCGAAGAGATGACGGTAAGCATCGACCAAGTGGCGGAAAACGCGCGCGAGGCTCACGGCATCTCGGTGCAGACCGGCGACTTATCGGACAAGGGCACCCACGTCATCCACAATGCGGCCAGCGAAATGAACAAGATTTCGGAGGCCGTACAAGCTTCTTCGGCGATTATCGAAGACCTCGGTCATCAGTCCGACCAGATCACCTCGATCGTCAGGACTATCCGCGAAATTGCCGATCAGACCAATCTGCTCGCGCTCAATGCCGCGATTGAAGCCGCACGAGCTGGCGAACAGGGCCGCGGGTTCGCAGTAGTAGCAGACGAAGTACGCAAGTTGGCCGAGCGCACCAGCCAGTCGACCACCAAAATTGCCGGCATGGTCGAGAAGATCCAGAACGGCACGCGCAGCGCCGTCAGCAGCATGGAAGCCGGGGTCAAACAGGCGGGCAAAGGGGTCGAACTCGCCGACCAGGCCGGCGCTTCGATCACCGAGATCCGCGACGGCGCGTTACGTGTCATGGAAGTGGTTAACAACATTTCGGACGCGATTCGCGAACAAGGAGCTGCTTCCAGCGACATCGCCAAGAACATCGAACAAGTCGCCCAGATGTCCGAGGAAAGCGCGGGGGCAATTCAAGACACGGCCGATGCGGCGCGCCACCTGCAGCAACTGTCGTCAGCGCTGCACAGTTCGGTCAGCCGCTTCAAGCTCAACTGACTGAAGCTTAAAGTTAAGGGATTGGGCCGAAACCACGACGATCAGCGCTGCCAGCGTTGCGCCGCGCTATCGTCGGTTTCCCGCGCATCGACCCAGCGAGCGCCTTCGGGGGTCACCTCGCGCTTCCAGAACGGGGCGCGGGTTTTCAGATAATCCATGATGAACTCGCAGGCAGCAAAGGCCTCGCCACGGTGCGCGCCGGTAACGGAGACAAAGACGATCTGCTCGGTCGGCAACAACTTGCCGACGCGGTGAATCACCAGCGCATCGAAGATGTTCCAGCGCTGCTTCGCCTCGACGACGATGGCGTCGAGCGCCTTTTCCGTCATCCCCGGATAATGCTCCAGCGTCATTTCCGAAACGCCTGAGCCATCGTTCACGTCGCGCACCAGACCGACGAAAGTGGCGATGGCACCAATAGCGGGATCTCCGCCGCGTAGCGCCGCGAGTTCGGTGCTGACGTCAAAATCGGCTTCCTGGATACGAACCGGCATCTCAGCCTCCCGTTACCGGGGGAAAGAAGGCAACTTCATCGTCCGCACCGACGGGCGAATCGAGACGCGCCATTTCCTGATTGACGGCAAAACGGAGATTTTTCACCGTTGCCAGACTCGCCCACTCGCCGCCGCGCGCGGTAAGCAATTGGAGCAAACCACCGACGTCGCTCACGCCTGATGGCAAATCGATGCTCTCGGCGCCCACTTCCAGCCGCTCACGCAAACTGGCGAAATACAAAATTTTCAGCATAGTCAACTCAACAGTTCGGAAAAAGGCAGGAAGCGCACCATGTCGCCACACCGGATCGCCTGCAGCGACGGGACGTCGATCAGTCCATCAGCCCAGACGATTGACGTCAGCGCGCCAGCCCCCTGGTTGGGGAACAAATCAACGCCGCCGTTCGCATTCGTGTGCGCACGCACAAACTCGCGCCGCTCATTCGCCCGCAGCCGATCGAAATCAGCACGCAGAGTGTAGGCTGTTGGCGTGATCTGCGTAATCCCCTGCATGCGCATCACGAACGGCCGGACAAACAAGAGAAAGGTAACGAAACTCGACACTGGATTTCCCGGCAGGCCAATGAACGCAACATCCTGCCCCGCCGCCGCAACATGCCCGAAAGCCAGGGGTTTTCCCGGCTTGACCGCGATCTGCCACATATCGAGCCGGCCTTCAGCATTGACGGCGGGCTTGACGTGGTCCTCCTCCCCCATCGAAACGCCGCCCGAAGTCAAGATCAGATCGTTGTTCTGTGCCGCAGCGCGCAATGCGGCACGCGTCGCTTCCAGATTGTCCGGCACCTGGCCAAGATCGCACACTTCGCAACCGAGGCGTTCGAGCAACGCGGTCAGCGAAAAGCGATTGGCATTGTAAATGCCGCCCGCCGGCAAGACTTCGCCGGGCATGTGCAACTCGTCGCCGGTAAAGAAGACCGCGACGCGCAAACGACGAAAAACCGGCAACTGTACGATGCCAAGCGACGCCGCCAGCGCCATATCCTGTGGGCGCAAACGCCGGCCGGCCGGCAGAATGCAACTGCCGATGGTGCTATCGCTGCCAGCATGGAAAATGAAATCACCGAGCTGGGGCATGTGATTGATCATCACGCCCCCCTCGCCATGCTCGCAAAGCTCCTGCATCACCACCGCATCGGCGCCGGCTGGAATTGGCGCGCCGGTAAAGATGCGAGCAACGGTACCCGGCTGCAGAGGCGTCCCCACAGTGCCCGCCGGGATACGCTGAGAAACCGGCAGACAGGTCCCCTTCGCCGGCAGATCGGCGACACGCAAGGCATAGCCGTCCATCGCGGAATTGTCGAGCGGCGGCGAGTCGAACGCGGCATACAAGGGCTCGGCAAGCACTCGTCCGTGTGCGTTCAGGGTCGGTAATGAACTGGTCTCGGTAACCGCTTTCGCATCAGCCAGCAAGCGCGTCAATGCTTCATCAAACGACAACATGCGTTTTTCCTTCAAGGTTCAGGGTGGCAAGCAAGAAGCCGACAATCGCGTCCGCATCGTTCAAGTCGAGAGATACCAGGTGCGTCGGCAAAGGCCCCACCAGCGGTCCATCGCTCGCCACCGCAACGATGTTCGGATTGGCGGGCCAGAGCGGTGGCTTGCCGTTGGCAGGCCGATAGACTTCGAGTTTCGGAATCGCGTCATCCTTGTAGCCTTCGATAAGGACCAGATCGCACGGCGACAGATACTTGAGACACTCGTCCAGCGCCGGTTCTGGCGCCCCACGCAGTTCATGCATCAACACCCAGCGCGCGCCGCTGGTGAGCAAAACCTCGCCGGCACCCGCCTGACGATGGCGATACGAGTCCTTGCCCGGCTGGTCGAAGTCAAAATTGTGGTGCGCGTGCTTGATCACGGAAACGCGCAAACCCAACGCGGTTAAGCGCGGCAGCAACTTCTCGAGCAGCGCGGTCTTTCCCGAACCGGAATAGCCGGCAATACCGAATACGTTCATGTGCAATTCCTACCTTCCCCCTGACAGGAGACTGGAAATACCGCGGCAAATCCGCCGCCCGGCGTACGAAAGTTAGTCGTCTGTCCCTGATAGAGACGTGCCGACACCAGTTGAACCGCCGCACGATAGACGTAGTTGCGCAGGTCCAGTTTGAGGTCCTGTGCCACACCGTCGACCTGCAGGCGTCGCTCCGAGGGCGGCACCAACGCCTGGGCAATGTAACCGCCACGGGAGATTACTTCGAAAACGCGCTTGGTCAGTTTGTCGCCGCGATAGGCCGCCCTGCCGCCAAAGCCTGCGGCGGGCTTGAAGAACCACTGTTTGCGACTGGCCCAGAAAGCCTCGGCCGCCTGCGGCATCACCTCCGTCGTCCGCGGAATGCCGCTTTGCAGTAACTGCCGCTCGCTTGCCCCAACACCGATCTCCGCCAGCCAAGCCGTATCGCTCAGAGCCACGAGATTGCGTTTGTCGGCGTACAGCGCGTGGGCGCGCGGATGCGGCGTCAGTACTACGGCATCAGCCAGGTAGGCGGCGCGCAGGGCGGCGTGTTCCGGCTGCTCCAGGGCAAAATCAGTCAGCCGGTTATAGACCAGATCGACCGCCTGCCCCTCGCACAGCAGGCGCTTACCATCAAAGGAAAGCTCGTCGGGGTCGGCGACCCGCGCGGCGATCCCGTTCGCCTCAAAAAGTTGGCGGAAGAGTTCGAACTCGGGCGCTAGGTACTGACCCGTCGGCTCCGTATCGACGATGGCAACGCGCTGCAGCGGCCGGTCGGCGCGCGCCAGCGCCCACTCTTCGCGAAACATGGCGAGAAAAGCCGCCTCCACTGCGATCGGCTCGGGCATCATCGCGGCGATCTGGTCGCAACAAGCACGCTGTGCACGCAGCAGCTTGGCGTTGAGCAAACCGCCGCCGGCGTTGGTGTTGATTTCGATCAGCTGCGGCCCGTCGGCGCCGAGGTGGAAGTCGTAACCGAGGAAAATTCCTGCCGCTTTCTGAGGAAAGCGGGCAATCGGCGGTGCGTAGCCGAGCACACGCTCCTGATACGCCGGCAGCGCGATCACTTGTTCAATGGCGGCGATGGTCTTCGCCATGCGTTGCAAATGTGTCTCGCCGACGAAAACCATGGTGTCCGAAAACAGATGCGGCCGTGTGGCCAGCAGATCGGCATGGGAAAGGGCAAACTCGCCGCCCTCGCCCTCCTCCAGCGCGTGGCGCAAGACTTCATGATCGACCGAAACGCACGTACAGTCGCGATTGAGCAGCGCAGCCGCAGCACGGCAATCGGTTGGCAGCGGCGTCGCCTGAGCTACACTTGGACCGTGAATGGCGTCAATTTCCATAGTTCCTATGCTACCGATTGAGCCGCCAAAAAAGTCAGCACCTCGTCGAGTTCACGGGTTCGCTTCATCGGCGGCAGGCTGCGCCAGACCCGCTTGCCGTAGGGTTTGCTGATCAGACGGGGATCGCAAATCATCAGCACGCCGCGGTCGCTCTCATCGCGAATCAAGCGGCCGGCGCCTTGCTTGACGTTGATCACGGCACGCGGCAGCTGGTACTCCATAAAGGCATTGCGCCCTTCGTTCTTCATCCGCTCGATGCGTGCCGAAAGCACCGGGTCGTCGGGCGGCGCGAATGGCAGCTTATCGATGACGACCAGCGACAGCGCCTCGCCGCGCACGTCGACGCCTTCCCAGAAGCTCTGGCTGCCGACCAGGATGGCATTGCCGAGCCGCCGAAAACGTTCGAGCAACTCATTCTTGCTGCCCTCGCCCTGCAAGAGCAAGGGGAAATCCAGTCCGGCGCATTCAAGCTGTTTAGCCAGCAACTCGTGCGTACGGCGCATCGCGCGCAATGAAGTGCATAGAAAAAATGCCCGCCCGCCGCTGGCATGCACCACGGGAAACGCTGCCTTGACGACCGCATCGGTAAACCCGTAACTGTTCGGTTCCGGCAGGTTCTGCGGGACGTAGAGCAAGGCCTGCTGCGCGTAGTCGAACGGACTGTCCCAGCACGCCGTCTCAGCCTCGCCCAATCCCATTTCGGCACAGTAATGGCCGAAATCGCGCTGCACGGCGAGCGTCGCCGAGGTAAAGATCCATGCACGTGGATGGCCGCCCATCTGCTTTTGCATGATGCTGGCGATGACCAGCGGCGTCGCGTTGAGCTGCAAGGAATGGGTATAGGTTTCGCCCCAGCGCACGTAATCGGCGTCGGCGCCGCTCTGCCAGCGGCGCAACTGGGCCAACAACTCGCCGGCCCGACGCCAGCAGTTCTCCAACCCCTCGGAGCGCTGCGCCTGCGTCTCGAGAAGCGCCGCCAGTATTTCCAGTTCGCGGGTCAGGCCGACGACGCCATTATCGAAGCCCATGCGCGCTTCAAGTTGCGGCAGCGCGAAGCGCGCCGGTTCGACCGGCAGAGTCAGTCGCAGATCCTTGGCCGCTTTTTCCATCACCGTGCAAAGCTTCGGCAGATCGAGACAATCGCGTGCCGAGGCCAACCCCTCGACCTTGATGTCGCGCGCCAGATCGAGCATCTGCGCGGTCGACACGTTATCACCGAAGAACAGGCTGGCGGTTTCTGGCAACTGGTGGGCTTCATCGAAGATCACCGTATTGCAGGCCGGTAACAATTCGGCCGTACCTTCGTCGCGCAGCATCACGTCAGCGAAGAAAAGGTGGTGATTGACTACCACCAGATCAGCCGCCAATGCCTCGCGGCGCGCCGCCAGCACGAAGCATTCCTTATGGTTCGGGCACTCCTGGCCGAGACAGTTCTCGCGCGTCGAGGTGACCATGGGCCAGACCGTCGAATTCTCCGGTACGTCGCCGCAATCGGCCTTGTCACCGGTCCGGGTCTCCTTGACGAAGCGCGCGATGCGCAGCGCGTGCGCTGCGTCCTCGCGCGCCAGGAAGCGGCCTTCGGCAAGCGATCGTTCCAGATGGTAGTGGCACAGATAGTTGGCGCGTCCCTTGAGCAGCGCCGCCTTGACCGGCGAATTGAGTACCTGGCGGATGGTCGGAATGTCACGCGCGAAGAGCTGGTCCTGCAGATTCTTGGTCCCGGTCGAAACAATTACCTTGCCGCCGGAAAGCAGCGCCGGTACGAGATAGGCGTAGGTCTTGCCCGTACCGGTACCGGCTTCCGCGACGAGCACGCGATTCCCAGCAATGGCGGCGGCAATTCGCTCGGCCATTTCGAGCTGCTGCGCGCGCAGCCGATAGCCGGGAATGCCAGCGGCAAGCGGGCCGTCGGGAGAAAAGACTTCGGAGAGAGAGGGCGTCATGCGGAAATCATCGGAACCAGCGCGAATGCTACCAGAAGCCGGCGATGGCGTCCGGCGGCGCGGCATCGCCAGCGCGACAGAATATCAATCGGCTTGACCGATCGCGCGCTTTCTAACCACAATCGGCGCGTCAACCTTTGAAAGGTGCCCGATGATCCACGAAACCGTTGCCGATTTCAGCCTGCCGGCGACCGGCGGAAAAACCTTCGCGCTGGCGGCCTGCCAGGGCCACCCCGTTGTTATTTACTTTTACCCCAAGGACAGCACCCCTGGCTGCACCACTGAAGCACAGCAATTCCGTGACCTCCACGCCGAGTTCGCCAAGGCGGGCGCCATTGTCGTCGGCGTTTCGCGCGACAGCGTGAAATCGCACGAAAACTTCAAAGCCAAGCAGGAACTGCCCTTCGACCTGCTATCCGATGGTGAAGAAATCCTCTGTGCACAATTTTCCGTCATCAAAATGAAATCGTTGTATGGGAAACAGGTGAGGGGCATCGAACGCAGCACCTTTGTCATTGACGGCAAAGGCGTATTGCAGCGGGAGTGGCGCGGGGTGAAGGTACCGGGCCACGCGCAGGAAGTGCTCGATTTCGTCAAAGCTCTCTAATCAAAACCAAACTTTGCCCACCGGAGAAACCACGTCCATGGCCCGCAAATCCGCAGCCAGCGCCAAAGCAAGAACCGAAAGCAAGCAGACCAAACTTTTCGTCCTCGACACCAACGTGCTGATGCACGATCCAACGAGCGTCTACCGCTTCGAGGAACACGACGTCTTCCTGCCTATCATGACGCTGGAAGAACTCGACAACAACAAGAAGGGCATGTCGGAAATCGCCCGCAACGCCCGACAGGTGACGCGCACCCTCGACGAGATCGTGACCAGCCTGAGCGACGGCATCGACGAGGGCATCGAGCTCTACGGTCCGTCGCACAAGCTGGCCAGCGGCCACCTTTTCCTGCAGACCGAAGCCATCTCCGGCGAGTTACCGGCCGCCTTGCCTACCGCTAAGGCGGACAACCAGATCCTGGCCGTCGTCATCCACCTGCAGCGCCGCTACCCGAAACGCGCGGTGATCCTCGTTTCCAAGGACATCAACATGCGCATCAAGGCCCGCGCACTCGGGCTGGAAGCGCAGGATTACTTCAACGACAAGGTGCTTGAGGATACCGACCTCCTGTACACCGGCATGCGCGAACTGCCGGCCGACTTCTGGGAAAAGCACGGCCAGGGAATGGAGTCGTGGAAGAAGGACGGTCACACGCTGTACCGCCTGAAAGGGCCGCTCTGCTCGCACCTGCTGGTCAACGAATTCATCTATCAGGAAGGTGAACAGCCGCTCTACGCCATTGTCCGCGAGTTGTCCGGCAAGACCGCACAACTCGAAACGCTGACCGACTTCACGCATCCCAAAAACAGTGTCTGGGGCATCACGGCGCGCAACCGCGAGCAGAACTTTGCGCTCAACCTGCTGATGAACCCGGAAGTCGATTTCGTTACCCTGCTCGGCCAGGCCGGGACCGGCAAGACGCTGCTCACGCTGGCGGCCGGGCTGACCCAGGTGCTCGAATCGAAGCTCTACTCGGAGATCATCATGACCCGGGTGACGGTGCCGGTCGGTGAAGACATTGGTTTCCTGCCGGGGACCGAGGAAGAAAAAATGGGGCCGTGGATGGGCGCCCTCGAAGACAATCTTGATGTACTGAACAAGACTGACGAGGAGTCCGGCGACTGGGGCCGAGCGGCGACGCGCGACCTGATCCGCAGCCGGATCAAGATCAAGTCGCTCAATTTCATGCGCGGCCGCACTTTCCTCAACAAGTTCCTGATCATCGATGAAGCGCAGAATCTGACGCCGAAGCAGATGAAAACATTGATCACGCGCGCTGGTCCGGGCACCAAGGTGATCTGTTTGGGCAACATCGCGCAGATCGACACGCCTTACCTCACCGAGGGGAGTTCCGGCCTCACCTACGTAGTCGACCGTTTCAAGGGGTGGGAACACTCTGGCCATATCACGCTGCAACGCGGCGAGCGCTCCCGTCTCGCGGACCACGCCGCCGAAGTGCTATAATCCGCGCCACATTCCCGGGCCGTGTCTTAGTGCACGGCCCGGTCGTTTTCGGCAACCAGCTCGTCACGCCTTCTCTGTGCCGATCGGGCTCTACGCATTCCGGAGGGTCGATTGAAACGACGCGACTTCCTCGCTGCTTCGGCAGTTCTTTCCCTTATCGCTTCTTCGCCGGCGCTCGCCGCGAAGAAGAAAGCAGCGCATGACAAACCTGCGCACGACAAATCGGCGCACGGCAAGTCGGCGGCACATGGCAAAGCGGCGCACGGTAAATCGGGTCATGGCAAAGCCGCAACCCGAAAATCAAGAGCGTCGGCGCGTTTTGAAGCGGCCAGCCAGCCCGAACCGCGCATCCCGCCTGAGCCGCGCAGTGTCATCAGCCTGCAGGACGAACCTCCGGCGCAATGGCGTACGTACGGCATCAACTCGACGATCACGCTGAAAAGATCCAGGGGCAAGGCCCGCGTCTGGCTACCCCTGGCCCAGTACAAGGACACGCCTTGGCAGCGCACGCTTAGCCACAGCTGGCAAGGTAATTTCGAGAGCGCCGGCATCTACCGCGACCCGGTGGCGGAAATGGAAGTTTTCTACGCCGACTGGAAGGAAGGCGTTGACCTACCGCAGCTGCAGATGACCAGCCAGGTAGCCACACAAGATCGACATTTCGACATTACCCGGCGTGGCGCCGTCGTCGAGCGCAACGAAGTGCTGCGCCGCTGCCTTCATTCGACCGATCTGGTACCGACCGAAGGTATCGTTCGTCACACCGCTGAGCGCGTCATCGGGCGCATCAAGGACCCGGTCGCGCAGGGCAAGGCGATTTACGACTGGGTGGTGGAAAATACCGTACGCGACCCCCAAGTCGCGGGTTGCGGTTTAGGCAACGTCACCGCCATGCTCGATACCGGCCGTCTGAGCGGCAAGAGTGCCGACATCGCCCTGCTCTTCGTCGGCCTGTGCCGCTCGATCGGCATTCCGGCGCGCCCGGTCTTTGGCATGCGCGTCGATAGCTCGCGGCTGTTCGGCAGCCTCGGCGTCAGCGGTAACCTGGGCCAAGCCCAGCACTGTCGTGCCGAGTTCTACACGCCTGGCTACGGCTGGATTCCGGTCGATCCATCAGACGTGCGCAAAGCCATCCTCGACGAGCGTCTGACCAACGCCGATTCGAAGTTAGTCGTCCTGAAGAAGCTGCTTTTCGGTTTTTGGGAAATGAACTGGATCGGTTTCAACGCCGCACAGGACGTCGATCTGCGCGGCGCTTCCAACGGCAAGACGCTGCCCTTCCTCGTGTTTCCGCAGGCGCAATCGTCAGATGGCCGTTTCGACAGCCTCGACAGTGAACGTCTTAGCTACAGCGTCAGCGCCAGCCGCATCGACGGTTGAGGGGGAGACTAGTAGCTGCCCGGATTGGCAAAGTTCTCGAAGCGAGTGTATTCGCCGATAAAAGTCAGCCGTACCGTGCCGATCGGGCCATTACGCTGCTTGCCGATGATGATTTCGGCGACGCCCTTGTCCGGCGTATCCTGGTTGTAGACCTCGTCGCGATAGATGAACATGATCACGTCGGCATCCTGTTCGATGGCGCCGGACTCACGCAGGTCGGACATCACGGGGCGCTTGTTCGGGCGCTGCTCGAGCGCACGGTTGAGCTGCGAGAGGGCGATCACCGGAACGGCCAGTTCCTTAGCCAGACTTTTCAGCGAGCGCGAAATCTCAGAAATCTCGGTCGCCCGGTTCTCGCCGTTGCCGTTGGCCGAAGACATCAGCTGCAGGTAGTCGATGACGATCAGGCCGAGTTTGCCGCACTGGCGGTGCAGTCGGCGAGCGCGGGCGCGCAGATCAATCGGATTCAGGGCCGGGGTTTCGTCGATGTAGATCGGTGCCTCGTGCATCTTGCCCAGCGCAAAAGACAGGCGCGACCATTCGTCATCGTTCAGACGGCCAGTGCGAACACGGTGCGCATCGAGCCGGCCAACCGAGGAAAGCATCCGCATAGCCAGCTGGGCGCCGCCCATTTCCATCGAAAACACGGCAACCGGCAGACCGACTTCGATCGCCACGTTCTCGGCCATGTTTAGGGCAAACGAGGTCTTGCCCATCGACGGCCGACCCGCAACGATCAGCAGATCGCCCGGCTGCAAACCGGACGTTTTCGAATCGAGATCGTGATAGCCGGTCGGTACCCCCGTAATGTCCGAGGGGTTATCGCGGTCGTGCAGTTCCTGAATGCGTTCGACCACCTGCGTCAGCAGCGGATTGATGTGCTGGAAGCCGGTCTGGCTTCGGAAGCCGCCCTCGGCGATGGCAAACACCTTGGCTTCGGCCTCGTCGAGCAGTTGCTTCGGATCACGCCCAAGGGGATTGAAGGCGCTGCCGGAAATCTCATCACCCGCGGTAACCAACTGACGCAGAATCGCCCGCTCGCGGACAATCTCGGCGTAGCGCCGAATATTCGCGGCTGACGGCGTATTGACCGCCAACTCGCCCAGATAGGCCAGGCCACCGGTATCGCCAGTCTCGCCGGCAACATCAAGACTCTCGGCGACGGTAACGACGTCGACCGGCTTGCCGCGTTCGAGCAGCTTGCGGATCTGGCGGTAGATGCGCTTGTGCTCGTCACGGTAAAAGTCACCCTCGCCGACCAGATCGGCAATCTTGTCGAAAGCAGCGTTATCAAGCAGCAAACCACCGAGCACCGACTGCTCGGCCTCGATCGAATGCGGCGGAATACGTAACTGCGCTAGAGCCGGGTCCAACTGGGCGTTTTGCTCCCGCCGACCACGCTGATTGTAGGAATTCGGTGAGTTCTGGGAATTGAAAGAATTGAACGACTTGGCCATAGATAATCCGGTGCGCAATACAACGCTAGCAGGTGCGTAAGTCTACCCCAGCGACAGAAAGACCGAGGCGCTGAAATGAAAAAAGCCTTGCACCAGGGCAAGGCTTTCTTGGTTGCGCAGAAGGCCTGCGCGACGAATGTTGCAGCGGCGTAGACTACAGCTCGCCGACCACGGAAACCGTCACGGTCGCCAGGACGTCAGTGTGCAGCGCGATTTCCAGTGAATTCTCGCTGACTGCCTTGATCGGACCGAGCGGCATGCGCACCGAAGACTTTTCAATGTCAAAACCCTGCGCCTTGAGCGCGTCGGCAACGTCAAAGTTGGTCACGGAACCGAACAGGCGGCCGTCGACCCCTGCCTTGCGAGCGATCTTGACGATCACGCCGCTGAGTTTCTCGGCAAAAGCCTGCGCTTCGATCAGTTTCTCAGCAGCCGCTTTCTCCAGTTCAGCACGCTTGACTTCGAATTCCTTCAAGGCGAGCGGCGTGGCACGTTTGGCCTTGCCGTTCGGAATCAGGAAATTGCGCGCGTAGCCCGGTTTGACATTGACCAGATCGCCGAGACCGCCGAGGTTGACGACCTTTTCCATCAAAATAATTTGCATCGTCTTTTCCTCGTTTACTGGTGGTTGTCGGTGTAAGGCAACAGCGCCAGGAAGCGGGCGCGCTTGACGGCCACCGACAGCATGCGCTGGTAGCCGGCCTTCGTACCGGTCAGACGAGCCGGCATGATCTTGGCGTTTTCAGCGATGTATTCCTTGAACAAATCGACATCCTTGTAGTCGATCTCTTCCATTTTTTCAGCTGTGAAGCGGCAGAACTTGCGGCGCTTGAACAGCCCGCTGCCACGCTTCTTGCCGTTCTTGTCATCCTTCTTCTTGAAGAACCTACCCATTTTGATTTCCTTCTACAAATTCGATCGTAGTGACATGCAATCTTAGCTGCTTGCTGTGTTGGCTCTTGGCGGCGAGAAAACCGGTCAAACGGACCGACGCTCCCGGATTAGCCGCTTGCATCCACTTAGCTGTCGGGCCCAAGCCAATGGCCTGGATTTCACACTCGACGCGCCGTGGGCTACCCGCTTCGATCTGTTCCGATTGATGCCCGATCACACATTCCGTTACCGGCACACCGGCCGGGGTGAAACGCAGCGCTTTGCGCTCGATCAGGATTCCGGTGAGTTCGACGCGATTCAGCAGAGCCTCGACAATCAGGCGGCCGGCTGTTCGGCAGCTTCGGCCGGGGCTTCAGCCGGAGCTTCGACCTTGGCTTCGAGCATCGACTTGGACTTCTCTTCCTTCATCATCGGCGACGGCGTCGTGACGGCACGCTTGGTCTTGATGGTCAGGTGGCGAAGCACGGCGTCGTTGAACTTGAAGCCATGCTCGAGTTCGCCCAGCGTAGCGCCATCACACTCGATGTTCATCAGAACATAGTGTGCCTTGTGCATCTTCTGGATCGGGTAGGCAAGTTGACGACGGCCCCAGTCTTCGAGGCGGTGAATCTGACCACCGTGCGTGGCAACGAGCGCTTTGTAGCGCTCGACCATCGCCGGGACCTGTTCACTCTGGTCCGGATGGACGATAAAAACGATTTCATAATGGCGCATGAACACTCCTTTTGGTAAGAGCCCCCCGGCATGCGAACGGTGGAGCAAGGTGGAAAAGCAGGCCATTATAGCGAGTAAGCGGCAATACGACAAGAATTAGCCTTGTCCAATGAGGTATGAGCCTGACGGAGACGCGTATTTCCAACCGGGAATGAGCCTGGAGGGGAAAACGCGAAGGCAAATTAGGGCGTGGGTTGATCATCGCAAGGATGGTGATCAACATGG
>Ga0209125_1002421_pt1 | contig 14410 bp, 13 predicted proteins | sample BarGraIncub1131A_FD_184503 | JGI IMG/M metagenome (GOLD analysis project Ga0209125, IMG submission 184503) | Arctic peat soil microbial communities from Barrow, Alaska - Barrow Graham LP Incubations 11-31A (SPAdes) (version 2) | ecosystem: Environmental > Terrestrial > Soil > Wetlands > Peat... | reverse complement strand
TTGATGACAATGCCGATGACCGGAGAATCTTGCGCTACACCCTAGAACACCACGGCTGCGAGGTTACCGAGGCGAAGGATGGCTAGGAGGGGCTGGAACTGGCAAAAGCGCTCAAGCCTGAGCTGATCGTCTCCGATGCCCTCATGCCCCGGATGGACGGTTTCGAGTTCCTGCGCATGATCAAGATGGATCACGAACTCCGGTCAATCCCCTTTGTCTTCCATTCCGCCGTATATACCGGCCTGAAAGACAGTGAGCTGGCCCTCTCCCTCGGCGCGGAGACATTTATCGGCAAACCGATGCAACCCGAGGAGCTCTGGGAAGAGTTGGCATCTATTCTGAAAAAGCACGAGGCAGACCGGGAAAGACCTGCTGTTGCACAATCGATGGAAGAAGAAAAAGATTATCTCAGAAAATACAGCAGTGTCGTTGCGGCAAAGGTTGAAGAAAAGGTCCGGGAGCTGGAACAAAACATCGTCGAACGCAAACTGACCGAGGATGCGTTGCGCGTAAGCGAAGAACAGCGCTACCGGCTCCAGGCGGAACTCGCATGCGCGGCAGAGATGCAGGCAAAGCTCCTGCCGGACCGCGACCCCGACCTGCCGGATTTCGAATTCGCCGCGCGCTGCATCCCCGCCCGGCAGGTTGGCGGCGATTTCTACGACTGGATCGAGGTAGCTCCCGGCATCATCGCCATTACGCTCGGCGACGTCATGGGTAAGGGGATGAGCGCCGCCATGCTCATGACAACCGCAATGGCCGCCATTCATGCCGCAACACTGCAGAATGGGCCTGCTGCCGCCGTGCAACTGGCCGAAAGCTCCATCAGGTCAAATCTGGAACGATTCGAAAGCTTCGTAACGCTGTTCCATGCTCACCTGAACGTACATACCCGTACCCTGACCTATGTGGACTGCGGCCACGGGTATGTATTCCTGCGCCGTTCCGACGGAACCGTCGAAGAGCTGAGCCCGCGGGGACTCCCTCTGGGGGTTATGGCCAAAGAGCAGTACCAGGAAGGGATCCTCACCTTCGGACCGGGTGATGCCCTCGTCCTGTACAGTGACGGGCTGATCGACGCCAGACCGGAACTGGCGCTCGACAATCATATTCTGGCCGGCCATCTGGGCGGAGCAACAAGCGCCCGGGAGATGCTGGCTATTCTGCTGGCGCTGCCGAACCTCGAAGGTTCTCCGCCCGACGACCTGACGGTTCTGGTCATCAGATCGACGGACACGAGCGGGCCGAGGAAATAGCTGATAATGAAGCTATAATCCTGAAAAAAGCAGTTGCCGGTAGAGTACGCAGAGGGAAAATAAGCAGGAGTGTCGATTTATGCGTAAGACAACTGGTACTTCACCAGTTCAGCCAGGTTTTTCAGATTGAGCTTTGACAGGATGCGCGTCTTGTAGGTGCTGACGGTTTTTACGTTGATCTCCAACTGCCAGGCGATTTCCTTGTTCGTAACACCGGTTGCCAGCAGCTCGGCAATCTGCTTCTCCCGTCTTGAAAGATTTTTCAACCCGGGCAGGGCCTGGTTCTGAATAGTGATGGTGCGCAGCTCGACCAGCACGGCCTCCACGATCTTCTCGCTGGCGAATTTCCTTCCTTTGACAACCTTCTCTATGGCCCGGATCAGATCGTCCGCCGTTTTCTCCGCTTCGACAAAACCATCCGCCCCCAGAATGTAAGCCTTGACGGCGAGCTGCTCGTCGGCATGCATACCGACGACTACAATCGGCAGACAGGGCTTGTCCCGTCTGATCTCCTCCAATATTCCGAAACCCTCCAGGTCCGGCAACGACAGGCCGATCAGCACAACGTCGTAGTCATTTTTCCGAACCATCTGCAGGGCATCGTTTATGTCTTCTGCATCATCAAAGGCGATCCTTTCCCCGACCTCCTTAAGTATCAAATGCATCCCGGCCCGGACTACGGCATTTTTGTCGATGATGAGAATTTTCATCACTTCTACTCCCGCACGGCAAAATTCTGACAAAACGGCAATGGCTTAAAGACTATAGCTGTGTTCCGACAAATTTCAAGCTGGCGCATAAAATATTTATCAGAGTAATCCCCCCAACAGTGTAGGTAGATTCCTATCCACCTGTCAGCATAATGCCTCCATTGAAAAAGTTCAAAACTGGTGTTTACTTAAATGGACGTAACGAGTGCAACCATCTGGAGATTGAAATGACAAAACCGGAAATTCTATTGGAAGTCGGCACCAACGAGCTCGAAATTCTGGAGTTTTATATTGATGAAGAAAGTTCGACCGGGAAACAGGAACGGGTCTATTTCGGCATGAACGTGGCGAAGGTCATGCAGGTGATCGAGAATCCGAACCTCGCCCCGTGCGATTATGCGCAGCATCCGTCGTTCCTGGGCGTCATTCCTCTTCGGGAGCATATTCTGCCGATAATAGACCTGAGCGTCTGGCTGGCAATGAACCGGGCTAAAAGTGACTTAGACCTGATCATCGCCACCGAATTCAGCCAGTCGGTCAACGGCTTTCTGGTTTCCGGCGTCACGGAGATTCTTCGGGTCGGCTGGGACCAGGTCAAGCCTCCGGGAACTTTTTTGGCGAAGTTCGCCAAGGCTGCCATCATCGGCACCGTTGAGCGTAACGGCCGGTTCATCCAACTGCTCGACATGGAGAGCATCCTTACCGATCTCGATCCGGATACGATGAAGGATGCCGGGTTCAGCGAGGTGCATGCCAAACAGCGCTATCCGGTGCTTGTAGCCGACGATTCCCAGACCATACTCGCGATGGTCGTCAGGAATCTCCGGGCGGCCAATTTAAAGCCGTTCACCGCTACGAACGGCCAGGAGGCATGGGACAAGCTCTGCCGACTGCGCAAGCGCTCGGAAAACGAAAATGTCGCAATCGATGATCTGGTTCGCATCGTGATTTCCGATATCGAGATGCCGATGCTCGACGGTTTTACCCTGACCAAGCGAATCAAGGAAGACCCGGTGCTGGGCACGATCCCCGTCATCCTCTATTCATCCATCATCACCGACGATCTTCGCCACAAGGGGGAGTTCGTCAAGGCCGACGATCAGGTATCAAAACCGGAGCTGCATGAAATGGCCAGGCGGGCGATCAATCTTATTGAAGGGGCTGCTTAGGGCAACGACGATGAATGTATGAAGAATATTGACCATGAATCTCTTGAACTGTTCGTCGAGGAATCCTCTCTCCGGTTGGCCAGGATATCCGCCGATCTGGAACTGCTTGCCAAGAGCCAGCCGGTAAACATGGAGGTGATACATAGTCTCTTCAGGGAGACTCATTCGCTGAAAAGTGCCGCCAATCTTCTCGCGCTCAGGCCGGTGGAACAGATCGCTCATAAGCTGGAAGATATTCTGGAGAGCATGCGCAACGGCCTGGAGGTCCCTGATGAACAGCTCATGGACATACTGTACGTCGGCTATGCACGAATTGGACTGCTTTTGAATAATCCGCAAGTATTGCAGTTGATAGACGCGGGCAAGGATGTAGCCGCCATTGACGACCATCTCCGTGCCCGGCAAAAGAATAAACATATGCGTGAGGCCATATAACTATCGAATATCACAGCAATTAAACGTAAGGAGGGCCGAAATTATGAAACTGGAAGAGATAAAAACAATCGCGCAACAGCACAACATCAAGGTGAGTAAAATGAAGAAGGCCGAACTGGTGCGGGCAATCCAGGGGGCTGAGCGGAATGAGCAATGTTTTGAGGCCGGCAAGTCCGCGACATGCGGCCAAAGCGGCTGCAGTTGGCGTGAAATTTGTTCTTAGGAGTTGGACCTGTCTTTGTATCCAGGTATGAGAAAGGAGATGAATTATGCAGTGGTTTAATAACATGAGGATTGGGACACGTCTATTATCGGGAATTGTATTCTCGGCTTTGATTGCATGGGGAGCCACCTACGATCTGGGCTGCGCAGAAACCGGCGTAGATAAGAGGATTGAGGAGTTCAAGGCAGGCATGGAGAAGGGCGCCCCGCATGGTGAAGAGGGCAAAAACGAAGCGGCAACTGACCATGGCGCCGAGAAAAAGGCACCTGCTGCACATGCTCCGGCAAAAAAGGAGAAGCATGCCGCTCCAAAGGCAACTGCTCACAAAGCGCAGGCGGCACACGCGGCGGGCGGTCATGACGACCATGCTGCAGCCCTTGACGCCGATGAAGCGCTCAAGCGGCTCCTGGAAGGCAACAAACGCTATGTGTCGGGTCATGCCAAGGGCCCCAACAGGTCGTCTGCCCGGCGGGCGGAACTGGCCAAGGCTCAGCACCCCATTGCGGTGGTCGTCAGCTGTTCCGACTCGCGAGTGCCCCCCGAACTGCTGTTCGATCAGGGGTTCGGCGATGTATTCGTGGTGCGGACAGCAGGCAACATTGTCGACTCCATCGAGCTGGGTAGTATCGAGTACGCGGTGGACCATCTCGGGACAAAGCTGGTGCTCGTGCTGGGACATGAACGCTGCGGGGCTGTGACGGCTGCCCTGCAGGGGGGAGAAGCGCCGGGGAATATCAAGAGCGTCGTGGACGCCATAAAACCGGCCATAGAAAAGGGGAAAGCCCGTCATACCGGACATGGTGAGCTTCTCGATTCCTGCATCATAGCTAATGTCAAACAGGTTGCGGAAAAGATCCGTAAGGCGGCGCCGATCCTTTCGGAAAAGGTCGAAGACGGTATGTTGAAGGTGGTAGGCGCGTACTATGACCTGGATAGCGGTGCAGTAAACATGACCTATCTGCCGAATTGATACGACAAGGCTAACCCCTCCTGTCCTCCCCTTAACTAAGTGGAGGGACGTGCTAAGTGAGATGGTTGGTTTTTGCTCCCCCTCTTAAGATAAGAGGGGGTTGGGGGGAGTTATGATCACTCCTCTGATGCCGCAACAAACTAAATAACAAAGGAGAGAGCGATGAACATCAATAACATGAAGATAGGAACCAAGATAATCGGACTCGTCATCATCCTGATGGTTCTGATGGGCGCATTAGCCGGATACGGCATCATGCAGTTGAAGAGCGCCGGAGACGAGGTAAAGGGGTTGGATGAGCTGGAAATCCCACTAACAGCGTTGATTAACGAAATCGCCGGGGTGCAGAAAGAACAAGAGGTGCTGTTCCAGCGCGCCATCCGTCTGGGGATCACCAACCAGCCGGGAGAGCTGAAGAAAACTGCGGAAGAATTTGATAAAATGGCGAAAGAGTCGGATGGGCTGTTAAAGAAGAGCGATGCCATCGTAGAGAAGGAGCTGAAGGCGACGGCGGGAGACGCCGCTTCCCAGAAGGAGCTTAAGGAGGTAGGCGAGCATCTGAAAACGGTGGAGAAAGAATATAAGGATTTTGATCAGCTAGGTGACCAGGTGTTTACCCTGCTTGAGGAGGGGAAACTGAGCGCGGCGGCAGCCCTTGAGGAAAAGGCGGAGAAAGCCGGAACAGAACTTGATGCCGCTCTCGGTGTCTTCGTAAAACAGGTCGACAAGAATGTTGACGAGACCACCAAGAAGATCGAGTCGGACGAAGCTCTGGCGATCAAAATGATGCTGATTCTGACCGGAGTGGCGCTGATTATCGGGCTGGGAATCGGGATTTTTGTTACCCGCGTTGTACTTCGCCAGCTTGGCGCCGACCCGAAAGAGGTTGCCGAGGTAGCGAATCTTGTCGCTATTGGCGATTTGAGCCGTGAGATACCGCTTGCCTCCGGAGACACCACCAGCGTCATGGCCGCCATGAAGAAAATGGTAGACACCATTCGCGCCCTGGTAGCCGATGCCGCGATGCTCTCCGACGCCGCAATTGCCGGCAAACTCGCCACCCGTGCCGATGCCTCCAAACACCAGGGGGACTTTCAGAAGATTGTTGTCGGGGTTAACAATACTCTGGATGCCGTGATCGGCCCGCTGAACGTAGCCGCCGAATATGTTGATCGCATTTCCAAAGGGGACATCCCGCCCAGGATCTCAGATAGCTACAACGGCGACTTCAACGAAATCAAAAACAACCTCAATCAGGCCATTGATGCCGTATCTGCTCTTGTCAGTGATGCAGCCATGCTCTCCAAAGCTGCCGTTGACGGCAAGCTGGCTACACGTGCGGACGCCACCAAACATCAGGGTGACTTCCGGAAGATCGTTTCCGGCGTCAACGACACCCTCGACGCAGTCATCGGCCCCTTGAACGTAGCCGCCGAATATGTAGACCGGATCAGTAAAGGCGATATCCCGCCACGCATCAGTGACAGCTATAACGGCGACTTCAACGAGATCAAGAACAACCTCAACCGGGCTATAGATGCTGTCAACGCACTGGTTGCCGATGCCGGTATGCTTTCCAAAGCCGCTGTAGACGGCAAACTTGCTACCCGTGCCGACGCCACCAAACACCAGGGTGATTTTCAGAAGATCGTTGCCGGCGTAAACGATTGCCTTGATGCAGTTATCGGACCCTTGAACGTGGCAGCGGAGTACGTTGACCGCATCTCCAAGGGGGATACTCCTCCGAAGATTTCAGACAACTACAACGGTGATTTCAACGAGATCAAACAGAACCTGAACAACTGTATCGACGCCATCGAGAACCAGGCAGACGCGGCACGGCGGATTGGTCTCGGAGACTTGTCGGTGCAGGTTAATGTCAGGTCCGACAAGGATGTGTTATCCAAGGGTCTGGTCGATGTCATTTCCGTGCTGCAAGGACTACAGAAAGAGCTTCAGCGGCTGACCGAGGCTTCCAAGCAAGGCCTGCTCTCCGAACGCGGCAAGCCGGAACAGTTCCAGGGGGCATACGCTGAGGTTGTCGGCGGGGTCAACACGATGCTCGACGCCATCTTGCTGCCGATTGGCGAGGGGAACCGAGTACTGCGGCAGATCCGTGGCGGCGACCTGCGGGAAAAGGTCGAGGTGGAATGCCACGGCGACCACCAGAAGATGAAAGAGGCGATAAACGGGGTTCATGGCTGGCTGGTTGGCCTTGTGGCATACATCACCAGCATAGCGAACGGCGATTTGACCGCCGACGTAGCCAAGGCATCCGATAAAGACCAGATCCATGAGTGGCTGGTGCTGGTGAAAAACAACATCGGCGCTCTTGTTGCCGACGCCGGTATGCTCTCACAAGCTGCAGTGGAAGGCAAGCTCGCCACCAGAGCCGACGCCTCCAAACATCAAGGTGATTACCGGAAGATCGTTTCCGGTGTCAACGACTGCCTTGACGCCGTCATCGGCCCGCTGAACGTCGCCGCCGACTATGTGGACAAGATCTCCAGGGGCGACATTCCGCCGACGATCACCGATAGTTACAACGGTGACTTCAACAGCATCAAGAACAATCTCAACCAGGCGATCAAGGCGGTCAACGAACTGGTTGCCGATGCGGGTCTGCTCTCCAAAGCGGCCGTGGAAGGCAAGCTGGCCACCAGAGCCGACGCCAGCAAACATCAAGGCGATTTCCGGAAGATCGTTTCCGGTGTCAACGACTGCCTCGACGCCGTCATCGGCCCCTTGAATGTTGCCGCCAACTATGTTGACAAAATCTCCAGAGGCGACATCCCGCCCCGCATTACCGACAGCTACAATGGTGATTTCAATAACATCAAAAATAACCTCAACCAGGCCATCGACGCGGTCAACGGTCTGGTCGCCGACGCCAACCTGCTGGCAAAGGCAGCCGTTGACGGCAAACTCGCCACCCGCGCCGACGCCTCTAAACACCAGGGCGACTTCCAGAAGATCGTTTCCGGCGTCAATGATACCCTCGACGCGGTCATCGGCCCGTTGAACGTAGCCGCCGAATATGTTGACCGCATCAGCAAGGGCGACATGCCCAAGATCATCAGCGATAACTACAACGGCGACTTCAATGGCATCAAAAACAACTTGAATGTCCTCATTGAAGCAACCAATGGCATTACCGAAAACGCCAAAAAAGTATCCCAGGGCAACCTGATGGTGGAACTCAAAAAGCGGAGCGACAACGATGACTTGATGGAATCACTCTCCAACATGGTTGCCAAGCTGAAAGAAGTTGTCACGGATGTTCAGGGAGCCGCTGACAACGTCGCCTCCGGTGGCCAGCAGATGTCCGCCACCGCCCAGGAAATGAGCCAGGGCGCTACCGAGCAGGCTGCATCCGCCGAGGAAGTTTCATCCAGTATGGAGCAGATGGCCGCCAGCATCCGCCAGAACACTGATAACGCCATGCAGACCGAAAAGATCGCGATTAAATCCGCAGCCGACGCCAAGGAAGGCGGTAAGGCGGTTGTCGAAACAGTCTCGGCCATGAAAGAGATAGCAACCAAGATCTCCATCATCGAAGAGATTGCCCGCCAGACCAACCTGCTGGCATTGAACGCAGCAATCGAAGCAGCCCGAGCCGGCGAACATGGCAAAGGCTTTGCGGTTGTCGCATCCGAAGTACGAAAACTTGCCGAGCGGAGCCAGTCGGCCGCCGGCGAAATCAGCAAACTCTCTACCAGCAGCGTAGCCATTGCCGAGCAGGCTGGTGATATGCTCACGAGGATGCTGCCGGACATCCAGAGGACCGCCGAACTGGTGCAGGAGATCAACGCTTCCAGCAAAGAGCAGGATACCGGTGCCGAACAGATCAACAAGGCCATCCAGCAGCTCGACCAGGTTATCCAGCAAAACGCCAGTGCTGCCGAAGAGATGGCCTCTACCACCGAGGAGCTTTCCGGTCAGGCCGAAAAGCTGAAAACGACCATAGCGTTTTTTACACTTGATTCCAGCCAGCAGAGAGCCTTACCTGCGCCAGACCATGCGGCTCCGAGACAAATTGCGTCAAGCGGTCATGCCACATCTCATCAGGCGCCGCTCAGAACAGGAAAAGCCGCCAAGAGTGCCAAGAAAGCTGGCGGAGTTAACATTGAACTCGGGCAAGGCGGAACTGACGATTTAGACCAGGCGTTTGAGAAATACTGAACCAGTCCCTTCTCCCTGGGGGAGAAGGTGGCCGAAGGCCGGATGAGGGGGAAACAGTGCAAATATATCAGCATTTCCCCCTCACCCTAGCCCTCTCCCTTAGGGCGAGGGGACTTTATCCCTTAACCCTTGGAGTCGTCCTAAATGGCTTTTACCTTCTTTTTCCGTGATCTACCGGTACTTGAATATGCAGTAGATCAAGCCATCAGGCTGGCAATGGGACGTATGCGCATCAAGGTATGGGATGCCGGGTGCGCGCTGGGGCAAGAGCCGTACACCCTTGCCATTCTATTTGCGGAGCGGCTTGGTGCCACCTTCAACAACCTGTATCTCGATGCTACCGATTATGACAGCGAGAACAACTTCGGCGATATCGTCAAACAGGCAACGTACAAGTACGAAGAGCTTCAGCGAATACCGGTGGATATCTTCAAAAAGTACTTTGATTCCCAGGGAAACGATCTGTACAGGGTTTGCGATAAGGTGCGTTCACGGGTCTTCTTCCAGTATCACGACCTTCTTTCCCTGAAGGCGCCCGGTTCGGATTATGCCTTGGTAGTCTGCAAAAATGTGCTGCTGCATTTTCAGTACAACGAGCGGATCGAGGTCATTAAAATGTATCATCAGTCCTTAAGTCCCGGCGGTTTCCTGGCCATGGAAAATACCCAGAAAATGCCGGAAGAGATTTCACATCTCTTTGAACAGGTCGTGCCTGATGCCCAGTTGTATAGAAAACTATGAAACGGGCAGGGCTGCATGAGAGTTATCGAGTTATCCCAGGCACCAATATATACCTGCCGTTCTTATCTGCTGCTTGGCGATTGGAATGTTTTGAGTGATGTGAATACGTTGATTGACCCCGGAACAGACGGCTCGGTGATTAACCAGATCGAAACGCTCTCCACCGGGTGCGGGAAGGTTCCGGTAGAACAGGTGATTCTGACGCATAACCATTTTGACCACGCCGGCGGTGTAGAAATTTTCAAACAGCGCTATGGAGCTCGGGTGTATGCCTGGAACGACGGGAAAGATGTAGATGAACTGCTGCGTGACGGTCAAATTATCAAGGCTGGTGATGACCAGCTCCAAGTGCTGCATACACCCGGGCATTCGTCGGATTCGATCTGTCTGTATAATTTTACTCATCGGATACTATTTTCCGGAGACACTCAATTACGAATTCATACAGCGGGTGGGGCCTTTGCTCAGGAGTATATAGAGACGCTCAGGCGCTTATCGACTTTGAGAATCGAGACGATCTATTCCGGGCATGATGAGCCGATTGACAACAATGCAGAGGGAATTATTCTGGAGACATTACGGAATATAAGAAACAGTTGATGGAAACTAAAAAATCAGGGGGCGGCCATGAGCGTATCAACAATAACAGAAACAACCCAGTACCTGACCTTCAAGCTCGCCGAGGAGGTTTTTGCCCTCGACGTGACCAAAGTCAAAGAGATTCTGGAATACACGACTGTAACCAAGGTGCCCCAGACACCTGATTTCATGCGAGGTGTCATCAACCTGCGCGGTAGCGTCGTGCCGGTTATAGATCTGCGCCTGAAGTTCGGGATGACCGCAACCGAGCAGACCATCAACACCTGCATCATCGTGGCGGAGGTGAAAATGGATGGAGAAACCATCCTGCTCGGCGCGCTGGCGGATTCGGTTCAGGAGGTGAACGATATGGAGCCGGATCAGATCGAGGCCGCGCCCCATATCGGCACGCAACTCAACACCGACTTCATCAAGGGGATGGGGAAGAAGGACGGCAACTTCGTGATGATTTTAGATATAGATAAAGTCTTCAGCAGCGATGAATTGTCCAGCTTTACCGAGCAGTAACAGAGGAGTTGCGCGGAGAGATGCCTGGCCCAGTCACGCGCCTTTCAGACCCGCTATACCGAGATGAGGACCAATCTCCCGTGCCCTCACCAAGAACATCACCATAAGCGGTGGAATAGAGAAAGCTCCTCCCCTACGAAAGCGCACACGTTCGGCGTTCTCAACATATATTCCACTGAGCAAAATATCTCTACAGCGAACAAACGGCTGCTGGAAGAACAGACCGAAATCTGGCGTGCAGCATCATTGCCCTGCGCACCAGCATTGAGCGCAAGCAGGCCGAGGAAGTGCTTCGCAAACTCACCGCCGAACTGGAGCGCATGAACCGGATCTTTGTCGGTCGGGAACTTAAAATGATAGAGCTGAAGGAGAAATAAGCGTTCAGGAAGGAATGGTGAAAGGCGGCCTTGACATACTATAAATGGGCGATATCATTTCAATAAACTGGCACTAGTTCTACATTGCCACATTAAAACCACCAGCTGCATTTATCCGACAAAGTTGAACAATGGGGAGGAACCATGCTGGAACAGGTCATGAATCAGTATAACGAAGCCATCATGGACACTGATCGGGACAAAGCGCTGCTGGTTGTGCGCGACGCGCTGAGTCTGGGGATTTCGCCGGAAGAGGTGGTGTTCAAGATTGTGGTGCCGGCCATCGAGCTGATGATGAAATCGATCAGCGAAAACCAGGGGGGCAGCCTCGCCCAGCACTTCATGGCCGCCCAGATCGCCTCTGAGGTGGTCGATGAGATGGTACCCCTGTTTAAAAAAGCTCCCGAAATTGTCGGCAAGGTTGTCATCGGCACGTCTCAGGGGGATTTTCACGGCCTCGGCAAAAGGATCGTCAGCGGCTGCCTGAAGGCCATGATGATCGAGGTGACCGATCTCGGCCTCAACGTGGCACCGGAACGGTTCGTCGATGAAGCAGTTGCGCAGGATGCTCAGGTCATCGCCATTTCATCCATGATGGTTCATACGGCAAGCGGCGATAACGGCTGCCGCCGGGTGCGGCAGATTCTGAGAGAGCGCGGCCTTGAGGAGCGGTTTCGGATCGCCGTGGGGGGGGCTCCGTACCGTTTCGACCCGGAACTGTACAGGAGTGTGGGAGCCGACGCCTGGGCCGAGAACGGTATTACAGCGGGCAGGGTTATCACCGCTCTGATCCGGGAGGTGCGCAAATGATGACAGGCATGGAACGACTCAGTGCCGCAATCAACGGCACCCTGGCCGACCGGATCCCGGTTTTCTGTAACCTGCTGGACCAGGGGGCGAAGGAGTTGGGACTCTCCATTGAGGAGTATTACAAAAGCGGCGAGCATGTTGCCGAGGCGCAACTGAAAATGCGGGCTAAATACGGCTACGACTGCCTCTGGAGCCTTTTCTACGTCGGCAAGGAGGCCGAACTGCTTGGCTGCAGCAAGATTATCTATGCCAAGGACGGCCCCCCCAATGTAGGCGAGATGATCATCAAGAAATACGACGACATCGCCAGGCTGCAGGTCCCTGACGATATCACGTCCCATCCAGCTTTTGCCGAAGAGCTGAAGTGCCTGCGGATCCTCAAGGCGGAGGCGGGTGGCAAGTACCCGATCTGCGCCTACCTGACCGCCTCCATGACCATGCCGGCGCTCCTGATGGGGATAGAGAAATGGCTGCAGATGCTTATGCTCGGACCGAACGACCTGCGCGACGAACTCCTCGCCAAATGCTCGGACTTTTTCCAGAAACAGATCGCCGCCTACCGCGCTGCCGGAGCCGATGTCCTCGTTTATTCCAACCCGTTCGGCTCGACCGACTTCATTCCGCGCAAGTTCTTCAACGAGCTTTCGCTCCCCTGGATGGAACGGGATCTCACTCCGGGTGGGACGGCAGGAGTGGTCTATTATTGCGGCGGCGCCCGCTTCAACAATGTCATCGAAGCGGTCATCAGCCGTTTGGGGATCGGGGTGTTTTATCTAAGCCCGATGGACGATATCGCCGAGGGGAAGCGGCTGGTTGCCGGGCGGGGGCTGACCTGCGGCGTGATCAACGACATCATGCTCCTCAAATGGTCAAAGGAGCAGATCAGGGGCGAGGTCAAGCGGATGATCGAAGCCGGCAAGCCGGGGGGCAAGTTCCTGTTCGGCACGCTCGTCATGCCGTATAACATCCCGGAGGAGAACATCCGGACAATGCTCGAAGCGGCCTATGAGTACGGGAGATTTGATACGCCATGACGATGCCGTCTCCCCTGCTCCTTCTGGGCTGCGGCATTCTGCAGAGGGAGATCCGCTTTCTGATCGAGAAGAACGGCTGGCCGCTGGAGACGCACTTCCTCGATTCGGCCCTGCATATCGACTTTGACAAACTCTCCCAGGCGCTGACAGCGACCCTCAAGCAGCACCAGGAGCGGGAGACCATCGTCTTCTACGGCGCCTGTCACCCGCTGATGGAAAAGATGCTGACTTCGGCCAATACATTCCGGACCGTGGGGCAGAACTGCGTGGAGATGCTGCTTGGCCCGGAGCGATTCACCAACGAGCTGGAACAGGGCGCTTTCTTTCTCCTTGAAGAGTGGGCAAGGCGCTGGGAGCGGATCGTGACCGCAACCTTCGGCACTAACCGGGAGGTTATACGGGAGATATACCAGGCGGACAGAGGTTATCTGCTCTGCCTCTCGACACCCTGTTCCGGCGATTTCAGGGGAGAGGCCGAAGAGGCGGGCAGGCTGGTAGGGCTGCCGCTCCGCTGGCTCGACGTGTCGCTGGATCATCTGGAGTCTGTCCTCATCACAGCAATAGCGCAAAAACAGGGCGAGAACCAATGTCTGAGATGATTACCATAGCCAGGGGCAAGCTGGATCACCTGGAGGAGCGCGCCAGGAAGCTGGCCCAGGACAAATCGTACCTCCAGCTGGTCATCAGCCTGATGAACCGGGTGAGCGCCGTCTCGGGGCTGGAGGACACAGTCGATTGCATGCTGCGCAATATCCTCAATGTCGTGGGTGGAGCCACTATCAGCCTTTACTACCTGATCGACAACGAATTGTTTTTTGCCGATGTCTACGGCAAGAAAATGCAACTCGCCGGCATCGACGACGCTCTGGTGCAAAAGGCAATGGCAACCTGCGAGCCGATTGAGGTTGAGCACGCGTTCAGCGATACGCTGATGATAACGCCGGAGTTTACCAAGGCCTACACCTGGGTCTACCCTCTCCTGGTGGGCCCCGACCTGATCGGCGTGTTCAAGATGGAAAGCCTCCACCTTGGCATGAAAGAGCTGCATCAACATCTGCCTACCTTTTTCAACTTTGCCGCCCTGGTCCTGAAGAACGAAATACAGGGGCAGACGCGGCTCAAACAGGCCTACGACCGGCTGAACGAGGCGTATGACGACCTGAAGAGAATTCAGACGCAACTTCTGCAACAGGACAAAATGGCCTCCATCGGCCAGCTGGCAGCAGGAGTGGCCCACGAGATCAACAACCCGATGGGGTTCATCATCAGCAATCTGGGAAGCCTCGGCAGATACGTGGATAAGCTGACCGCATACCTGAACTCCAACGAAAAGCTGTTAGCCGCCTGTAATACGGCCATCAGTGAGCTCCTGGCGCAGGAGCGTAAAAAGCAGAAG
>Ga0209125_1002417_pt1 | contig 14417 bp, 10 predicted proteins | sample BarGraIncub1131A_FD_184503 | JGI IMG/M metagenome (GOLD analysis project Ga0209125, IMG submission 184503) | Arctic peat soil microbial communities from Barrow, Alaska - Barrow Graham LP Incubations 11-31A (SPAdes) (version 2) | ecosystem: Environmental > Terrestrial > Soil > Wetlands > Peat... | reverse complement strand
AACAAGATGGATTTTCAGTATGTCCTTTCAAATCACAAAATATGTCATTAAATTCTTACATAACACTTGATGGAAAAGAAATGGGACGTGCACAGGTACTCCAGGCATATGCAGCAGGACTTGAGCCAGAGGTATTCATGAATCCAATTCTGTTAAAACCTACATCAGATAAAAAATGTCAAATTATTGTTAATGGAGAAATTTTTGGCAATAGTACAGCTATGGAATATCATAATATGAAACTCGAATTTAAAGATATGTTAAAAAAACAATTTGAAGAACTAGAAAAGAAGTTTGATATTATAGTAATGGAAGGAGCAGGTAGCCCAGCAGAAATTAATTTAAGAGATAGAGATATAGTAAATATGGGAATGGCAGAGCTTGTTGATGCTCCTGTAATACTTGCTGGAGATATAGATAAGGGTGGGGTATTTGCGTCACTTGCAGGAACTATGCTTTTACTTAGAGGGGTTGAGAAGAAAAGAGTTAAGGCAACTATTATAAATAAGTTTAGAGGAGATTTAGAAATTTTAAGGCCGGGACTTACGATGCTTGAGGACATTATACATATTCCTTGTGCTGGAGTAATTCCCTACTTTAGATTAAATTTGGAAGATGAAGACGGAGCAGTAGAATTTAATAAGAAAATCACTGCATCTATTGATATTGCTGTAATAAAACTTCCTCATATATCAAATTTTACAGATTTAGATCCCTTAAAGGCTGAAGATGATGTATCAGTTAGATTTGTTACAACCAAAGAAGAGTTAGGTAATCCAGATTTACTTATAATACCTGGAACTAAAAATACAATTGATGACTTAATTACTTTAAAAAATTTAGGAATTATAGAAGTTATTAAGGAATATAGTATAAAAGGTATCATATTAGGCATTTGTGGAGGATATCAAATGCTAGGGAATAGCTTGCGAGATCCTAAAAATGTAGAGGGAAGTCTTGCCATAATAGAAGGTATGAAGCTTTTAGACATAGACACGGTGTTTGAGAGTGAAAAAATAACTACAAGAGTAAATGCCCGCAGCATTAATATGATGGATATTAACGCTTATGGCTATGAAATACATATGGGCAAATGCAGCTATGGATGCAAGGCAAAACCACTTTTTCAAATATATAATAAGAATGGTGAGCAAACATCCTCTCTTGACGGAGCAATTAACGAATGCAGTAATGTTATGGGTACATACATTCATGGAGTTTTTGATGGGGTTGAGTTTAGAGAACATATAATTAATACTTTAAGAATAAAAAAAAGAATGGAACCTAAGAAATCTAAGGTATATGAAAGTTTAAGAGAAAAAGAGATAGACAAGCTATCTGATATAGTTAGAGATAATATAGATATGGACGGCATCTATAAAATAATAGGGGTAAAAAAACAAAGATAGTGAGGAGTTAAATTGAGAATACTATTTCAGGCGAACATAATAGATTTGATATTGGCAATTATGTTAGATTTATTAATTGGAGATCCATATTGGTTTAAGCATCCGGTTATTTATATAGGAAAACTTATTTCTAAATTAGAGAATGTTGGTAGGAAATTATGTAAGAATTATAGGCAATTTAAAATTTTTGGAGGAGTTATTGTAGTTATAGTAGCCTTTTCTAGTTTTGTAGTGCCATTCATGATTTTAAAGGTTTGTAAAGAAATTTTCTGGTTATATCATATTCTTAACATTATATTAATTTGGACAACAATAGCTGCAAGGTGCCTTCATAAAGAGGGCATAAAGGTGTATGATGCCTTAGTTAAAAATGATATAAATGACGCAAGAATTAAATTATCGTACATTGTAGGCAGAGATGCAATGGAACTAAGCTCACACGAAATAGTAAGAGCAGATGTGGAGACCATTGCAGAGAATACGTCAGACGGTGTTATAGCACCTATTTTATATGTAATGCTAGGGGGAGCACCCTTAGCTATGATGTATAAGGGCATAAATACTATGGATTCAATGCTTGGATATATGAATAAAAAGTATAAATATATTGGATTCTTTCCAGCGAAAACGGATGACGTATTTAATTTTGTGCCAGCAAGAATAACAGGTTTTCTGATTTGCTTGGCAGCTCCGATTGTTCATGGAAATGTTGCGCAGAGTATAAAAGTAATGATAAGAGATAGAAAAAATCATAAAAGTCCTAATTGTGCTTATCCAGAAGGGGCAGTAGCTGGAGCTATGAGGGTTCAATTAGGGGGCATTAATGTATATTTTGGTGAGAAAATGTATAAACCAACTATAGGAAATAAAATAATTGATTTAGAGAAAGAACATATAATAGATACAATAAAACTAATGTATGGATCAATGTTTTATTTAGTAATAATATGCGTATTATATGAAATAGTTAAGTATTTTTGGAGATGATATAATGATACAACTTATAGGACTAAAACATGATGTTAAAATAGAAATTAGAGAAAAATTTTCAATTATACCAAAAAGGCAAAGAAAATGTTTAGAGGCTCTTTTAGAAATTTGTGAAGAAGCAGTTATTTTAAGTACTTGTAACAGAACAGAAATATATTTTAAGTCTGGGGACGAGGATATTATTAAAAAAATATTTAAGGCTCTGAATTGGGATGAAAATTTAATAAAATGTGTAGTTAATTATAAGGAAGATAAAGCAATACAACATTTAATGGAAGTAGTTTGTGGTTTTGATTCCCTACTACTTGGAGAAGACCAAATACTTGGGCAAGTTAGGGATGCGTACGAAGTCACCAAAGGATTTAAAACAACTAAAAAGGAACTTCAAAGACTTTTCGAAAATGCTATTGCTTGCGGTAAGCAGTTTAGGACTGAATCTAAAATAAGTGAGATACCAGTATCTTCATCTTCTATGGTAGTTAAAAAGGCAGTAGATAGGGGACACAAAAACTTTATGATTTTGGGTTATGGGGCAGTAGGAGAATTAACATCAAAATATGTACTAGAAGCTGGAATAGATGTGCTTTATATTGCAGTTAGAGATAAGCAAAAGGTTAATATAGAAGACGGAAGAGTAAAGATAATACCTTTTATTGATATACAAAAATATTATGAAAAGGTGGAGTGTGTTATATCTTGTACAACAGCTCCTCACACTGTGGTTCACCTAAAGGAATTACCGGACAAACATTTATTATTATTTGATTTAGCTGTGCCAAGGGATATTGAAGAAACAATAAGTGAGAGCCCATTATATGAAGTGTACGATATTGATATGTTAGGAGACATTCATGATGCAAACTATAAAAGACGTGAAGCATCAATGAAGAATAATAGGTGTATTGTAGACAAAGCTATAAAAGAATATGTTGAGTGGAAAACTACAGAAGAGTTAGCTCCATTTATAAAAAACATAAAACGAATTGGTGATTATGTATATAAAGAAAGACTTGCGACTTTTAAGCATAAGAAAAAGACTAAGGATAATGAGGAATTAGCAGAGTTACTTTTAAAAAGCACTTCAAATGCCTATGTAAACAGAGCTATAGTTGTTTTAAAGGAGGAACATTTGAAGGGGAGGTCTAAGGAATGCCAGGACATATTAAGCAGGATTTTCAAGATTTGAATTATACTATGATTTCACTACTTTCAAATAAGGTTAATATACTTATTGTTGGTGGGGGAGAGGCTGCTTTTATAAAATGTAGAACTTTTTCAAAGGAAGGTTGTAATATTACAGTGGTTGCAAAAGAATTCTGCTTAGAATTCAATCTACTTCATGATATTTGTAACATGAAGTTTATAAAAGACGAATATGATGAAAGTTATGTGGACAAAAATCATATTGTAATAATTGCCACAGATAATAATGAGGTAAATGAGAGAATAAAAAAATACTGTGATAGTAAATGTAAGTTATATGTATACTGCGCAGATTATAAAAAAGGATTATTTGTAACACCCGTTCAAAAGAATACACCTAACATGAAATTTGCATTACATACTAAAAGTAGTAGCCCTAAAACAGCACTTTTTATGTCTGAAATTATTGAGAATAAGATATGTGAATATACTGATTTCATAGATTATACTTTTACTATAAGGAATATGGTATTGAAAAAGGTCGACAAGAAAGAAATTATGAATTTTATTTGTAGTGAAGATTTTTACTTTTTTTATACGTTAGGCGCGCAAGATGTAATATTAGAAATGTTTTATGGAAGTTTATAATTTTTAAATAAGTTAGGATTGGAGGGTGAACTTTGAAAATTAATATAGGAACTAGGAAAAGTGAGCTTGCACAAGTACAAGCAAATACAATTATAGCTATGATTAAAGAAAAATTTAATCTTGACTCTGAAAAGGTGCTTATAGAGACTAAGGGAGATAAAATTTTAAATGTTACTTTAGATAAAATAGGGGGGAAAGGACTTTTTGTAAAGGAAATCGAGTATGCAATGCTAGATAAAGAAGTTGATATGGCAGTTCATAGTATGAAAGATGTACCCTATGATGTGCCAGGAGAGTTTGAAATAGTGGCCATTCCAATTAGAGAAGATGTTAGAGATGCATTTGTAGCCTTTAATAACATTAGCTTTTATGATTTACCTAAGGGCGCAAGAATAGGCACAAGTAGTATAAGGCGAGGCACTCAAGTTAAAATATTAAGACCGGATGTAGAAATTATACCTATAAGGGGTAATGTACAGACGCGAATAGCAAAAATAGAAAAAGAAAATCTAGATGGCATAATACTTGCGGCGGCAGGGCTAAAAAGGCTTAACATGGAGCATATAATTACTAATTATTTCGATCCGATGGAAATGGTACCAGCAATAGCCCAAGGTGCTCTTGGAATAGAGATGCTTAAAGGTCATCCTAAAGTTAATATTATTAAAAAATTGGATTGTTATGATGCCAGAATTTGCGTAGATGCAGAAAGAAGCTTCATGGCAACTCTTCATGGAGATTGTCATGATTGTATAGGCGCATATGCTTACCTTGATTACGACGTTATGCACATGATTGGAGTGTATAGGGTTGATGGTGAAATAGTTAAAAAACAATTATCGGGAGAAAAAAATAGCTATATAAAGCTAGGTGCAGATTTAGCTAATAAAATATTAGGAAACAATTAGAATATTAAAACCGAGAGGAGGATACCAATGGGAAAGGTTTATTTAATGGGAGTTGGTCCAGGAGACGCAGAACTAATAACCCTAAAAGCCATAAGAATGCTCGGAAAATGCACAGTAGTTATGTATGATAGGCTTGCGAGTACTAGTATACTTAAATATTTAAAAGATGAATGCCAAATATACTATTGTGGAAAAGAACCAGGATGTCATTATAAAACTCAACAAGAAATAAATGATATGTTAGTAACACTAGCTAAAAAAGATCATGTGGTTGGACGAATTAAAGGTGGAGATCCTTTTGTATTTGGACGCGGCGGCGAGGAAGCTTTAGCTTTAATTGACGCAAATATTGAATTTGAAGTTATACCCGGAATAACCTCACCAATAGCAGTACTTAATTATGCAGGGATACCTATAACGCATAGAGCTATAGCTCAAAGTTTTCATGTATTCACAGCGATGAGTGCAGAAAAACTTAATATAGATTGGAATGCAGTAGCGAGGCTCCATGGAACATTAGTATTTATGATGGGATTTAAGAACATAGAAAAAATTTCGGAAAACCTTATGTCTAATGGGTTAAGCAAAGATACTCCTTGTGCGGTTATAATGAGGGGAACAACATCGAAACAAAAGAAGGTAGTGGGAAGCCTAGAGAATATCTTAGTTAAGGTTAAGGAATCAGAAATATCCTCACCTTGCATTATTGTTGTGGGAGAAGTAGTAAAATTTAATGATAGTTTTAATTGGTATGAGAAAAAACCTTTATTTGGTAAGAATATATGTATAACGCGTTCAAAAGAGCAGTCAAAGCAGCTCCGCGAGGAATTAATAGATTTAGGAGCAGAAGTACTTGAGATAAATTCTATCCAATTTAAAAATACTTCATATAATTTAGATGTATGTAAAGAAAAGCTTATTGATTATGATTTTATTACTTTAACAAGTGTAAATGGTGTGAATTTCTTTTTTGATTATCTAAAAGAAATTGAATTTGATATTAGGGGACTTAAAGCTAAGATTGCGGCCATAGGTCCAGCTACTGAGAAGGCGATTAAAAATAGAGGAATTATGCCAGTCATTGTGGCTGATCATTTTGTTGCGGAGAGTTTATTTGATAAAATGAAAAATTATATAAAAGAGAACGACAAAATATTAGTACCTAGATCTAAAGATTCAAGACCTTATTTGGTAGAAGAATTAAGAAAAAGTGGATGTTATGTTGATGAAATTTTCACTTATGAAACAATATGTGGCAAATTGCGCTTGGAGAATGAGATAAAAGATGTAGATATTATAGTATTTACTTCACCATCTACTGTTAAAAATATGATAACAATGGTAGGGCTTGAAACTATAAAATCAAAAATAGCACTTGCTATAGGTCCAATAACTGCAAAGGCGCTTTTGGATGTAGGTATAGAAGCTATTATATGTGATGTTTATAGTACCCAGGGTGTTATAAGCAAACTTGTAAAAATGTAGTGTGCAAGTGGATTATTTATAATAGAATGTGGATAACCTAAAAATATAATTAACTGGGAGTGGATAACTATGTTCAAAAGAAATAGAAGATTAAGAGAAACAAGGAATATAAGAGATTTAGTACGCGAAACAGTATTAACATCCGCGGACTTTATTTTTCCTGTTTTTGTAGTAGAAGGTGAAAATATTAAGGAAGAGATATCTTCAATGCCAGGTAATTATCATTTTTCATTAGATAGGCTTCATGAAGTTATTGAAGAAGTTATCGAGGTGGGACTGCGTGGAGTAATGTTATTTGGATTACCAGACCATAAAGATGAAGTTGGATGTGGTGCTTATGATAAGAATGGTATTGTTCAAAGGGCAGTTAAAAAGACACGCGAGATATCAAAAGATTTATTTATAATAACGGACGTATGTATGTGCCAATATACTAATCATGGACATTGTGGAATACTAGAGGGTTCAAAGGTTGATAATGATAAGAGCTTAAAATATATAGCACAAATTGCTCTATCTCATGCACAAGCTGGAGCAGACATGATAGCACCATCTGATATGATGGATGGACATGTAGAGGCAATAAGAACGATCTTAGATGGCAATGGATATAAGGATATATCTATAATGGCTTATAGTGCAAAATACTCCTCTGCGTTTTATGGCCCATTTAGAGAAGCGGCTAATTCATCACCACAATTTGGGGATAGAAAAACTTATCAAATGGATCCAGCTAATATCCGCGAGGCTATGAGAGAAATAGAAAGTGATATTCAAGAGGGTGCGGATATTATAATGGTAAAACCAGCATTATCATATTTAGATGTAATAAGATGGGCTAGAGATAGATATGATGTTCCAATAGCGGCTTATAGTGTTAGTGGTGAATTTGCTATGGTAAAATCAGCTGGAAAGCTTGGCTTAATCGATGAAAAAGCTGTAGCTATGGAAATGCATATGTCTATGAAAAGAGCGGGAGCAGATATAATAATAACTTATTATTCACTTGATTTATGTAGATGGTTAAGGGAATAGTTTGCAAAACTTTATTTAAAACAAAAGAATATCAGAATTGAATATTTAGAAAAGAGGTAACTACTATGAGAAATTTAGACATATTTAATGAATCCAAACAATACATGCCTGGTGGAGTTAACAGCCCAGTTAGAGCTTTTAAAGATGTATCTGTAACTCCTCCAATTATTAAAAAGGGCAAAGGGGCATACATTTATGATGAAGATGGGAATAAATACATAGATTTCGTATGTGCTTGGGGACCTATGCTACTTGGTCATTGTGATGCTGATGTAGTTAAAGCTATACAGAACACTTGTGAGGGCGCAATTGCATTTGGTGCATCTACAGAAATAGAGTTAAAAGTAGCGAAACATATCTGCAACACTGTAGATAATGTAGATATGATTAGAATGGTTAACTCAGGTACCGAGGCCACAATGAGCGCTGTTAAACTAGCGAGGGGTTACACTGGGAAGAATAAAATAATAAAATTTGCAGGTTGTTACCATGGACATTTTGAAAGCTTTTTAGTTGAGGCAGGTTCAGGAGTATTAACTGCGGGCATAGCTGGATCTGCAGGTGTTCCGAAAGAAAGCATAATAAATACACTAATTGCAAATTATAATGATATAGAAAGCGTAAAAACACTTTTTGAGAAATATGGTGATGATATAGCCTGCATTATTATTGAACCAGTAGCAGGAAATATGGGAGTAATACCAGCTGAAAAAGAATTTTTAGTAGAACTTCGAAAATTATGTGATGAGTATAAGAGTTTACTTATTTTCGACGAAGTAATGAGTGGATTTAGAGTTGCATATAAAGGAGCACAAAGTATTTATAATGTAGCTTCGGATTTAATAACTTATGCAAAAATCATAGGTGGAGGACTTCCTTGTGGAGCTTTTGGTGGGAAAAGAGAGATAATGGAATTATTATCACCTATGGGACCAGTTTATCAAGCAGGTACTATGTCAGGTAATCCAGTTGTAATGGCTGCAGGTTATGAAACCTTAACTAAGCTTTATAATAACCCAAGTCTATACGAGACAATGGAGAAGCTTTCAGAAAAACTTAAAAATGGACTACTGGAAATTGCAAAAGAAAAAGAAATACCTATAGTAGTTAATAGGTGTGGTTCGATGCTTACAGCTTTCTTTACTAAAAGGAGTGAAGTTAAAAATTTTGAGGATGCTAAAAGTTGTGACGCTAAGTTATTTTCAAAATACTTTGAGCATATGATAAAAAGTGGAATAAATATTGCACCTTCTCAATTTGAAGCAATATTCTTATGCACTAAACATACGGATAAAGATATTGAGGCATTTTTAGAAGCATTTAAGAGTTTTAAATTATAAGAAGTTAGGGAATAACCATAGTTGTTGTTTCCTTCTTTCTAAAAAAAGTGCTCAAGTGATTTGAAATTAATCACTTGAGCACTTTTTTAATATAACTAAGCTTTAATTATTAATTCCCCAAAAATTCATAAGTAATTTTAGAAATTTGAGAAATTCGAATTCTTGCCTCTTCGGTATTTTTAAGTTCATTGCTCATAACACAAATAATATAGTCTGTTTTTGGTCCAAAAACAATACCAACATCATTTTCAGTTTGTCCTAGTTCTCCTGTCTTATGTGCAATTTTAATACCTTTTGGAATTAATGCAGGCAGTTTTGTATTCCGCTTCTGTGCTAGCATTAAGTTCATCATTTCCTTATCTAAATCTGGACTAATACACTTATTATTATAAATTGATTCTAGAAGCTTTGCGCAATCTTCTACAGAGGTATAGTTTTCTCCTGGTACAGGAACTGGTCTACTATCCTTCATGTCCCTTTGTTGCTCTGTATTTAGGAAATCCATTGATAGGGCAAATTTATTGACAACTTTCATACCAGTCTTTTGGTTACCATTACCTAGCAGTTCCACTAATTTATTACTCGATTCATTGTGACTTATAGTAATCATTTTTGTTAACAGCCCTGAAATTTCATCAGTTTTTTTCATATTACCAGAATCAATTGCTTGATAAGTATTTGCCATAATAAACAATTTAATTAAACTTGCAGCCACCATCTTTTTATTGTTTATCGACAGCGATTCTCCTGATTTTAAATCTTTAATATATATAGACCATACACCATTGCTTTCACACATTTCTTCCAATTGTATCTTTAGCTTGCTAAATTCATCACTATCAGAAGGTTTTACTAATGGGTTTGTCGTTGGATTTACTTTTGATTTTATAACTTCTTTAGTTTTTGAAGTGCTACTATTATCATTAGAAGCATTATTTATATCAGCACCATAGGTCTTAGTCTTTGTTGTAGTGGTAGTTACATCTTTGTTGACCTTTGAAAAAATTAAATTTTTAATCTTAAAAATACCAAAATCAATAATTATTAAGATGATAAATATTGCTAATAATTTGAACAGTCTACGTCTTTTTACATTTTTTTTACTTCTTTTGTTTTTAATCATATATTATCCTTTCTGTATAAAATAAGGTGATATGCACTATAGTGCATATTTAGCAATTACTTTATGATTTCATCATAAACATATTTTGAAATTTGTGCAGTTGTTTCTGCAAGTTTATCTTGTTCTCCATTATTACTAATAACAGTAATGATATATTTTTTGCTACCAGTGCCAATAAATGCAGTTTCATTGTATTTATCTGATGCCACTCCATTGTGGTGCAGGGCAAAGATAGTGTCTGGTAAATATTTTAGTATTCCTTCTTTTTTTGTTATATCTACTATTTTAAAGTGTTCATCCATGTAGGCACTTCCGATTGGTAAAGAGTCTGAATACAATAATTCTAACATTTTTCCAATATCTTCACAGGTTGTCCAATTTTCTTTAACTCCATCGGTTACAAACAAATTACGTTGTAGTTCAGTTTGTGTGAATCCATAGCGACGTATAATATTATTAACCTCAGGTATTCCAATATAGTCAAGTAATGAATTGGTACAATTATTATCACTGTAATTCATCATTATCTGAAGTAATGTATCGATTGTAAAGTAGTTTCCGTCATCACTCTTAGTAAACTTCCCTCTTCCATTAGTAGTAAATTTAAATTGTACCGGGTCTGTAAGTTTAATCTTATCATTTTTAATCATATCCGCTATGGCAAGTGTTATAGGTACATTAATCAAAGCAGATGCAGGCATTTTCCTTTGGTAATCCCCTGCCATTGATTCTTCACCATTTGATAAATCTTTTATAACAACACTATAATTAGCATTATCAGCATTAGCTTTAATAATTTCATTAATCTTTGCAGTATCAAATAACGTTGAGTTTGGTTTAACAATTTGAGAGGTATATTCTCTTTGGGAGAGCCCTGTATATTTATCACTTGAAACAGCTAATTGTACATCTCTCCAACTGTCTCCTGTAGAAGTATTACTCGAAGTATAAGATATTACATATTGCTTTTTTTGGATTTTGAAAATATTTTTGTAAATTTCAGCTAATTGTTCAGCAGAGGGGGCATTAACGTAACTACCTCCAGTTTGAGTTGCAATATCTGTAAGTCCTTGACTTTCAACGTCATTTCCTATACCTATCATATAAATAGGTATTCCTGTTTTCTTAGCCAAATCAATAACATCAGCCTGAGTCTTACTGTCTTTATTACTCATACCATCAGTAAAGGCTATTACACACTTTGCTCCATCTCTTGCATTAGTTTGAGTAATTGCCGTGTACAGTGAATCATATAAAGCAGTTTGTCCTTCTGGATAGAGCCCAGATACCCCATCAATTAATGTGCTTTTGTTATTTGTAAAATCAGTTTTGGTTCTTACAAAATCATTAAATTCAAGTATTTCTAGTTGATCTTTATCACTAACTAAATTGATAAAACTTGTTGCAGCATTTTTTGCATTATCTAATTTTGAATCTTGTGCCATACTTCCACTGGTATCCATAACTAAATCTATGCTTAAAGGTGTGGTTGTCTCTAATTGATCTACTGATTGTATTTTTTGTGAATTGTATTCATTGGTATTTTTATTTTTTTCTTGTATGGAAAAATAGTCTAGTGGCAGATTGTCTATGGATACATCTTCATTATCCGTCACTGATACGTACAGCTTCATTAATGGAAAACTCTGATTGTCAATTTGGTTAACATTAATTTTAATGTTTTCATCTTTTTGACCACTGAATACTTTAGCAACAGTTGCCACCTTAGTTTTATTATTATCCGATGTTTTCTTGTAATAAATTCCTCCGCCAATAAGCCCTGAGATACACAAGAATGCGAGGACAATACTTACTACTAAAACAGGTTTTATACGTTTAGGCAGATTTTTACTTTCTAAAACAAAATCTGTATTTTGTTCTGCAGTATACCCTTCTAATTTGGTATTTTCTGTATTCTGTTCTTGCATTTTTTCTGACATTTTCTGTCCGCATTTCGGACAGAACTTTGAATCTACGGATATTTTTGTTCCACATTCTCCACAAAATTTAAAATCCTTCATTTTGAGTACCTGATTTCTAACACTATAACAAATTGCTTTTTCACAGTGTTTCATTCTGTATCTGCAACAAAACGGTAGCTTAATTATTAGCCAGCCTTAATCAGGCTTTTCACTTCCTTTCTTATTTTAATTATAATTTAACTTAGTATGGAGTATTTTTATCATTTTGCCATAGCTTTAAGCAATTGTTGCATCCCCCTTTTAGGTTACTAAAAAATAGCATTTTTAATTATATAATCAAATTATGGCGTAATTACATAGTGTTTACATTGTGTTAACATAATTACATAAATATTATAGCATATAAAGGAATAATAGGTAATCTATGCTTGTAAAAAATATAGTAAAATAGAGAAATTTATAGTATTGTATAGTTATATGTATATTATATTATTCTATTATTTAGAAAGAGATAAATATATTAAAATGGGATATGTGAAATTATTATAAAAGGAGTGAATTTATGCAAACAACTGTTTTTTTGTCTATTTTAGAACAGCTTAATTCTTTATTTGGAGATCCTACTGGAATTGGTGGTTTTGCTAGCGAAGGTATGAAGGTCATTGCAGCCGTAACATTTTTATTTGCAGCTTTGCAATGTTTCCTAGGTTATAAGCTATTTAAGTTTTGGGTTGCTGTTTGTGGCTTTTTTACATTTGGAATATTGGGTGGATTACTTAGTAGTAGTATTTCAGATGAGGTAGGTATGGCAGTGTTCATTGGGATAATATCTGCTTTGATAGGTGCATTTATAGCATTTAAATTGTATAAAGTAGGCGTTTTTATACTTTGTGGTTTTATGGGATTCTTATTAGGATATGTACTTACACAGAGTGTTACATTAGGAATTATTATGGCATTATTTTTAGGAGTATTAAGCGTTTTTTTTGTAAAACCAGTAATTATTATATCCACAAGCATATCAGGTGGATTAGTTGCGGGAACAAGTTTGGCTAGAGTATTAGGTATAGATAGCTTTGCAACTAGTATAATTATAGGCATTATGTTTGCTATATTTGGAATATTAGTACAATTTTCAACAAATAAAAAAACTAGAAATATTAATCAACCAAGCAATGAATCTCAAATAGGAACTGTAAATGATTTTAGTAATAGACAAGCAAAGTTCGATGATACTATAAATCAATTTTCAGAAAAAACTTCACGAATGGTTTCATCAGTTAAGGATTCATCAATGAAATCAAGTAGTGAACTTTTGGAAAAGTTAAAAAAAAAAATTGATATAGAAAATTCAATTGTCATGGGAAAAGCAAGTGGGCTAACCTTAGATGAAGTATCGGTGAATCTTAAGGAAGCATTATATTCTATTGAAATTTTTAAATATATTATGCCATTTGTTGAATATATTTTATACTTTGTAAGCTTCTTAGTAATTATATATCCCTTATTCATGTTTAATGGAATATTAGACGGTAATATTACATTATTAGTAGTTATAGCCATTTTATGTTTTGCAAAGAAAAAATATAATGCTATTGCTATAGTTTTTTCACTTGTTACAATATCAAAATTAGTAATGATAATAAAATTAAGAATCTTATCTGATCCTATATATAATTTACCTAGTTTGTTAATTGATACAGCAATAACAGGATACATTTCATTTATAGCAATGAAATATTTTTTGAAATCAGAGGGTGCCATTAGTTTCAAAAAAAAATTGGTAGATTTGTTCAAAAGAGAAGCGATAAATGAAAATAATCAAACAACAATAGCACATCCAGGAAATGAGGTTAAAGGTACTGTATATTGTTCTCAGTGTGGTCAAATAAACAAAATAACCGATAATTTCTGTGAAAGTTGTGGTGTAAGATTAACCAAGGTAACAAAGAAGGTAACGGATGAAGAGGCAGAGGCAACAACGTTATAAATCATAGCTAAAAAAGCGAAATAATCTCCTTTTATATTAAAAGCACAATTATGAAATCTACATGCTTATGTTGTATAATAGAAATATATAATGCATTAGGAATAAATCGGGGGGTCCCAAAATATGAGGTTTATTAAAGACAATGAATTTATTCGTGGCAATTGCCCCATGACTAAGGAGGAAGTAAGAATATTAAGTGTAGTAAAGCTGGAGCTTAAGGAGAATTATAGGGTAATAGATATTGGTGCGGGAACAGGATCTATAAGTATTCAGATTGCTTTGATATGTAGTAGTGGTGAAGTTATAGCTATAGAAAAAGATACAGAAGCATTAGAGGTTCTAAAACAAAACAAAGAAAAATTTAAGGCGAGTAACCTAGAAATAATAAATGCAGAAGCACTGGAGATCCAGCCAAACATAATAG
>Ga0209125_1002416_pt1 | contig 14426 bp, 13 predicted proteins | sample BarGraIncub1131A_FD_184503 | JGI IMG/M metagenome (GOLD analysis project Ga0209125, IMG submission 184503) | Arctic peat soil microbial communities from Barrow, Alaska - Barrow Graham LP Incubations 11-31A (SPAdes) (version 2) | ecosystem: Environmental > Terrestrial > Soil > Wetlands > Peat... | reverse complement strand
CAATCAATCTTTTTAAAAGTTCGACAATTTTTGCCCTCTTCTGGTTTCTGCGCTCTTCTTCAGCTTCCATATCCTCAATATCGTCACCGTCGATCATATCTAAATCTGCAAATTTAGAACTAAATTTGGCACCAATAACATCAATGTCATCAATTAATTGAACAGGAACTTCGTATCTATTGAATGGTCTATCGGGAATCTCGTTGCCGTTATTCATTGAATCAGTGTATCGCATAAGTCAAATAGATTACAGCACAAGCGTTTTGTCTCGTGTCCAATTCTTCGCCTACTATTTACCACCTTCTAACTACCATCTTCCAACTAAGCTATAATGGCTTATATGATTACGTTACTCATTGGGGAGAACACATTCGAAATCGAACGCGCATTAAGTGCGATTATTGCTGATTTCGATGGTACTGTCGAAAAAATAGAGGGCAGTGAACTGTCAGTCTCGCAGTTGCCAGATATCCTAATGGGCGTAAGTTTGTTCGCCGACAAGCGAGTTGTTATTATTCGCGGACTTAGTGAAAATAAAGTTGTTTGGCCGGTGCTAGGTGATTGGTTGTCGAGAATATCTGATGATATTCACTTAGTTTTGATTGAACCAAAACCCGATAAGCGCACAGTTACATTCAAATCGTTGAAGGAAAATGCTAACGTTCGTGAATTTATATCATGGACCGACCGCGATATTGCAAAGGCTGAAAAATGGGTAGCCTCAGAAGCTGAAAAAATGGGTATTACGATTGATAAAAAATGTGTTCAAAGTCTGGTTCAATGGGTTGGAATTGATCAATGGCAGTTATTTCACGCGCTAGAAAAACTATCTTTAACAGATAATATTTCAGTTGATAGTATAAAAAACATCATCGAGCCAAACCCAGTTGAAAATGTATTTAATTTGTTTGAAACGGCACTTCGTGGCGATACAAAAACACTTAGCGAAATACTCAAGACTCTTGAAAAAACTGAGGATGTTTATCGACTAACGGCACTATTAACGTCACAAGCCTTTCAATTAGCAGCCGTTGTGTCGGCATCAAAAACCGATAATGTAGCTAAAGATTTCGCTATCCATCCATACGTGGTTTCTAAACTTGCACCAATCGCTAAACGAATAGGCAAGTCGGGTGTTTCAAAAATTATTTCAATATTCACCGAACTTGATGATGACATGAAACTATCCAAGGCCGATCCGTGGCTACTTATCGAACGTGCCCTTATAAAAGTTGCAAATATTTAATCTGCAAAGTTGGCGTCGAACAAAAGGCTAACCGATCGAGCTTGATGGTCTATGCTTTTATACGATCGAACATGGTAGTGTTTTAGTGTACAATTGCAATAGGATGACAAAATGACCAAGTCTGGCGACAAAATCGAACACGATCAAAAACAAAAAGCCCACCCATTTATAAAGTGGGCTGGCGGAAAATCTCGTGTTGTTGGTTGTATAAAAAACTTCTTTCCTAAAAAGTTTAACTCGTATTTTGAACCTTTCCTTGGAAGTGCTGCATTGTATTTTGCGGTATCACCAAGAAAAGGTCGTTTGAATGATCTCAATAAAGCCTTGATTGATACGTATATAGTTGTTCGTGACAATGTAGAGTTATTGATAATCGAGCTAACTAAAGTACAAGATGAGTACTATAAGCTCGCAAGAATCGAGCTTAAGAAAGAATACTACCTTGAGCGTAGAAGCGAGTTTAACGCTATATCGATGCCGTCGTCAACTAGGAAGTCGGCACTTTTCATCTTCTTAAATAAAACAGGGTTTAACGGTATGTATCGTGAAAACAAATCTGGCCAGTACAATATTCCATTTGGTAAACAAAATCATCCGCTCATTTGCGATGAAGCTAACCTTCGTACGGTGTCAAGTGATCTTAGGGATATCAATCTGACCAGCATGTCGTACCAGGACGCTATTCGAGATGCAGGGCCGAAAGACTTGGTCTACTTAGATCCTCCTTATTATCCATTAACTTCAACGTCTAACTTTACAGAGTATCAGGCGGGCGGTTTTACAGTTAAGGACCAGACCGAACTAAGGGATATCTTTCGCGAGTTAGACAAGAAAGGTTGTTATGTTGTAATGAGCAACTCTGCCTGTAAGGAAATAAACGATCTTTATGAGGGGTATAGTATTTCACACATACAAGTTGCGCGTGCCATTAACTCGAAGATTAATAAGCGCGGAAAGATTGACGAGGTAGTTATTACCAACTTTGATATTGAGGGCAATGCTTGATGCTAAAGGATGTCGAGTTAAAGCGCGTGTACACAAGTGACAATAGCGATCTTGTTAATGAATTCTTTAACCCGGTACTCGAATCTGCAGTTCAATACGATCGTGTGACTGGTTACTTCTCACCGAGAGTCTTAGCGCTTGCAGCTCGAGGGTTTTCTAAGCTCCTAGCTCGTGGAGGTAAGATCCGAGTCATAACAAGTGTTCAAGTTGATACAGAAACATATAATACACTACGCAACTACCACGGTTCTATATCCGAGCGTTTATCGCAAATAGACGAGATCAAATTATTTGACCCTTCAGATTTGAGCGACGAATTACAGAAAGATTATTTGCGAATATTTCTTTCGCTCATTAAGACTGGGCTTCTGGAATTGAAGATCGCCGTTGTCGATAGTAAAAAGGGTGGAATATTCCATGAAAAAATAGGCATCGTTATTGACGAAGACGGTAATGGGCTGTCATTCAGTGGCTCAAATAACGAAACTCCGAGCGGGTGGGGACGTAATATAGAGCAGTTCAAAGTATTTACTAACTGGAATATTGCCACCGTAGAATTTTTCAATCAGGACAAGATGCAATTTGATGAATACTGGAGCGGCAAGAGCAAGGCGACTGTCGTGCTTGATATCGATGAAGCATTTAAGCGAGATGTTCTAAAAATTAACGAACTTGACGAAGACTTCCAGGATATTGCCAGACGAATCTCAATCACAGAAAAAGCAACTAAAGTTATTAAGGCTTGTGATGAACGAAAACCTCACCCGTACCAACTTGAAGCAATAAGTCATTGGAAGGACCACGGTTACATGTCGGTCTTTGAAATGGCGACAGGGACAGGAAAGACTTTCACATCAATCTTGGCCTTGAAAGAGTTCAGGGAGGATAATGGCAGCTTGCGCGGTGTTGTTGTTGTGCCTCTTTTAACTCTTGTGATCCAATGGGCTGATGAGTTAAAGTCTAGTCTGCCCGGCGTGACTGTCATTATTGTATCCGGGATAAATATTAACTGGAGGGATCAAGTCTCGAATCTTATTGCTTCGAGGAGACTGGGTGTAGATGTAGATTACGTACTAGTTACGACTTATGCGACTTTTTCTTCAGATGCCTTCAATGGATACATCGATCAGATGCCCGATAAGCTGACATTGCTAGCAGATGAAATGCATAATATGGTTACCGAATCTAATCTTCGTTCAGCCAGTAATCAGGTTTATGCATACCGGCTTGGACTTAGCGCTACACCTGTGCGTTTATGGAAACAAGAAGAAAGCCAAGTGGCCTTGAAATTATTTGGAGACAATTCCTATGTGTACAGCCTGGAGAAAGCAATCGAAAATGGATTCCTAGTACCATATTATTATTACCCTCTAATAATCCACCTAGATGTGGAAGAGTATGAAGAGTACACTTCTTTGAGTAAGGAGATTTCTCGAATGTCTTCCTACGGCGATGATCCTAAGAAGGACAATCCAAGCTATTCAATGAAGCTTATGAAGCGCTCCCGTATTAAGAAGCAAGCCGATAACAAGTTTTCGCGCTTAGAGCAAATGCTTAATGAGCTAGGTGGAGTAGACATGCGTAATACGCTTATCTACGCAGACTCAAACGCAATGCTTGAAAGGATTCAGAAAATTTTAACTTCAAAGTTTATTAAATCAACAAAATTCACAGGTGCAGAATCTCTTGATGAAAGATTGAAAACGATTAATAATTTTAGAGACGGGGCGGTCAGCGCAATCGTTGCCATCAAGTGTCTTGATGAGGGTGTAGATATTCCATCTGCAATAACTGGCATATTTATGTCAAACAATACTGATCCACGGGAGTATATTCAAAGGCTTGGGCGTGTCTTACGAAAAGATAAGTTGAGCAATAAAGACCACGCTAGTGTGTACGATTTTATAGTGTTTCCTCCGGTCGATACGATGAATGAAGACACTATTGGGCGCAACTTAGTGAAAAATGAGTTGATCAGGTGCAAGTTCTTTACGGAGCTTGCGGTTAATGGAGATGAGTCATGGTGGTCTATCTATGAATCACTTGATAGATACGGTTATTACTTCCAAGAAGACGAACTGTCGTATAATAATGGAAAGGAGTAGATTAGGAGATAAGATGGATGCTATTAATGGTGATATGTTAGAGGCGATTCGTGAATTAAAGCTTGATAAGGCTGATGAAGATATGCTTGTCGAAATTCTGTTTAATGAGCGAACACACAAAAGTGAAGAATGGTCTACGGATGCCGTTAAGTCCTTCCAGGCATTAATAGACAATCTTCTGGAAGGTGGTGATAAGTGATATCTTTTGACCGAGTCCATATAAAAAACTTTCGAGCCTATAAAGATGTAGATATTGAATTCTCATCTCCGAATGGCGTGATACTGATGTCTGGAGATAATGGCTCAGGTAAGTCAACTTTATTGAATGCTATTTGCTGGTGCCTATATGGAGACACGCCTTTTTTCGCTATCGAAGATTCGCCAGAGATAATTAATAAGTTTGCCGAAGAAGGCGCACACGTAATAGTGGAGCTTTCGACAACTATTGATGGTAGCAAGTACATATTCACCCGTAATGCGGAGCGTGGCGCACGTGGTGGCCTCATGCATGTAAATTATGAGGATAATGGGAACTGGCGTACTCTAGAAGGCGCCTCAGTCAATGACGCCGTTAAGCGGTTGCTTCCAAAAGACCTTAGGCATCTTTTCTTCTTCAATGGTGAACAAATCAAGGAGATATTCAAGCCCGGAAACCATGAAGGACTAAAAGCCAGTGTTCACAAGGTGTCAGAAATTGACCTGATCGAGAAAGCAAAGCAACACATCACTAAGGTTGAAGATAATTACCTCCGCGAGATTACAAAGAGTAATAAGAACGCAAAGGCGATAGGCACTTTGCAATCACAAATTGAAAAGCGTAGACGTGAGATCCAAACTGCAGAGAAAACCATCGAGTTATTCAATGAGAAGATCGCGCTAAGAGAAGATACGTTAGTAAAGTTAGACAAAGAAATCGAGACTACAGCGAGTGCTCGTGAGATGTTACGCGAAAAAGAAATACTGGATGCCGACTTATTAAAAGCAGAGACTATTATTGAAAACTGTGAACTCGACAAACAAGAAATATTACAGAACAACCTCCATAGGGCTTTGCTAAAAAATGAATTTCAGGAGTATGAAGAGGTCTTATCGAAGGCAGAAGAGGACGGGCTTATACCTCCTCCTATCAAGCCAGAAGTCACTCAAAGAATACTTGATACCGGAGTATGTATTTGTGGCCAGCATTTAGGTGAAGAGCAGAGACAATACATAACCGATCAGCATCATGAATACGAACAAAAATCAGAACTTCAGTATTTAACAGAGGGTATCTACACAAAGCGTGCCGTTATTGAATCGCTCAAGGGTGATGTATTTAGGCTTCGCGACGCAATGAACGTTATGGCTAAAGTTGCTGAAGAGAAAGCTAAACTACAAGAGCAGATCGGTAAGATAAACGACAACCTAGACGCAGTTAACTTCAAGCATGACGATCCAGAATCTAGAAGAAATGATTTACGTGATGAAATTAGTCAACACATGGCAGCTCGTGGTCGACAGGCAAATCAACTTGATACATTAAACCGCGAGCAACGTGAGGATGAACAAGATCTCAAGGCTATTATCGATAAAGATACTGTTACGGAATCACTCGAGAGGAAGCGTCGATACAGTCAAATACTTATTGGCTGGCTGACCGACGCGGGTGAAAATATGGAACTCGCTATCAGAAAGAAGCTCAAGCAAAGTGCTAAAGATGTCTTCTTTAGTATTTTACCTGAAACAGATTTCACTGATATCGATATCAGTAAGGATTATGTTGTTACGTTGTTATCAGAAAATGGGGTTACATATTCTACTAATAATCTCAGTACTGGCCAAGCGAAGTCACTTGGGTTGTCGCTTGCTTATAGCTTGTCTAAAGACCTCGGCTACTCAACAACACCACTTCTTATAGATAACCTCTACGGAGATATTAGCGAGTCGCATCACCTTGAAGTTACGAAAATGATTAGTATTTTATCAAAAGAAAAGCAAGTTGTTATCATGGATTTGAGTGCTCATAAGACACGCCAGATGTTTGGCGATGGAGTGATTAAGCAGATCTTCGACATTTCAAAAGGCGATGGTGATCACTATGCATCCATTGAAGGAGGAACTATCTAATGGCTAAGAAAAAATGGCCCGGAATTAGTGTTACTGAAGAAGATCGACAGATAATCAAAAGGCTTCAAGACTATAACGGTGTTCTTCATTCTGCTGACATGAAGGATTTATTCCTAATTGCAGCCTCTCTTGCTGTAAAAAAGGATGTTCCGGCTTATATATCTTCAGACTCCAGGGCCAGTCAGATAGTTCACCCTGACCTATTGAATAAGGATGAGTATGCGGAATATCGTCAATATATCTCTTTGATATTCTTCCTTACCGAAGGCAAAAAAGATCTTACTAATATGTCAGACACCGGCGTAATGGTGAAGAACTTTATTGACTATGGTGAGCGAGGGCTTAGGCTGCTAGAGAGTGACTACCTGGAGACAAATGATGGCAGTAACAAATTATTTAATGAGTTTGTTCGGCTGGTGAGTGCTTCCTAGCATTTCTAATGCGGGTAGATAATACTTTGCTTTCCAAAAAAATATAGACCTTTTCACGCACTTTGGCGTAGTTACTATAACAAAGATGATCTGCATTCGTATCGAGAGTACAATAATGACATGAATATTTATCTCGACATCGACGGAGTACTTCTGGTGAATGAACTGTTTCCGTCTTTGCATGCGGCTGAATTTATTAAATATGTCTTGACCAATTATCCAGATACAACATACTGGTTAACTACTCATTGCCAGGGTGATGCCAGTAGGCCAGTGCGCGATATTGGTGATAAATTTGATGCAGAAACCGTCGAATTGTTAAAAATGATCAAACCAACCATCTGGCTGGATTCATCTGCTAAAACTGATGCAATTGATTTTTCTAAACCTTTTCTTTGGTTTGATGATGACTTATTCGTCAAAGAAAAAGAAACTTTGATTAAATACGGAGTTCTCGAAAACTGGATTGAAGTAAATCTTCAAAAAGATCCGGACGCACTCGGAAAATTCCTTCAAAGCTTCCCAATCCCAATCAACCTAGACAACCAATAGCCCATAAATAATTCAAAAAGGATAGATTCGCCTTAATTAATTCCCAAAAGGTTCGACCTTTTTTGTTAAAGGTCAAACCTTTTTTGGATTGTGAGATATAATAAAACGACATGAATGAAAATGACGGACCACAGGAAGTTGGGACTTTTGCAAAAAAATTGGCTTACGAAGAAAGCCTAGTTCAAACTTACAAAAAGGAAAAGGCTCCGAGACTAAAGAGGGATGCCACCAACACTGAACCGGGTGTATACCAGTCGGTACCTGGCGATGACCCTGAGACGGATCGGTTGCGTAGATTCGGTCACACTTTACGCCAATTTAGCCCTTGGACGTGTAAAGCTGAATTAGATATTGAAAATAATTCCCAAGATGTAATTGAATTAAAGCAAGATTTCGAAATGTGCTGGCAAGTTCGAGAGGCATTTAGAAAAGGTTTTCATCACCAAAAAATAGATCGCACGCATGATTTTATTGAGAATACATTTAATTTATGGCGTCCATCACAATGGGTTGAAGATACATTTATCCAACGATGTGGCGGTGAAGATACTAAAGAATATCAGAAAATTAAAGAAAAACGAGATGGACAATTTGGAACAGAGCTTGACTATAATGTTGGGATTGATGAATTCGACGGGCTTCCTTTTTGGAAAAAGAGAGATGTTGTGCGGCTTTCTAAAAGTATGTGCCTAGAGCATATATTTGGATATTTGGGCTCTGACATAAAAAGCTTCGGACCTGAGGTATCGATGGCTAAGGTTACACAATTGGATGACATGTTGAGGTATATCGACCTGGCAGTTAAGGTCGAGCCCAAGGACGGTGAGTCTTCACGGCCATATTATTTGGGTATCGACGTTACTATTAGTGAAGAAAAAGGTCTTAATAATAAGGTTTCGGGCGAGATTAAACAAATAGAATCACTGGAAATACTCGATTTTATAGGACCTGTTATGTTCGATGGCCAAACTGTGGAAATGGACGCATCTTTTTTGCCGATAAAGATATGTTTGGATAAGAATAATACTATGAAATTAATCGAAAGTTTCTATAATGAAGTTGTTTGCGGTGTAGTGTGGGGCGATGAAGGCCACGGTCCAAAAATTCCCGACGATGTTGAGTCGTATTTATATATGTTCCTAGATGAAATTGTGCAACAGTTAGATTTGTTCGAGGCAATATTGCTGAAGGCAAATCCAGCCGCAGATTCCGTGTTAGGGCAGCGATTAGGCGTTGTTCAAAAGGCGCATGTAGATTTTAAAAATAAACTTAACGAATTAAGTTTGAAAAAGACTAAAAAAATTGCTAATAATGACCAGTCATACAAAAAATTCAAGAAATTAATATCTGACCAGCGTAAAAAATATCCTGCCTAAGTGTAATCTACACACAAAAGGTTCGACCTTTTTTGCTAAAGGTCGAACCTTTTGTATCAAAAAAACGACCCAAGAAGGGTCGTTTTAAAGAGGCAATCCGAAGTTATTTAGTAACTTTTTTGGCAGCTGGTTTTTTAACAGCGGCTTTCTTAGCAACAGCAGGTGACTTCTTTGCTGCGACTGCTTTGACAGCAGGCTTCTTAGCAACGGTTGCTTTGACAGGTGCTTTTTTAACTGCAGGTTTAGCAACAACTTTTGGAGCAACCTTGGCAGCAACTTTTTTAGTACTAGTAGCTAGTTTGACGCCAGCGTCTTTGGCGATCTTAGATAGTTGAGCTTTGCGGCGGGCAACTGTGTTTTTCTTTAATAGACCTTTTTTAATAGCAATGTCTAATTCGCTGTGAGCAGCACTTAAAGTTGCAGCCGATGGCTTGGCAACAAAAGCTTTTGTTGCTTCCTTGATATCATGTTTAATGCTGACGTTACGTGCGCGTCGTTTGATGGTTTGCTTTGCCCGTTTAATGGCAGATTTAATGATTGGCATGTTGGATCTTTACCTCTTTAAAATGATATTTACAATCAATGAGTGATTATAAAGCAAAACCGCCAAGATGTAAAGTGGTGAAATCTGTTGACGAGTGTGAATTGCTTATGGTATAGTTACATCAAAATCTAGGTAAAACAAAAAGCCAGGAACACACCACATGAACGAAGCTGACAATAAAGTCAAAATGCAAATCGTTGAGAAGATAAAAGCCTCAACTAATATTTTAGTAACTGTCAGTAAAGATCCGTCAGTCGATGAGTTGTCGGCCGCACTTGGACTAACGGCATTATTAAACAAAATCGATAAACACTCCACGGCAATTTTCAGCGGTGCAATTCCTCCGGCAATTACATTTTTGGACCCAGATAAAGTTTTTGAAAACACTGCCGATAGTTTGCGTGATTTCATTATTGCCCTAGATAAAGAAAAAGCTGATCACTTACGCTACAAAGTCGAAGGTGACGTAGTAAAGATCTTTATCACACCGTATCGTACGACAATAACCGAAAAAGACCTAGAATTTAGTCAGGGTGATTACAATATTGAATTAGTCTTGGCGTTAGGTGTTGAAAATCAAGAACATCTCGATACAGCCCTTGCTGCCAATGGTCAGATATTACACGACGTTTCGATAGCCACATTCAGTGCTGGTGAGCAGGCAAGTCAATTAGGCAGTATGGACTGGCGAGATCAGAACGCCAGCAGCCTATGTGAAATGGTCGCTAACCTTAGTGGATCGCTAAAAGCCGATACGATATTGTTGGACAAGCAAATCTCAACTGCGCTACTTACCGGTATTGTTTCGGCAACTGACAGATTCAGCAATCCGCACACTTCATCAAGTGTTATGACAATGGCTGCGCAGTTAATGGCCGCCGGAGCTGATCAACAGTTGATTGCTGCTAAATTACAAGAATCACATGAAATTAATTCATTACCAAGTGTTTCGGTAGATAAAATCGCGACTGCTCCTGATGAACCTATTGTTGAACAATCAACTCTTCCGCCCGAAGTTCTATCGATTTCACACGAGCCAGAGGATATTGTCGAAGTTGCGTCAGCAGAGCCAGAGATCACCACATTGCCTCAACCGATTGTCGCAGAACAACCAGTTATAGTTGAGCCTCCTGAATACATGACTGAAGAGCCAGCACTAGGTGCAGCTAGCTCACAAATTGGATCTACCGAAGAGCCACTTTTGGGCGGCATATTAAATGCTACGTCTGATCAAGCCGCCGAGGATGCGCGCAAAGAATTAGATGAAATGCAAAACAAGACGATTCTTTCGCATTCTTATCTAAGCGGTTCAGATTTAGGTAACGTCGCACCAATAAATAGTGTCGGTCAAGCCGAAGATACCAAGATGGTTGATATATTTGCTGATGGTCCAGAACCAACAGTCGAACCAATACCATCAGTAGCGGGATTACCACTACCGCCTCCATTGCCAGATTTTTCAACTTTGCCACCAGCCGCAGCTGTTCCAGAGCCAATAATTCCACCTGCACCAACAACGTCGGGACTTCCTGATTTCAACGCACCATACGCAGCCCCAGCGCCAGAAACAAGTACACTCCCACCTGAGCCAGACGAAAACGATCCTAGCAAGTTCCAAATACCAGTCTAGTTAACTGTTATACTTATCCGTATGGACGACGGGATATTATTAATCGATAAGCCAGCTGGCATGACTAGTTTTGGTGTTGTGGCGCGTGTTCGTCGTGTTTTATCGCGACAGACTGGCAAAAAGGTGAAAGTAGGGCATACAGGGACACTTGATCCGTTTGCAACTGGCCTGATGATAATTGTTGTTGGTAAAGAGTGTAAAAATGCCAGTACATACAGTAAGTTAGACAAAGTTTATGAAGCGACGATTCGTTTGGGCCAAACTAGCACGACGGGTGACACTGAGGGCGAAATAACTAACATTTCCGACTTAATTCCGGCAGAAACCGAGATTAAGGACGTTCTTAAAAAGTTTACAGGTGAGATTACTCAACAGCCACCGATTTATAGTGCTATCAAGATTAACGGTCAGCGCGCTTATAAATTAGCTCGCAAAGGCGAAGAGATTGAAATGCCGATTCGACAGGTGACGATACATGCTTTAGATTTGATTAATTATACTTATCCGGAAATTAAAATTCGAGCGCATGTATCCAGCGGCACATACATTCGTAGTCTAGCCGGAGATATCGGCAACACCTTAAAAGTAGGTGCGTATTGTAGCCAATTGCGTCGCACCCAGATCAATAAATGGCACATCGATCAGGTAAAATCGTTAATTGATATGGGTATTGTTGATTAAAATTTGCTAATAGTGATAACAGGTGTTGAAACAATCGCAAAACTTTGCTATAATTCACACTTAATGATTACAGCAGAAAACAAAGCCAAAGCTTTTGCTTTGACACAAACTCACAAAGACGACGTTGGTAGCCCACAAGCCCAAGCGTCAGTATTAACGACTCGCATCAAAGAAATTACTGAACACCTAAAGGGTAACAAGCACGACAATATGGCACGTCGCGGTCTAATCCAGATGGTTGGTAAGCGCAAGAAGTTGTTTAAGTATCTTGAAGCCAAAGACTTCGATGGCTACAAAAAGACCATCGCAGCCCTAAAACTCCGCAAATAGGCGGAGTTTTTATGATATAATAAACCCATCACAAGCTGGGACGAACAAGTGGTGGATAGAGTAATTTGTATGAACAAATTTCTGTACCCGTTACTTATTCGTCAAAAATAAAATATGGCGAGTGAATAAAAAAGGAGGACATTTATGTCTACTATCAACCCTAACGGTAAAGAAATTTTTTCTGTTACCACTGACTATTGTGGCCGTCCACTAAAATTAGAAGTAAATCGTGTTGGTTTTCGAACCACTGCCAGCGTACTGGTCACTTATGGTGAAACGGTTATTTTAGGAACTGCCATGGTTGGCAGTCGACCAGTTATCATGGATTATTTCCCATTGAGTATCGATTATGAAGAAAAGTTTTATGCAGCTGGAAAAATATCTGGCAGCCGATTCGTTAAACGCGAAGGTCGTCCAAGCGATGAAGCCATCCTAATCGGCCGTATGATTGATCGCCCAATCCGCCCTCTATTTCCAAAAGGCTATCGCCAAGAAGTCCAGGTTGTTTCAACCGTTCTTTCGCTTGATCCAAGCTTCCGACCTGATGTTATTGCAATGATTGCATCAAGCGCCGCATTAATGTTAACCGGTACGCCATTCGATGGCCCAGTTGCCGGACTTCGTGTCGGTCGCGTTAACGGTGAATTTAAAGCCTTTCTCACACCTACAGAGCGAGAAGCTAGTGACCTAGATCTAGTTGTTGCCGGTATCGAATCTGGTATTACGATGGTTGAAGCTGGTGCTAACGAAGTCAGCGAAGAAGTTGTTGGCGAAGCTTTGGCTTGGGCATTCGATGCTTACCAACCAGCAATTAAATTGCAAAATGAGCTTGCCAAAAAAGTTGCACCTGTCGCTCAAGAATATGAATTAATTTTGCCAAACGCCGAAATTCAAACAGCCGTAAATACCTGGGTTGATGGCAAGCTTGGTGAAGCGCTACGCAAGGAATATGCTGAACGTAACGAACTTGTGTCGACTTTGCGTTGGGAATTCCACAAACAAATGTCCGAAAAACTTGGCGCCGATGAATATCAGTCAGACCATGACGAATATGACGAAGCCTTTACTAGTGCGCTGCACAAAGATGTTCGTAAGGGTATTGTTGAACACAATGTACGCCCAGACGGTCGTCAATTAGACGAAATCCGACCACTTTCATCTGAAGTCGGAGTATTACCTCGTACTCATGGCTCAAGTATCTTTACTCGTGGCCTAACTCAAGCAATGAATATCGTGACATTGGCGCCTCTAAGTTACGCCCAAATGGTTGACACGATGGAAGTTACAGAAGGTGAACGTACTTATATGCATCACTACAATGCGCCTGGCTTTACGGTTGGCGAAGTTCGCCGATTAAGCGGTCCAGGACGACGCGAAATCGGCCACGGTTTCCTAGCCGAGCGTGCGCTAGCGCCGGTTTTGCCAAAGCGTGAAGATTTCCCATACGCCATTCGTAGCGTTACCGAGATTATGAGTCAAAACGGTTCAACTTCTATGGCCGCAACCTGTAGTAGCTGTTTGGCGTTGATGGATGCCGGTGTACCACTAAAGTCGCCAGTATCTGGAATTGCTATGGGCTTAATGGTGGATGGCGACAAGACATATGTTCTTAGTGATATTGCCGACGCCGAAGACTTTGCAGGTGACATGGACTTTAAAGTTACGGGAACTGAAGCCGGAATTACAGCCATCCAAATGGATATGAAAGTTCACGGTTTGCCAGTCAAAGTGCTAAAAGAAGCGCTTTCGCAGTCTAAACCTGGCCGTATGTTTATCTTAAAGCACATGCTTGAAACCCTAGCCGAGCCTCGTAAGGCGCTTAGCCCATATGCTCCACGCATTGAAAAAATTCAGATTAACCCTGATAAAATCGGTGCAGTCATTGGTAAAGGTGGCGATGTGATTAAAAAGATTACAGCCGAAACCGGCGCCCAGATTGATATCGCCGAGGACGGTCTTATTACGGTTGCAGCAGTAGATACAGTTGCTATTGAAAAAGCAATAAATTGGATTAAAGCATTAACCGAAGAACCTGAAGTAGGTAACGTCTACGAAGGCAAAGTCGTCAGCATTAAAGACTTTGGTGCATTTGTTAATATTATGCCTGGAATTGACGGCATGGTTCATATCAGTGAACTTTCAAACGAACGAGTCGAAAGAGTTACTGATGTATTAACAGAGGGTCAAATCGTCAAAGTTAAAGTTATGGGTATTGATGAACGAGGCCGAATTAGCCTCAGCATCAAAAGCGCCTAAGCTTGTAATTTAAGTAAATTAGTGCTAATATAAACCTACTGATCGCAATCTTGTAATTAATTATGATAGATAACAAACAAGCACTTCTTGAACAAATTAAGGCAGATATTATACAAAAAAATATCTGCCCGGATTTGGCTCGAGAAGCCACGAACCTTGTTATG
>Ga0209125_1002415_pt1 | contig 14438 bp, 17 predicted proteins | sample BarGraIncub1131A_FD_184503 | JGI IMG/M metagenome (GOLD analysis project Ga0209125, IMG submission 184503) | Arctic peat soil microbial communities from Barrow, Alaska - Barrow Graham LP Incubations 11-31A (SPAdes) (version 2) | ecosystem: Environmental > Terrestrial > Soil > Wetlands > Peat... | reverse complement strand
TGTAACCTATTCTTTGTAGCAAAATACCGCTTGGTATTCCCATTACTGCATAAGCAATAAAGTTGGCAGCATTCCCAAGAAGTCCTAAGAAATTAGTTACTGCAAATTGGCTCTTTAAAACAATCCCCATCGGGGCTGCCAGGTTTGTTACAAACGAAATCATACCAAAAAGCATGATCATCATGATAATTGGCACGGTGTAATTTTTGTTTTGAGTCATAATCTTAGATAAATTTACAAATATTAGTTATATTAATTATTTATGTGGTTCATTGCTATAATTCAGATTGCAATTATACCAAAATTTAGAATAACTTCTTACCTCCGTCACCTATTTCTGCAACATAAAATACGGGCTTCAAACCAGTTTTTTGCTCGTAGTTTTTACCAACCTGCTCAATGAAGGTATCGACAGCTTCATCTTTCACAAGACTTACAGTACAACCACCAAAACCGCCTCCTGTCATACGAGTTCCAATTACTCCTTTGATCTTACGGCCCTCTTCAACCATTGTATCCAATTCTAAACCTGTAACTTCATAATCGTCGCGCAAAGAATCATGTGAAGCGTTCATCAGTTTTCCAAATTCAACAAGATCGCCTGCTTTCAGAAATTTTACCGCATCTTCGGTCCTTTTGATTTCGCTGACAACGTGACGAGCCCGTTTGCGGACAGTAACATTTTCAATTTTATCCTCAACTTTCAGAAAATCTTCCCATGAAATCTCGCCTAACGCGGAAATTTGCTGGAATGGCTGGATCGCTTTAACAGCAGCCTGACATTCTGCTACACGTTCGTTATATTTACCTGAGTCCAGTTTATGAGGACTATTTGTATTGCTGATCACGATTTTTACACCGTCCAGTTTGACCGGAACTAAATCGTAAGCTAAAGTGTCACAATTGAGAAAAACGGCATGGTCTTTCTTGCCCATCGCTGAAACAAACTGGTCCATGATTCCGCAATTAACCAGCGCATATTCATGTTCTGCTTTTTGGCCCATCAGTGCCAGTTCGATTTTGTCGATACCGAAACCATACATATCGTTGATCGCAACACCCGTAACAACTTCAAGTGCTGCTGAAGAAGATAATCCGGCGCCCGTGGGAACATCGCCATAAAATAACATATCTGCACCTTTTTCAAAGGTCAGACCTTTTTTCATAAATTGTGCAAAAACGCCGATTGGGTAATTAACCCATTCTTTGGCAATGGCTTTATTTAAATCTTCTACTTTCACCTCGGCCTCAAAAGGCATATTTATGGAGGCGAATTTCACTGTTTTCCGGTCAGTTTTGCGGACTAAGCAATAGATTCCGAAACTAAGGGCACATGGGAATACAAAACCGCCATTGTAGTCGGTGTGTTCGCCAATAAGATTTACGCGACCCGGTGAAAAATAGCCACTTACTTCACCCTCGCCAAATTTCTCAATAAATTTTGCTTTTAATTGTTCGATCGTCATATTTATAAAAAATTAAAGTATTAACTGGTAGGTACTGGTAGGGACAAATGTATAATAATTTGATGGTAATGCTGGTAGGTAAAAAATGTTTTAGAACAGATTTAAAGTGACCTCCTGACAATAAGCTTCGAAGGATTCCTGATCTTTGTATTCTTATGATTTAATATCATATCAGCCAATGTTCTCCCCATCTGAATGAAATCAGTTGATATTGTAGTGATTCCTCCCGCTACCACCTCTTTGAGCATCGTGTCATTAAACGCAACAAGGCCTACATCTTCACCTAACTTCAGATTCATTGAATCTGCATTCTTAACAATTCTAACCAAGTTTCGATCAGAAACGACGATGTAAGCTTCCCCTTTTTGCACATTCCGTTTTTCGATTGAACGGATAATTTCGGCTTCCAGGTTACATTCGTTACAGAATCTTTTGAACCCTGCGACGCGCTCTTCCGGCTCTTTACCTCCGGGGAAAACCATGATCAACTTTTGATATTTGCAAAAAAGTTCTTTGCCAGCGATCATCCCGTCGTAAACATCCTGTTCAAAATCCTGGTAGATGACCGGGTAATCGATAAGATCTGTTTTAAGTCGGTCAAGGATGAATACTTTTTCGGCAGGAAGCTGCCGGACCACGTCAATCGAATTGTTGAAAGTGGCCGGCATGATGATGTAGGCGCTGTATTTTCCCGCGGAACTTTCAATCAGTTCTTTGTAAACATGGTAGTTGAAATGGTGAAAATAGATGTCAACATTGATCTTGTTATCTAATCGCTCGAGAAACGAGGTGTACAAATCTTCCTTGAATACATTTAACTCGTCGAAAAGGAGAAAAACCTGACTGTCATAATTCAGGTCTGTTTTTTCGATATAGTAACCCTTTCCGGGAACGGTAATCACAATTCCGCGGGATCTTAACTCGTTAAACGCAAGCATAACCGTGTCGCGCGAAAGAGATAACTCTCCACATATCTGATTGATCGATGCAATTTTGTCACCCCTTTTAAGAATCCCTTGTTCGATCGCCATACAAACCGAATTGATGATCTGTCTGTACTTTGGGAGCCCGGTGGCTTCGTCAATATTGAAGATGCTTGTTATATTCACTTAGGATAGTTTTTTCACGCAATAAAAATATGTTTTTTTTATATTTATATTTACGTTTGTGAACAGATAACTAAATTTCATTTTATGGAACTAAAACGTGATGTTTTCGGAAATGCCCGGAGAGGCGAAAAGATTTTCTTATACACGCTTCGTAATGAACATGGTATTACTATTAAAATTACAAATTACGGAGGAATTATAACTTCGATTGAAACACCTGACAAAAACGGGAAAAAAGCAAATATTGCTTTGGGTTTTAAGTCACTTGATGACTATCTGACCGATGCATACATTGAAAATGGTCCTTATTTCGGATGCATAGCAGGAAGATATGCCAATCGTATCGCAAAGGGAAAATTTTCCATTGATGGTAAAGAATATACCTTACCGGTCAATAATGGTGAAAACTGCTTGCACGGGGGAATCACCGGATTTGATAAGGTCATTTGGGCTCCCCATTTAATCGAAAAACCTGATCTTGTTGGCGTTGAGATGAAATATCGCAGTGTCCATATGGAAGAAGGTTTTCCCGGAAATCTCGATTTGACCGTAACTTACACCCTGAATCATAAAAATGAATTTCATATTGACTATAAAGCGACTACCGACCGCGATACTGTTATTAATCTGACGAATCACACCTATTTTAATCTTACAGGAGATAGCGCGACAATAATTCTTGGACATAACCTTCAACTTAATGCAAAGACAAAAACTGTTAATGATAAAGGATTGATTCCAACCGGGGAAATTGCTGACGTAGCCGGAACCCCGTTCGATTTTACAGTTCCTACTTCAGTCGGTTCACGCATCAGCGGGTTACCTGATGGTTATGATTGTAATTTTATCCTGAATAATCCGAATGGCAAGCTGGTGAAAGCAGGAATTTTATCTGAAGAATTGTCAGGCAGAACGGTTGAAGTGTCTACAACTGAGCCTGGAATACAATTATATACGGGCTATTATATTCCGGAGATGACCGGAAAGAATGGCGAGAAACTTGGCCGGTTTGCTGGTCTTGCTCTTGAAACCCAGCACTTTCCTGATTCGCCAAACCATCCTGAATTTCCATCCACATCTCTTAAGCCAGGTGGTGTATTTAAATCGAAAACAATTTACAAATTCGGAATAAAGTAATACCACGTAATCCCTCATACTCGAAGTCTGTAGCTGACAGTTACAGACTTTGTTTTTAATACATGGCTGCGAACTTCTTTTCTGATAAAAACGTTTAAGGTAAAACTACATCAATATGCGAACACTGATCGAACTTTTTGAAACAAGTACTGCAAAATTTCCGAATAATCCGTTGTTATGGGAAAAACCAAAAGATCGTTATATACCATCTACTTATATTGAAATACGTCAACAGGTTTATGATTTTGGAGCGGGATTAATGTCACTTGGATTTCAGAAAGAAGAACGGATTGGACTGCTTTCAGAAGGGAGAAACAACTGGTTGGTCAGCGAACTTGGCATCTTTTATTGTGGAGGTGTGAATGTCCCGTTATCTGTAAAATTGGAAGCAGCCGAACTTAAGTTCCGGTTGGCTCACTCCGGTTCCAGAATGGTGATTGTTTCAGCAGGACAAGTTTCAAAAATAAATGAAGTTCTCAGCGATCTTCCTGAAATTGATTACGTTATTCATCTCGATCCGATTGAAAATTCTGGTCCGAAAGATCTTTTTTTCGTAGATATTCAGGCACGTGGACATGAATTCCTGAAATCGGAGGAGAACCAAAAGAAGTTTGAATCAGTTTGGAAAAATGTGCAACCAGACGACGTTGCCAATATCTCATATACGTCAGGAACTACTGCAGATCCTAAAGGGATTATGCTTACACAGTTGAATTACACTGCTAATGTGATACAAGCAAATACAGTGCTGGAGATATACCAAAATTATAAAACGCTGGCTGTTCTGCCCTGGGATCACTCTTTTGCGCATACTGCCTGTCTTTATACATTTATGTTTCGGGGAGCTTCAGTCGGGTCGGTTCAGACAGGTCGAACACCCATGGAAACGCTGCGAAATGTTCCTGTTAATATTCAGGAGTTTAAACCTGATATTCTGATGAGCGTTCCGGCATTATCAAAGAGTTTCAGAAAGAACATCGAAAAAGGGATTCAGGCCAAAGGAAAGATTACTGAGCTATTATTCAACCACGGATTAAAAGTTGCCTATCATTACAATGGCGAAGGATGGAACCGTGGTAAAGGCTGGCGTTTGCTTCTTAACCCAGAATATGCATTGCTCGATAAAATCCTGTTTTCAAAAATCAGGGAAGCATTTGGAGGTAACCTGAAATTTTTTATTGGTGGCGGAGCATTGCTCGATACTGAACTTCAACGATTTTTCTTTGCAATTGGCACTCCTGTTTATCAGGGTTATGGTCTAACGGAGGCGGCGCCTGTAATCTCTGCCAATTCACCATTTGCCGTTAAGTTTGGTTCCTCGGGTAAAACTGTACAATTTCTCGAGACTAAAATATGTGACCTGGATGGTGTAACACTTCCTGCCGGAGAGAAAGGCGAAATCATTGTAAAGGGTGAAAATGTGATGAAAGGTTACTGGAAGAATCCAAAAGCTTCAGAAGAAACATTAAAAGATGGCTGGCTTCATACAGGTGATTTAGGCTATTTATCTGCTGATGGTTACCTATATGTTTTAGGGAGGTTTAAAAGTCTGTTAATTGGAAATGATGGCGAAAAATTTAGTCCGGAAGGGATCGAGGAAGCCATTGTTGACCAATCGCAGTATATTGACCAGGCGATGCTTTATAATAACCAAAACCCTTATACGGTGGGATTTATCGTCCCTAACATTGCAGCGATCAATCGGACACTGACCAAACATGGATTGGACCCAGGTACCGATGAGGGTGTCATGAAGTCGCTTGAAATAATTAAACAAGAAATTGATGCTTACCGCAAAGGTGGTAAATTTGAAGGAGAGTTTCCTGAAAGATGGTTGCCTACTGCAATTGTGGTTCTCCCTGAAGCGTTTACCGAACAAAACCATTTGTTGAACAGCACCTTAAAAATGGTGAGAGGGAAGATTACTGAATATTTTAAATCGGAAATGTATTTCATCTACACGCCTGATGCTAAAGAAATAACAAATAACAAAAACATAGAATCTATTAAAAAATGGAATAAAAATAATTTGTGATGATTATTGAAACGAAGTCATACCCGAGGGCCGCTGTAATTGGTAATCCCTCAGATGGATATTATGGAAAAACAATTGCATTTGTTTTCAGTAATTTCGCGGCAAAGGTCCAGCTTTACCATACTCCTGAACTGGAAATTATACCTGCGGAATTGGACACTACAAAGTTTTTGAGTCTCAACAAATTGGTTGAAGATGTCACTTTGCATGGTTACTATGGAGGTGAGCGATTGTTAAAGGCTGCGATAAAAGTTTTTTCAGACCATTGCAAACAATGTAATATCCAATTAGACAACCGGAACTTCACAATTCGTTATTCATCCGATATTCCGCATCGGCTCGGCCTTGCAGGTTCTTCAGCAATTATCACAGCATGCATGAAAGCCTTAATGGCATTTTATGGCATATCTATTCCAAAACCAGTGCAAGCTAATCTTGTGCTTTCAGTCGAAGTAAATGAACTTGGCATTTCGGCTGGTTTGCAGGACAGGGTGGCGCAGGCCTATGAAACTCCTGTATTCATGGATTTTAATGAAGAAAACATGGTAAGGAATGGTTTTGGAATCTACAAAGAATTGGATGCAAAAAAATTTCCAAATTTCTATATCGCTTATCGGCACGATCAGTCTGAAGGGTCTGAAGTCCTTCATAATAACCTGAAGGCTCGATTTCGGATCGGAGAGCAAAAAGTTATTGATGCGATGAAGGAGTGGGCAGGATTAACCGAACAGTTTTATAAGGCCATGCAGGTTAATAATTCGGATTTGATGCATCAATTGATAAACCGTAATTTTGATCTTAGACGCAGTTTGGTGGAGATTACCCCTAAGAACCTTGAGATGGTCGAGCTTGCCCGATCGGTAGGTGCAAGTGCCAAATTCACAGGATCAGGTGGCGCAATTATTGGAACTTATTCTAACGAAAATATTTATAAGGAACTACAACAATTGCTCAACGGCAAAGGTATTGAGATCCTTAAACCTAAAATCTGTGGATATGAAAATTAAAAAGGCTGTTATACCGGCTGCCGGATTTGGAACTCGCTTTTTACCCATCACAAAAGCTCAGCCCAAAGAGATGATCCCAATTGTGGACACTCCTGTTATTCAATATGTTGTTGAAGAAGCTGTCGAATCTGGTATCACTGATATCTTGCTTATTATTGGGCGGGGTAAACGTGCTGTTGAAGAGCATTTCGATCGAAGTTTTGAACTCGAGAATATTCTTGCAGAGAAAAAAATGTTTGAAGAACTTGCTTCCATACAACGAATTACAAAAATGGCTAATATCCATTTTGTTTGGCAAAAGGAGATGCGGGGTCTCGGTGATGCTATAAATCATGCGCGATATCACGTAAATAATGAACCTTTTGCTGTACTTCTTGGTGATACAATTGTCCGTAGTTCCGGAAAACCGGTTACCCGCCAATTAATGGAGGTTGCTGAAAAATATAACAGTTCAGTTGTGGCTTTAGAGGAAGTGGCTCCAAATCTTGTTTCGCGCTACGGCATAATGGATGGAACTTTGATTGAAGAGAACGTGCTTATGGCCAGATCATTCATTGAAAAACCTTCAATTGAAGATGCCCCTTCAAACCTTGCAGTTGCAAGTCGGTACGTTTTTACTCCCGATATTTTTAAATATCTCGACAAAACCAAACCTGGGAAGAATAACGAAATTCAGATCACCGATGCTATGAGTCTTTTGTTGAAAGACCACAAAATGTATGGCGTAAAATTTGACGGGAAACGATATGATATTGGCAATAAACTCGATTTCATCAAAACGAATGTCATATTTGGTCTTGAACAGGAAGATATCAACGAAAGTCTTAGAAATTGGATTCTGGAGCTCGCCAGGAATCTTTGATACGAATGAGATCTTCCTAAAGGCTTTTCAAATTAATCCAATATTTTTAGATATATGTAGTGGTCTGCGTTTTCCGGATTGTTGCAAATTGAACCCGAGGTGATTTTAGTTTGTTGAATACTATAAATTACCTGATATGACCAATGAAAAAGAGACAACACGTGTAGAGGCCTTCAGTGATGGCGTATTTGCAATTGCCATTACTTTATTGATACTGGAAATCAAAGTTCCGAAGATGGATGCACATATGACAAATAGTCAATTGTTTACTTCGCTGATGAATTTATGGCCTTCCTACTTCGCTTTCTTACTTAGTTTCTCCGCTGTTCTGATCATGTGGATTAATCATCACGGTTTTTTCAAATACCTGAAAACCATTAATCAAAAGTTTCTGTATGCAAATGGATTTCTCCTGTTGATGGTAACGTTTATTCCATTTCCGACCGCAGTTCTTGCAGAACATATCAATTCACCGGCAGCAAATGTGTCAGCTGCTTTTTATTGTGGGGCAATGGTGCTTGTAAGTGTTGCATATAATGTGCTTTGGTTCACAACAGCTTACAAAAGAGCACTCGTAAAAGATGAAATCTCTGATGCTTTGATTTTAAAAATCCGAAACGCTTATTGGTTTGGTTTTTTCGTTTATCTGCTATCTTTTATTATCTCCTTTTTTTACGCGATGGCGGGAATACTCATCTGTATTTCACTGTGGATCTTCTGGATTATACTCGATTACAATAAAACAGGCAGAAAATTTGCACACAAAAAGCATGTTTGAAAATCATGCCAAGTCTATTTTTATACTTGATTACTGTTTAATACTGTAAAGCCGCCACCATGGCGTTCGCGGCGATTCGTGATGTTCATAGTGGTAACCAAAGAAATAGCAGGTTAGCAATGCCATAAAATGATTGTTTTGCTGTGAACGTGCTCTATGTGGTTTCATTTCATTTGTGTGAGGCAAGCGGTGTGGGACATAGGTGCCAAAATAAAAAAGTTGAAAAGTTGACAAGACGGAAGGAATAATCCACAGTACAATCAATTGAATTTCGTTGAACCAAATAAGGCCAATGTTAAAAAGTCCGGCCATAATCAGAATTTGCCAAAAAGTAATGTATTGTTTCATAAACTTAAACCACCAGGCAAAAAAGTTTTGATTCCCCATTGTATAGTCCGGATCCTGGGCAGTACCTGGATCTAAATGGTGGAGGTAATGTTTTGCTTTCAGTTTCGGATACCAAAGTCCGGCATAGAAAATTGATGCAAGAGCACCCAGTGCATTATTGATGAACTTATTTTTCGCGACCGTCCCATGCATGGCATCATGAGCCGTGATAAACAGCCCGGTAAACAGCCAGGTTTGCAGTAATATATGCATCCAAAACCAAAAACTTGACAGATCGATATCCTGATTTAAAAGAATATAAATCAAATGCAAGCCCCAGCTAAGCAGGATAAAGATCGCATAGAAAATTCCCATCTTTTAATTTCAATTTACTTAAAATCACGATAAAGATAATCTATCTGCAAATTTAATATTGGAATTTTTAATTCGCATTGAAAAAATATTGTCTACATTTGTTTCGTCAAAACACGAAATGAATTTCAAATGACAAACAAAGTTAAATATTTCACAGATAATCAGGAGAAGCTGGCCCGATATGGCAAGGCCCTTTCGCACCCTGTGCGGGTTTTTATTCTCGATTACCTTGCAAACAACATCAATAAGTGTTGTTACAGTGGCGATATGGCAGAAGAATTGCCAATTGCACGTTCGACACTTTCTGAACATTTAAAGGAGTTAAAGAAAGCAGGATTGATTCAGGGTGAAATAAACCCGCCATTCATCAAATATTGCATTAACCGCGAAAATTGGCAAGAGGCGCAGCAAATGCTGGATCTTTTCTTTAAACGATAAAAAATTTAATCACATATTTCGGGAATATACGAAATACTAAACCATCAAAGTATATGGATATTAAAATTTTAGGTACTGGTTGCCCAAAGTGTAAAACACTTGAAAAGCTCACACGTGAAGTAGTGGAACAAAGCGGGATTGATGCCACAATCACCAAGGTGGAAGACATTGTGGAAATCATGAAATACGGCATCATGTCTACCCCGGCGCTAGTTGTTGACGAAAAAGTCGAAATAAAAGGACGGGTTCCTTCATTGGATGAAATCAGAAAAGTACTAATCAAATAATCAGCGACATGAAAAAATTTATTCTTATAAGTTTTACCTTAATAGTGATGAGCAGTCTTTTCAGTATTGCTCAGACTTCTAATAAGGCAACCCAAAGTTCTGTATCTGAAAAAGTTGAAGCTTATTATTTTCACATGTCAACACGGTGTGTTACCTGCAAGGCAGTGGAAGCAGAAGCAAAAAAGAATTTGGAAACGCTTTATGATGGGAAAGTGAGTTTTCGGGCCATTAATCTTGAAGATGATGCCAATAAAGATATTGTTGAAAAACTGAAGATATCGGGTCAGACCCTTTTACTCGTGAAGGGGGATAACAAGATAAATCTCACCAACGAAGGGTTTATGTACGCTGTGAATAATCCTGAAAAGTTTAAATCAATTATCAAGGAGAAGGTTGACGGTCTCTTAAAATTGTAGTCAATGGAGTTCCTGACAAATCTTTTAGACAACAGTACGATGCCTTGGCTTTCTGCATTTGTGCTGGGTTTAATGACTGCGATTAGTCCATGTCCTTTGGCGACAAACATTACAGCAGTGGGTTTTATCAGCAAAGATATAAAAGACCGCAACAGGGTTTTTCTCAATGGAGTACTTTACACATTTGGCCGTGCAATTTCTTATACAGCAATTGCTTTAATTATTTATTTCGGCGCAAATCAGTTTAAGTTTTCGGGTTTCTTTCAAATCTATGGTGAAAAACTCCTTGGTCCATTGCTGATTATTATCGGACTTTTTATGCTCGATGTGATTAAAATAAAATTCCCGGGTTTGAATGGTTTAACATCCAAAATGGAGGCCAAAACCAAATGGGGCTACCTGGATGCCGTTTTGCTCGGTATGGTTTTCGCATTGGCATTCTGTCCTTACAGCGGTGTACTTTATTTTGGAATGTTAATTCCAATGACAGTAGCAAGTGTCTCGGGACTTTATCTTCCAATCGTTTTTGCAGTTGCAACAGGTATTCCAGTGATTATATTCGCCTGGTTATTGGCTTATACCGTTTCCGGAATCGGCACTGCCTACAACAAAATAAGAACCTTCGAGATCTGGTTCAGACGGGTCATTGCAGTAGTGTTTATTCTGATTGGTGTTTACTATGTAGTTAGACCCTTTATTTAATGGAAACCAATACGATGAGCAAAATAATTTGTTATTGCAAAAATGTAACTGTAGATGAAATTGAAAAGGCTATTTTGAATGGGGCCAAAACACTTGGCGATATTCAAAATAGGACAGGTGCATGTACAGGTGGCCAATGCAAAGAATTAAATCCTTTGGGAAGATGCTGTTCCGTAGATATTAAAGCAATGTTAAACGATAACAATCCAAAAGCCAATAATCATTGTTGTTGCTGCAAGTAAAAAAATTTGAAAACTCATTTCGTGTTTATTCGAAATGAAAAGATTATTGATTATGAAGTTGAAATAGCCATGATTATTTAATCCTTTATTAGAAGAAATATTTTCATCATGGCTATTCCATGTGGCCTTAAAAAATAAAAACACACACATGAATAAGAATATAATCATTCCATTACTGTTGTTGCCAGTCTGGTACCTGATTTATCACAACCTTCAGCCAATGACCGATTGGCTGATTGATTCGGAATTGGGACTTGCAAAAGGTGCGCATCTGACTGAAGCTTTGCGGTTCTTCGTTTTCGAGTTCCCCAAAGTGATGCTGCTGCTGACACTCATTATCTTCTTTGTCGGAATTATCCGCACCTATTTCACACCTGAACGAACCCGTAAAGCGCTCGAAGGGAAAAAAACATTTACCGGTAATGTAATGGCCGCAAGTTTGGGTATAGTTACCCCGTTTTGTTCTTGTTCTGCGATTCCGCTGTTCTTAGGATTTGTTGAATCGGGTGTTCCGCTTGGTGTTACCTTTTCCTTTCTGATCGCCGCTCCCATGATTAACGAAGTGGCCATCATTCTATTATATGGATTGTTTGGCTGGCAGGTTGCCGCTATCTATGTCGGCACCGGATTGGCAATTGCCATCATTGCCGGTTGGATCATAGGTTTGCTGAAACTCGAAAAATGGGTTGAACCTTGGGTTTATCAAACGCACATGGGCGAAAGTGGGATGGAAGAAGAGAAACTTACCTTTGCAAACAGGATCAAGCTCGGGTATGACGCTGTGAAAGAAATAGTAGGCAAAGTATGGATCTATGTCGCATTGGGTATCCTTGTCGGTGCCGGTGCTCACGGATATGTTCCTGAAGAATATATGGCCGCCTTAATGGGCAAATCAGCCTGGTATTCAGTTCCTCTTTCCATTTTGATCGGCATTCCACTGTATTCCAATGCTGCCGGAATCGTTCCAATTGTAGCGGTCCTGATTGAAAAAGGAGCTTCACTTGGAACAGCGCTGGCATTTATGATGTCGGTGATTGGATTGTCGCTTCCGGAAATGGTAATTCTGCGAAAAGTATTGAAACTCCCGTTAATATTCACTTTCATTGGTATTGTAGGATTCGGGATAATGATCGTCGGATATTTGTTTAATTATATTTTTTAATCACATGAGAACTACAGACAAACCAACTTTACAGGACTTTCATATTGATGGTGTAAAACATATCAATCCTTTAGATGCGCTTGAAGCTTTACAAAACGGTGACGCCGTCATGATTGATGTTCGTGAATTAAACGAGGTTAAATTTGAGAGCGTTCCACTCGATCGTGTGCTGAATCATCCGATGTCGGTGATTTTGGACCGACTGCCATATATCACAAAAGATCAAAATATTATAATTGCATGTCCGGGCGGAGTTCGAAGCTCAAGAGTTGCCAGTTTGCTTAATCAGAATGGTTATGAAAATGTAGCAAGTTTGGATGGCGGTCTTAATACATGGAAAGCCAAAGGATTGCCATATGAAATTAATTCCCCTGGAGGAATTGTTAGTAATCCAGGCAAACAAACAAGTGCCGCGGCACCCATTCAGAACAGCATGAATAATATTGATTTTAAGAATTTAAAAAGAATATAAAATGAAAACAAAATATTTGCAACGAATTTCAATGGTGTTGATTTTTCTTATAGGTTTCACTATAACAAACTACGCACAGAATCCATCTCCGGGAAAGAGTGTCTCAAAATACAAAATGATTTTTATCGAACTGGGCTCAGTACGATGCATTCCCTGCCAGCAAATGCAATCGGTCATGAAATCTATTGAGAAAAAATATGGCAATCAGGTAAAGGTAGTTTTTCATGATGTATGGACACCTGAGGGAAAACCATTTGGAAAACAGTATGGTGTTGAGGCAATTCCTACCCAGGTGTTTTTGGATGAAAACGGGAAAGAATTCTCAAGGCATGTGGGATTTTTCCCAGAAGAAGAATTGATAAAAGTGTTACAGTCAAAAGGAGTCAAATAATTTCAATTGCAAATCTTTAAATTTGATCTATCGGAAGGCAGAAATCATTTATAAACCATTAATCGTTACTGTTATGAAAACAAAATCTTTAGGTTTTATCGGCGGTGGACGGATCACCAGAATTTTTCTCCAGGCTTTTGCAAACAGGAAAACCGAATTCAGATCGATCGTCGTTTTCGACACGAATGCCGAAGTATTGAATGCGCTGAAGAAACAATTTCCTCAGATCACAATTGCTGAAACGCATCAGCAGACAGCTTCGCAACAGCTGGTTTTTATCGCGTTGCACCCTCCAATGATCATGGAAACGCTCGATAAAATTGCAGACGCTGTTTCTGCAGATACTTTGCTGATTTCCCTTGCCCCTAAAATCACTATTGAAAAGATGGCATCGAAACTGAAAACCAGTCACATTATCCGGATGATTCCCAACGCCACTTCGTTTATAAATGAAGGATACAATCCCATAACTTTTGCACCTGGTTTTGCGGAAGATGAAAAGTCAGCAATAATGGAACTATTTAAAATGTTGGGACATACTTTTGAAGTAGCAGAACCTAAACTTGAAGCTTATGCACTGCTTTCGGCGATGTTGCCCACCTATTTCTGGTTTCAGTGGAACGAACTCAACAAATTGGGTACACAAATGGGTCTAACTGAAGATGAAAGTAAAACTTCAGTTCAGCAAACATTGTTGGCTGCCATCAACCTGTGGTTCGAATCCGGACTTTCGCCTGAAAATGTAATGGATCTGATCCCTGTAAAACCGATCAGCGAACATCAAACACAGATTACAGAAATCTATCAGACCAAACTGATCGGTTTGTTTGAAAAGATTAAACCATAAATCAGGAAGAAACAATTGTTTCATATTCTTTCTTAATCTGAAAACTTTTCAAACAAATGGGATAGGTGTTTCCTGAAAAAGGAAATCTCCATCCCATTTGATATTGGGTTATTTTCGCCTCTGCAGGTTTCAATCTGCTTATTCATAATCATTATACGCAATCATTCTTACCCATTTTAAATTCAGAAGTATTACTTTTGCCGCCATCTTAGGGGATAGTCGCAGTTTTCTTAAAAGGCTGATAATTTTCACATTAAAGTGGATTCAAACCCTGAAATTAAAAGGCAGCTAAGTTTATATTTAGAATATCATAATTTAAAAGTTGAAAAAATGAGTTTTACACACGAAGTTGAAGGTATGATCTGCGTTGCCCAAGGCGCGAATC